>Ga0164315_10004160_pt1 | contig 11210 bp, 10 predicted proteins | sample GuaBasSedimGuay6_FD_113737 | JGI IMG/M metagenome (GOLD analysis project Ga0164315, IMG submission 113737) | Subseafloor sediment microbial communities from Guaymas Basin, Gulf of California, Mexico - Guay6, Core 4569-2, 0-3 cm | ecosystem: Environmental > Aquatic > Marine > Hydrothermal vents...
AAATCCATCTGGATTTCAAGTTCAGCTTCCTGGAAAATCCGGGTTAAATCTTCGATCAGTTCAATCCTGTACTGATCTACTTTTTCATTGGCATACCGGCTTAAGGATTCAAAGATAGGTGTGCTATCCCCAAGGGCTTCGTCTGCTTTGATATCTTCTGTGATTTTAGTTTTAAGCAATTCATCCAGCCTTAAAAAATCATCCCTGCCGGCGCACCTGATACATAGGTTTATAAAATCAGCTTTTTTCCGTTTCTGATTAAGATCTCTCTGATAAGGCTGAACGATCTGTTTTAAATCATCTTGAATATTTTCAAGGAAATTTGTATTTTCTGTCATTTGTTATCCTTTCGGTTTCCGATTTTGACCGTATGAGTTACAAGCAACACAATATCTTGCAGAAATTTTATTTTTTGTCAATAATTGGATTTTCTGTTAGCGCTTATTCTCCTTCAAAACTCTCTGTTTTAAAACTTTTAGCTAACGGCCCACCTTTACGCCATGCCCAGCAGGCATCAACTAAATATTTTTCAATATCCAAAACAGATTCTTCGCTTCTTTGTGTTTTTCTTGCTTCAAATATCCAATATCCCTGAAGTGCTGCCGGTGCCATAGATAAAAGTAAGGTTGTCAAATGAACACATCCTTTTATACCACCGGCAATCTTTTTGATTTTAGATGTAAATCCTGGTGCGATGTTAAGTCCTTTTATCTTATCAAGACTCGTTTCCATTTCTCTACAGATTTCATCATGGGGAGCACCTGGAATTTTAACATGAATATCCACAATCTTTAACTCAGCATTTTTGATGAGTAATTGAATTTGCATATGATGAAAAATATTTGGTTCTATTTTTTCACCAGATTTCTCATAAACAGTTATCAGATTTCTTTCTTTAAATTCTCCTGCAATTAAAACATGATCTTCATCTACAACATAGCTCGAAATGTCTAAATTTCTATTATGTATTTTCTCAAGCTTATCTACTTCTAAATATTCCATAAATATCTTATCCCTCTTTTTTTGGAAAACTGTAATTAAATTTGAAACATCAAAAATCCCGAGGTGGTCCTTTTAATTTGTATATTTTAAGTTGCCATTGCAATAAAAATAGCCCGGACGGGTGCTGGATAACCTTCCACTGTTTTATCATGATCATCGGGATCCAGAAAATCTTCCAGGGTTTCGGTTTGTATCCATTTGGTTTTTCTCTGCTCTTCAGAGGATGTTTTGGCAATATCAACACATCTGACGTTTGTAAAACCTGCCCGCAACAGCCAGGATTCCATTACCAGAAGATCAGGGATAAAAAAAATATTTCGCATTTTTGCATACCTGTCTTTTGGGAAAAGGCAAAAATTTTCTTTTGAATTAATGATGAGATTTTCAATGACCAGTTCCCCGCCGGATCTCATGGAATCATAAATATCCTTAAGCATTTGAACCGGTGATTTTTGATGATACAAAACCCCCATGCAAAACACAGTATCAAAATACTTATCCATTTTCGGCAACTGATCATGGGAAACAGGAAGACAGAATACGTTTTTCTGATTTAAATATTTCTGCATGGCAAGATATTGAAAATAAAAATTGCTTTGTGGTTCCAGGCCCAATACCATCAATGGATTACAGGCTGCCATCCTGAACATATAATACCCGTTGCTGGAGCCGATATCAAGAATACACAGCCCCTTAAGGACAGTGATGTGATGGATGAGCCTTTCCCAATTCATCCAGGACTGCCACTCTGAATCGATTAAAATCCCGAAAAGATTAAAAGGCCCTTTTCGCCAGGGACAAAGCTGCCCGAGCGCATCCTTTATAAGGCGGTAATCTTCCAAACCCAGGTCTGCAGGATCACCAATGGTGACGGCACGGCTTTCAAGATCAACAATGGACGGCGCAATGGCCGGCATGGTGTCAAGAATGGTTTGAAATTTTAAATAATTGCCTTTGGCATTATCCAGAAAAATTCTTTTATCTCTTATAAGTGTTTCAAGGGCTTTATACCATTGATCGATTTTAAGTCTGCGCCCGTGTTGAAGAAGTCTTTCCATATTGTTTGTGACCTTTATGGTTACATATAATCTTGATATTTACGTGTGACATTCAGGTTATTTTTTTATCGCTATCATTGAGGCAAAATTAAACCATTTAAGCCAGATATCAAATTTAGCAAACCCGGCACGTAAAATCCTTTTTTCATGGGTTTCAATGGTATCTGGAACAAGAACCTTTTCCAGGGCATCTCTTTTTTGACTGATCTCAAGTTCTGAATACCCGTTTTCAAGTTTAAATGCAGTGTAAAATTGTATCTGAAGAGCATTCAATTCCTTTGAAGCATGAACTATTTTTTCAGTTAAAACAAGGATGCTGTCTGGATTCATCCCCTGATAAATTTTTTTTATCAGATCATCGCGTTTTCCCTTATCAAGAAACTGCAGGGTCAGATTGATTAAAACCACTGATGCATCCTTAATTTGCATATCTTCTAAAAAACCACAGACAAGATCAATTCTTGAAGTATTATCATATTTTTCAAGACGTTTTGAATACTTTTCAATCATGGGTTTGGAACTATCCACAGCAACCATTTTGAACGGTCTTTCTTTAAATTGCTCAAGGACCATGATTCCAAGATTTCCATGGGAACAGCCAAGATCATAAATACGACTGCCGGGTTGATAAAATTTTGCTGCAAGCTGTGATTGCAGTCTAATGCTTTCTTTGTAAAAAGGTACGGATCGATTCAGCATATCATCAAACACCCGAGCCACTTCTTTATTAAATTCAAAGGGTTGGGCCTTTAGTTTTTTCCCTGCAAATACCTGGTCTTTTTCCATTTGTCTTCCTGTAAAATATTTATTTTGTAAACGTTTATAATATTCCGTTAAGAAGTGCAAGAAGGCACCCAACCATTTGATTATGACTTGACTCCGTCTGCTTCATAATGATATTTAAATTTTATGAACCAGGAAAATTTAAAAAACATTTTGTCCCAGGTGGCCAAAGGGTCATTATCTGTTGAAAATGCTAAAGCTCAATTGATGCATATCTCTTTTGAAAATATTGATTTTGCAAAAATAGACCATCATAGGTCTTTAAGAAAAGGATTTCCTGAAGTAATTTTCGGACAGGGAAAAACAAGTGAACAAATCATTAGTATCATGAAAAAAATGATCATCCATGAAAATATCATTCTTGTTACCCGTCTTAAACAGAAAAAAGCACAAAGAATAATGTCCGTATTTCAAGACGCGGATTATTTTGAAGATGCAAAATTGTTATGGCTTAAAAAAAATGAGCCAGAAATCACAGGCATTGGGAAAATCCTTGTGATTTCTGCCGGAACATCTGATATCCCCGTGGCAAAAGAGGCTTTTTTAACTGCCCAGGCCATGGGGAATGACATTGAATCCATCTTTGATGTCGGGGTAGCTGGTATTCACAGGCTTTTTGCCCACCAGGAACAGATTGTAAATGCTACGGTCATCATCGTTGTTGCCGGGATGGAAGGTGCTTTGCCCAGTGTAGTTGCAGGAATGGTCAAAGCCCCTGTCATCGCTGTTCCTACGAGCATTGGATATGGTACAAGCTTTGGCGGCATGACAGCCCTTTTGGGAATGCTCAATTCCTGTAGTTCAAACATTGCTGTTGTAAATATCGATAATGGATTTGGGGCAGGCTTTATGGCATCTTCCATTAATCATGTATCAAAAGCGGGATAGTTAGAGACTTGCAACTATCCGATATGGATTTAGGATTTAGGTTAAATCTTAAATCCTAAATCAGGTTTATGTATTTTTTTCTTGACTCTTGACTTAAATAAAATTTATATATATTAAAACTTATTTAACTAAAGTAAAAATTATGAATATAAATATTATTAATATACTACTAGTCCTTATTATCGTGGAGGTGATTATTATCACCTCCAGGCAAAGGGGCTCCTAGTGGCATAAACTTTAAATCAACTTTAAAAGCCGTTATCAGCCCCCAGGGGGCAGATAACGGCTTTTTTATTTTGGAGACAAGCAATATGAAACTGAACGGTGCCCAAATTCTTATTAAAATGATTAAGGCAGAAGGTGTTAACACAATTTTCGGATATCCAGGCGGTGCTGTCATTGATATTTATGATGCCCTTGCAAAACAGGAGGGCCTCCGCCATATCCTTGTCCGCCACGAACAGGCTGCTGTCCATGCAGCTGATGGCTTTGCCCGGGCCAACAAATCCGTTGGTGTTGCCCTGGTGACTTCGGGCCCTGGTGCCACCAATACAGTTACGGGAATCGCTTCTGCACATTGTGACTCCATCCCCATTGTTGTATTTACAGGCCAGGTACCCACAGGACTGATCGGGAACGATGCCTTTCAGGAAGTGGATATAGTGGGTATCACAAGGCCCTGCACCAAACACAACTATCTTGTAAAAAGTGTAGACAAACTGGCTGCAACCATTAAGGAAGCCTTTTATCTGGCAAGATCGGGAAGACCAGGCCCTGTTCTAGTTGATCTTCCAAAGGATATTATGCAAACCCAGGTTGATTTTGAAGAACCGGGCAAAATCAGTTTAAAATCCTACAAACCCAATTACAAGCCAAACAAAAAACAACTCAACAAAGTTGTGGATATGATCCGGAAGGCTAAAAAACCAGTCATTTTTGCCGGAGGCGGTGTCATTATCTCCCAGGCTTCCGAACAAATCAGCCGTCTTGCAAAAATAGCAGACATTCCCGTGACTGCATCTTTGATGGGTCTGGGCGCATTTCCAGGATCAGACCCGCTGTGGTTGGGGATGCTGGGCATGCACGGCACTTATAGGGCCAATATGAGCATTGGCCATTGTGACCTCATGATTGCCGCAGGTGTTCGATTTGATGACAGGGTTACAGGAAATATTGAAAAATTTGCATCCAATGCCAAAATTGTTCAAATTGATATTGATCCTACCTCTATTCACAAAAATATTGAAGTCCAATGCCCTATTGTGGGGGATTGTAAAACTACTCTTAAAGGTATTGTTCAATTAATGGAAGACCAAAAAATAGAAGATCTTAAAAAAGGCCGGCCCCAATGGCTGGATCAGATCCAGGAATGGAAGCGTACCACTCCCTTGAAATATGACCAGGGAAGTGACGTGATCAAACCCCAATTTGTCATTGAAAAACTCTATGAACTGACAAAGGGCGATGCCATTATTACAACAGAGGTGGGGCAAAATCAGATGTGGGCTGCCCAGTATTATCACTTTAATAAACCCAATCACTTTATTACATCTGCAGGCCTTGGGACCATGGGATTTGGACTGCCGGCTGCTATCGGTGCCAAGGTTGCCTGCCCGGATAAACCGGTTGTTGATGTTGCCGGAGATGGCTCCATCCAGATGAATATCCAGGAATTAATGACTGCCGTTGAATCAAAAATAGATGTTAAGATCGTCATTTTAAACAATAAAAACCTTGGCATGGTAAGACAGTGGCAGGAGCTGTTTTATGAAAAAGTTTACTCATTTACCAGTATGGAAAATGCCCCTGATTTTGTAAAACTAGCCGAGGCTTATGGTGCAAAAGGCTTAAGATGCACCCGGCCTGATCAAGTGGAATCTGTTTTATGCCAAGGTCTTAACCATAAAGGGACAATCATCATGGATTTTATTGTGGACAAAGAAGAATCTGTTTACCCCATGGTTCCTGCAGGTGGTGCAATTACTGAAATGCTTCTGGTTTAATTTTAAATTTGCAAAGGATATTTTATATGAAAACAAACAGCTACTTACTTTCTATCCTTGTAGATGATGAACCAGGTGTTCTCTCAAGGATTGCAGGTCTTTTTTCAGGCCGGGGGTTTAATATTGACAGTTTGAGCGTGGCAAACACGGCCGAGCCTTGCGTATCAAGAATCACCATGGTGACCAAGTGTGAGCCCAATATCATTGACCAGATAAAAAAACAGCTTCATAAGCTGATCAATGTCATTACGGTGAATGATCTGACAGATAAAAAATATGTTCAAAGACAACTGGCATTAATAAAGGTCAATGCGCAACCTGAAAAAAAGGCAGACATATTAAGAATTGTTGATATTTTCAGATGCAAGATTGTCGATGTGGGTCTTTTCCACTACACCATCGAAGTATCCGGGAACAAGGAAAAACACGATGCCATCATCTCTTTATTAAAACCTATGGGAATCATTGAAATTGCCTCCACAGGTTCCATTGCCCTGGCAAGAGAAAACGGTAAAAAATAAACGATTAAACAGGATAAATTATGGAAAAAATACTTTTATACGACACCACGCTAAGGGATGGCATGCAGGGAGAAAACATATTTTTCTCCCCTGAAGATAAGGTAAAAATAGCAAAACGCTTAGATGACTTAGGCATCCACTATATTGAAGGCGGTTGGCCCGGATCAAATCCCGGGGCCCGGCATTTTTTCGAATTGGCAAAAAATATGGAATTCAAAAATGCCAGAATAGCCGCTTTTGGCTCCACCCGGCGCCAGGGAAAAACCTGTGAAGAAGATGGCAACCTGACAGCATTAATAAACAGTTGCGCCCCTGTGATCACCATATTTGGAAAATCCTGGGATCTGCATGTTGAATCCATCATGGAAAACACAAAGACTGAAAATCTTGCCATGATCAAAGAAAGCATTGCTTATCTTTTGAGCCATGACCGGGAGGTTTTCTATGATGCAGAACATTTTTTTGACGGATACAAAGCCAATCCGGGTTATGCCTTGAATACCCTTGAAGCTGCTGTTGAGGGAGGGACAAAATGTCTGGTGCTCTGCGATACCAATGGCGGGTCCCTGCCCTGTGATATTGAAAACATCACTCAAAAAGCAATTGAACACTTCAAAGAGACACCCTGTCTTATCTTTGGCATACACACCCATAATGACTGCGCCATGGCCGTTGCCAATTCAGTCACGGGGGTTCATGCAGGCGCAACCATGGTTCAAGGAACCATGAACGGGTATGGTGAGCGGTGCGGTAATGCTGACCTGACAGCCATTATCCCTATCCTGTCGCTTAAAATGAACCGGGATTGCATAAACCTGAAAAATCTTGAAAAGTTATTAAATCTTTCCCGGTTTATTTCTGAAACTGCCAATGTGCCTCCTGTCAATTCAAGACCCTTTGTCGGCAAGAGCGCATTTGCCCATAAAGGCGGGGTTCATGTCAGTGCCATCATGAAAAACCCCAGGGCCTATGAACATATTTCTCCTGAACTGGTTGGAAATAAAAGGCGGGTGATTGTTTCAGAACAGTCAGGCAAAAGTAATATTGAATATAAGGCAAAAGAACTGGGACTTGATCTGGGTGAAAGCGGTGTCAACGGATATCAGATCGTATCCAGCATCAAGGAACTTGAAAATTATGGATTTGAATTTGATGCTGCTGAAGGCTCACTAAAGCTGATCATGGAAAAATTGACGGATCAGTTTGTCCCCCATTTTGAACTTGAATCCTTCAGGGTAGTGGTTGAAAAAGACAAGGAACGTCCCTGTTATTCCCATGCCATGATTAAAATAAGGGTGGGCAATACAACGGAAATCACTTCAGCAGAAGGCGAAGGCCCTGTCAGTGCCCTGGATAATGCCTTAAGAAAGGCACTTACCACCATTTACCCGCAAATTGACGACATGCACCTTGTGGACTTTAAAGTCCGTGTCATTGACGGCATGGCTGGTACTGATGCAAAGGTGCGCGTTCTTATTGAATCAAGGGATGAAAATAATATTTTTTCAACCATCGGTGTTTCCGAAGACATTATAGAAGCAAGCTGGCAGGCGCTGGCCGACAGTTTCCAATATAAACTCTCACTAGACAATAAAAACCCAATAGAAAATAACAAGGTAAAATAAAATGACAACAGACAACCAAATTATTATTTTTGACACCACATTAAGAGATGGGGAACAATCCCCGGGGGCAAGCATGAACAAGGCTGAGAAACTCAGGATTGCCACCCAGCTTGAAAAACTGGGTGTCAATGTGATTGAAGCCGGATTCCCCGCAGCATCTGAAGGAGATTTTCAAGCAGTCAAGGACATCGCCCAAACCCTTAAGGTTTCACAGGTTGCAGCACTTTGCAGGACAAATGAAGACGATATCAACCGGGGATGGGAAGCCATTAAAAATGCAGCACACCCAAGAATCCACACCTTTATTGCCACATCTGAACTGCACATGAAATATAAACTTGCCATGGAGCCTTCCCAGGTCCTGGAGCAGGCAGTCAAATCTGTCAAGCTTGCCGCATCATACACAGATAATATAGAATTTTCAGCAGAAGATGGTTCAAGATCTGACCCTGCATTTTTATGTAAGGTATTTGAATCCGTTATTGATGCCGGTGCCACCACTATAAATCTTCCGGACACAGTGGGATACGCTATCCCGGAAGAATTTGCTGAGCTTGTAAAATATGTCATGGAAAATACGGCTAATATAAATAAGGCTGTATTGAGTGTTCATTGCCATAATGATCTTGGACTTGCCACATCCAATACCCTTGCTGCCATAAAAGCCGGAGCCAGACAGGTTGAGGTCACCATTAATGGTATTGGAGAAAGAGCCGGAAACACGTCTCTTGAAGAAGTGGTCATGTCTCTGCACACACGACCCAATTACTTTGCCCGGACCACATCCGTTGACACCAGAAGAATTTATCCCACAAGCCGTCTGGTCAGCATGGTCACAGGAATTCTTATCCAGCCGAACCGGGCCATTGTAGGTGCCAATGCCTTTGCCCATGAAGCAGGTATCCACCAGGACGGCGTACTGAAAAATCCCATGACCTATGAAATCATGAAGCCTGAAACCATAGGTCTTAACAAAAACAACCTGGTCCTGGGAAAACATTCAGGACGTCACGCCTTAAATTCCCACGTTCAGGGAATGGGATACAATCTTTCAAAGGAAGAACTGGACACTGTTTTTGAAAAATTCAAACACCTGGCAGACAAGAAAAAAAGCATCCAGGATGAGGATATAGAAGCACTGATTAACGAAGGGGTATTAAGAAGTTCGGAAGTTTTCAAACTTGAATATATCCATGTATTATCCGGGAACACGGTCTTTCCCACGGCCAGTGTCAAGCTGAACATCAATGGCCGCCCGGCCCAGGGGGCAACAGAAGGAAACGGCCCCATTGATGCGGTTTACAATATTATATCCAAACTGACCGATACCAAATCCGAACTCTTAAGATTTACCATTTCAGCGTTAACCGAAGGTACGGATGCCCAGGGCGAAGTAACCGTCAGGCTACAGGAAGACGGAATCATAGCCCTTGGTAAAGGAGCTGATCCGGATATCATTACTGCCAGCGCCCTGGCCTATATCAATGGCTTAAACAGACTGGAATACTTAAAGGAACATCCCGTTGTAAAACCTGAAAATCTCTAAAAAAAATCTATGCACAACAAAGGAGGCAGGGAGGAATGACCGCAGTCAACGCAGCAGGTGGTACCTTGATAGTGGTCAGGGTTTATCTTTTTTCTTGACACCAAATAGCCATAATACTAAGAAGGATAATAGTGTTTATCTTATCAACAATACTTGCTGGAGACAGATTATGAGAAATTTGTTTAAACTTACTATTTTACCTGTTCTTTTTTACTTTTGTTTTATTTCTTTAAGTTTTGCCGAAGATGCTTCCATTGTGGGAAAATGGAAAACCATTGATGACAAAACCGGGGAACCCAAATCCATTGTGCAGATTTATGAAAAAGAGGGAAAATATTTCGGCCGGATAACAGAATTGTTTCGAAAACCAGGAGAAGACCCTGATCCTGTCTGTGACAAATGCCCCAAGGATGACCCCCGTAAAAATCAGCCCACAAAAGGGATGATCATTATTAAAGATCTTGTTAAAACAAGCACTGGATACAGCGGCGGCACCATACTGGATCCCAAAGAAGGAAAAATATATACCTGCAAATTATGGATTGAGGATGGAAAACTGATGGTCCGGGGCTATATTGTCTTTTTCTTCAGAACCCAGACCTGGCACAGGGTTGAATAGTGCCTGACCGAAAACCTGAAAATTTTGGAAGCATAAGCGCCACTACAAACTGAGTACAACACGGGTGATAATTTTAACCGGAGCAATACATTGAGTATTGTGAGCATACGCTCCTTAAATTACACAGACAAACGATGTTTCTGGTGCCTTAATAAAAAGTCTTTCTGTAAAAGATCATTTTCTATTCATAGCTGGTTTAAGATATCATTTGAAAGTTTTAGCAATTTTTAATTGTCGAATGCACACAGAGGAAAGTCATGTCTGAAAAGCTCACATACCTATAGCTTGAGCAGCGGGTTCGGGAGTTATCTTCACGCCGGCTTTGATCATTTCGCGTCGCCGTTTGTACTCGTAGACAACAGCGCCCATAACCGTCAGAATGATAAAAATCACTGCCAAGGCATTCATGGCCGGGCTGATAAAGCTACGTAATTTGGTGCCAATATAAATCGGCAATGTCTGCTCAACACCAATGGCAAACAAGGTCGTGTTGTAGTTATCAAAAGACTGCATAAAAGCCAGGGCCATGGACGAAATCAAGGCGGGTTTTAAAAAGGGCAGTGTTATTTTCCAGAATACCTGGCGATGGGTTGCTCCCAGGTCAAAGGCAGCCTCTTCCTGGGTCAAATCAAAGCGCTGGGCCCGGGACATAATCAGAAGCATGCAATAAGTGGATATAAAAGTCGATTGGCCTAGAATGGCGGTCCATAAACCACCGGGAATATTCAAATAACTGTCCCAGAACAAAAATGTTGAAATTCCCAGGATAATACCCGGCGTCAGGATGGGGGACACCAGGACCCCATATACAAAATTGCGGGCCTTAAACTGTAGCCTGGTCAGTAGCAGAGCCCCCCCAAGTCCGATGGGTACAGAGATTGCGACCACTGAAAATGCAACAATAAAACTGTTCCAAAGGGCACTCCACATCTGGTCATCTTTGGCCAGTTCTCCAAACCACATCAATGTAAACCCCTTCCAGGGGGTGATCTGTGGAATATCATTGGCATTAAAGGCTATAATCGTCATAAAAATAAGGGGAAGAAACATATAGGCAAAAAACAAGACCAGATAGAGGCCGGTCACAATTCTGAAAATAGATTTGGATTTCATTGGGTAAGCTCTTTCAAACCGACTTTAAATAGTTTAAGCATCATAAACATAA
>Ga0164315_10004162_pt1 | contig 11209 bp, 15 predicted proteins | sample GuaBasSedimGuay6_FD_113737 | JGI IMG/M metagenome (GOLD analysis project Ga0164315, IMG submission 113737) | Subseafloor sediment microbial communities from Guaymas Basin, Gulf of California, Mexico - Guay6, Core 4569-2, 0-3 cm | ecosystem: Environmental > Aquatic > Marine > Hydrothermal vents...
ATTTTACAACAAAGGGCAACCACAAGGGATTGCCCCTACACAATGTCATGTAGGGGCAATCCCTTGTGGTTGCCCCCTTTCTGTTTTTTTTAAATACCTGAAAATTTATGGTTCAGTACTTATGAACTCCAATTCAAACTTTAAACGCCAACAAGCCAAAGCTATAATGTTTTTGAAACGGATAAGGTTTAATAGCCCATTTTTCTAAGTTACCACCAAGGGAGAACAAGAGATCATGAAATCATTTTCTCACTGGACGAAGGAAGAAGTCGAAACGGAATTTCATCTGAAAAAAGCGCTAAAAAACAAAGTACTTCAGGATTGGCTGACCAATATACCCACAGTTTCCGCCAAAGAAAAGGAACGCTTAGAAGAATTATCAAAAAAATTGTTAAACCACGTTCACGATTGGAATGAAGAAGAATTAAAAGTCTATTTTATCGCATTCCTGTTAGATTTTATTGAATTTTATCAAGCATCGTATCGCCCCTTTATGGAACGAGACTTATCGGTTGAATATGAAAAAGGCAAACGTCTGTGGGGGAATGCTGATTTTTTAGTCGCCTCTGGTACACAAACTCCGAAGGAACCGTTTTTTTTCATTCATGAGTATAAAAAACAACTTGATACCTCAAATGATCCGCTAGGGCAATTGCTGGCAGAAATGGTGGCAGCCCAAAAAATCAACTTATCAAATCATCCCATTTATGGTGCTTATGTGATAGGCCGTCATTGGTATTTTGTGATATTAGAAGAGACAACTTATGCTGAAAGTCTCGCTTATGATGCGACGAAAGAAGACATTATAGAAATCGTCAGCATTTTACGCCATACCAAAACCATTATTGATCACATTCTTCAATCATCCAACGAATGATGTTTTTACGAAGACTTGACACTTATAGACTTTAATACCAGTAAAACTCAAAACTGGCGTGAACAGTGACTCTTCAAGTTGATAGTTTTGTTACATACAAAAGTTCGTTTGTTCAAAATTTTATAGTTTTTTGGGGCAACTTGGGCAACTTGTACTGTTTGAAACATGGTACGATTTATCGCGGCCGACTTCAGAAAAATGTCGAGCGATAAAAACCTGACAGGTTTTGAAAACCTGTCAGGTTTGGGCCAAAATATTTATCTGAAGGCGGCCGCGATAAATCGTGCCATGCAACAACGCAGTCTAGTTGCCCAAGTTGCCCAAGGCCAAAAATAGATAAATTCTGGACACCTGAACTTTTGAACAAAACTATAAAAATGAACAGTCAATGTTCACGCCAGTTTTGAGTTTTACTGATATTAACTCCTATAAGATCGACAATTAGGTTTCCACGCTGTGGAGGCTGGCAATATTGTTACCCGCCATTACCAAGGAAAAAGTTTTAATGCAGCTAGAAGAATTAGGTTTTAGTCATTGGTTTCAAGAACGAATGAACACTAAAAATGTAAGTGATTATCAGATAGCGAGAGTTATCAGTGTCACTAAAAAAAGTTATATCATTAGGAATGGAAAGAATGATGTTATAGCTAAATTAACGGGCAAGCTGATATTCAGTGCGGAATCGAAGTTAGATTATCCCACAGTGGGTGATTGGGTTTATGCACAATATTATGATGACGACGCTTTAGCTATCATTCATAAAATTCTCCCGAGGAAAACAATATTAAAAAGAAAAACCTCGGACAAAAGGATTAAATTCCAATTACTTGCGGCCAATATTGACACCGCCTTTATTATTCAATCTCTTGATGCCAATTATAATATCAGGCGATTAGAAAGATATTTGGTGATGATTAATACCGCTAATATTCGCCCAATAGTATTACTGAGTAAAAGTGATCTATTATCGCCAGACGATGTAGAAGAAAAGCAGGCAGGAATTCATAAATTGATGCCAAGCATCCAAATAGTTGCTTTTAGTAATAAAAGCAATTTTGGTTTACAGCAAATAATAGCATTATTGGTGCCTAAAGAAACTTATTGTTTGCTCGGATCATCGGGTGTTGGGAAAACTACCCTGTTAAATAATCTCTTGGGTAAAGCACAATTTGATACCCAGCCAATAAGAGAGAAAGATGGAAAGGGCAGACATACGACTACTCGTCGTCAGTTAAATCTATTACAAAATGGTGCCATGCTCATAGATACCCCCGGAATAAGGGAAATTGGCAACTTTGGGATAGAATCAGGCATTAATGATACTTTTGATGAAATAGCAGAGCTATCAAAGCAATGTCGATATAATAATTGTTCTCATACACAGGAAAAGGATTGTGCAGTGTTGATTGCGCTACAAAACGGTACAATTTCCCCTGAACGCTATCAGAACTATGAAAAGATGAATAAAGAATCGGCTTACTCTGAGATGTCCTATTCAAAAAAACGGCGTAAAGATAAGGCGTTTGGCAAATTTTATAAGTCAGTGATGAAAGATAAAGCCAAACAGGAGTAATGGTATATAACCAAACGCTCAACAATGGACAACAACATTGCCCCTCATTTAAAGGCACAAATACCCCGTTTTTTTGCACTGCGTTCGTCGTTAAAATCAGGGCGAACACGCAAGGGCAGCCCCTACGTCAATCTTGTAGGGGCGAACCTACGTGTTCGCCCTCCCCAAAATTCGTTTATAATCAGTTCTTTGCTTGGTGCAGAGCCAGAAATAAATAAAGGAAATAAATGGCAATGCAGCACAATTCTACCGATTGCCCTCTTGACTGACGGCCTGTTTGAAAGCATTTTATAATGAATATAAGAATCGCTACCCATTCTGATTTAAAATCAATCATTGATATATATAATCAAGCCATTGATGAAGCGTTTTGTACTGCTGATTTAGACTATGTCACCGTCTCAGATCGGGAAGACTGGTTCAAACAACATAGTCCTCATAAATACCCAATATTTGTTGCAGAAAATCAAAATGTTATAAGCGGTTGGTGCAGTTTAAGTCCTCACCGGCCCGGCAGAAAAGCACTAAAATCCATTGCAGAAATCAGTTTTTATATTCATAACCGTTTCCGAAGACAGGGGGTAGGGAAACAGCTTATAGAATATTCTTTACAAGAAGCTCCTAAATTAGGTTTCAAAAATTTATATGCCCTATTGATTGATATCAATCATGCCAGTATCAACATACTGAAAAAACACGGGTTTACACAATGGGGGCATTTACCCGAAATAGCCAATTTCAATGGCAAAATATGTGGGCAATTTATATATGGAAAGAGGCTGTAACAAGCACAATGGATTGCCCCTACAGACAATCTGTTATTGTAAGGGCAAACCACTTTGAAATCCCTAATTTCATTTCTTACAGAAGAATCAATCCCATTCAACGATCTTATTGCCGGTTTGGCTTCTTAACGCAAATAATCCAATTGACAAACTGTTTTTAACCCTCTGAATTTTCTTCAGCCGGTAAATTTTTAACCTTATGCGCGAGAAAAGCCGATAATCCGCCCGGTACAATCGCTATAGCGCAAGCAATCAATAGCACTGCAATACTCTCCCAAAATGGTACATTGGTAAAGCCGCCAACAATTAACATCACCAAGACAAATAGGGGAAAAGGAAACATCAAAATATAGGAAAGAATTTTGGCCACCTTTCCATATTTCCGTCTACCCGGCGTTGAACGACGTTGTATCAAAAAAACAGTTGAGATGATGATTAAACATAAAAAGATAATCCCAAGTATGAACAACAAAGCTACCGCCCCCAGTAAAATGAGCCCTTCGTTTGTCATCCCCACAAAAGCATAAACGGGTTGAGCGGCCAAAACCATAACCAATAACACAATAAAGCGATGGATAATTTTCATCATTTAAATTTCGTAGATCAATATTGATTTGAAGTAAAACCACAGACTCATCGAAGCAAGAGAGCCCATACCGACAAAAAAACTTAAACTGGGCGAACACGCAGGATCGCCCCTACAGTTCCTAAATACTCTGTATTTTGTAGGGGCATACCTGCGTGTCTGCCCTTCATGACTATTTCACATTTCACGCCAGTTTTGAGTTTTACTTATATTAACACATCTCTAGGCAAGATATTTCCTGCCAAATTCTTCAAACCAAACACCGATCTAGTAATTTTCCAATGCCCGCCTTACTCAAGTTTGAACGCCAAATCAAACTCAAGTTGGAACGAAAACCCAAAAAAGTTATAATCAAAAAATATTGATGTATACAAACGATTCCATTGCTAAAAAAACGGAGGGCTAAAAACCTTGTTAAAATATTGCTTAGTAATCATGCTGCTTGCTTCGCTCACAGCTTGCACGTCTATGCAAACCATTGAGGCAACACCGACAGCGGTGCAAAAGCACTTTGTCATCGGTGAGATTATCACGGTTCACACGGTAAATGATACCATTTATGAATTTGAACTCATTGATATCACTGAAGACAGTATTGTGGGCAAACGCCAGCAGATTCCTTTTTCTGAGATTAAGAAATTGGAACAGAAAAAAGTAGGTTTTATCAAGAGCATTGGTGCTGGGATTGGCATGACTTATCTTGTCGTGACTGGGGTTGTTGGACTCTTTATTTTGGGAACACTATTTTAGCACCCATCAGGAGAATAAGTTATGCACATCAAACCTTACCATCGTCTTTTTTTGTTTTTCATTGTCATAATCATGTTGAGCGCGTGTACTGCAATGCGCCCAATCGAACCCACACCTTTGGAAGTTAAACAGCAGTTTAAAATCGGGGAGACTATCAAAGTCTACACAACTGACGACACGGTTATCACATTTAAAGTGGTTGAGATTTCAGAAGAAGCCATCGTTGGAACTCATGAAACCATTCCTTTTAAGGATATTGTGAAAGTGGAGAAAAAGAAAATCAGTGTCGCAAAAACGGCAGCGGTAGGCGGTACAGTTGCGATTTCTGCTTATGGCACATTGGTTATTTTGGCTCTAATCGCTTTTTTCACGATTGGGATATAGTTTTTACTCTTACTCGATGAACACGTTTTTTGTAAACCGTTGATTTTCAAACGAAATGTTATTTTCAGGCCCCTTAATAATCAATGATTTGCTTATGTAGACACTCAATCAGTGACTGTCGTAAAGCCAAATAACATCAAAAACTCTACAGAAAATACAAAAAATGTTAAAAGATTTATGCGTACCTACTTAAATTGTATTTTCCTCACATATTGACTAAAAACAAGGCATTAAAATGAAAAGTTATCGAAAAGAACTGTTGTTCAATATTTCAGGGCGTAGAGCCTTCATCAATATCACACCCCAAGTCACTGAGTGTTTGCGTGAAAGTGGTATTCAAGAAGGATTCGTACTCGTAAACGCGATGCACATCACGGCCTCTGTTTTTATAAACGACGATGAATCCGGCCTCCATCAAGATTATGAAAAGTGGCTTGAACAACTGGCCCCCCATGAACCGATTAGTCATTATCGCCACAACCGCACTGGTGAAGACAATGGTGATGCCCATCTCAAACGACAAGTCATGGGCCGTGAAGTCGTTGTCGCGATCACAGAAGGCCGCTTAGATTTTGGGCCTTGGGAACAGATATTTTATGGTGAATTTGATGGCGGCCGTCGTAAACGTGTTTTAGTGAAAATCATAGGCGAGTAAGGGCAGACACGCACATCGGGCGAACACGCACATCGGGCGAACACGCACATCGGGCAAACACGCACATCGGGCAAACACGCAGGTTTGCCCCTACAAAACATCACATATTCAGTGGTTGTAGGGGCGAACCTGCGTGTTCGCCCTTGTCGTTTGCTCTTCATGAAATTATTTTTCTGAACATCTATAGGGCGAACACACAGGTTCGCCCCTACGAGAAAAAATGCCACTTAAAAAACCCATTCATTTACTCTATGCGCCTACTATTTTTTGCAATATGAGTTGTCAATATTGCTATTTAGGGCGATTAACGGAAGCTAAAATCGATCATGAGACAGTCATTCAGACGCTCAATCTCGCTTTGGAAAAACTCTTGGCTCACGGATATCTACCCTTTAATTTGTCATTTCACGGTGGCGAAGTCACTACCTTACCCACTCACACCTTAGAAGCCCTGTTTGCCATTGCCCAAAACCATTATGCCCGCCATGCCGAGCAAATTACCCAATTAGGTTTTAAAATCAATCCCTTACATATCAAAACCAATCTGCTCAATTTTCAAAAACATGAAGCGGTTTTTAAACAATACCAAGTCTCGATCAGCGGCAGCGTCGATTTACCTTTGTCACTTCATGAAAAATATCGGCGAGATAAAAACGGTAACAGTACACTGGATCGCATTCTAGCCAATCTCAAACGTTTAGCCCGTTATCCCTATAATAAAAAAATTTCCTGTGTCATAACGCAGGCACATCTACAGGTTGTTGACGCTTTTATTGCCGATATCCGATTTCTGCATGATGATTTAGGCTTAGATATGAGCCGATTTAATATCATGTTTGGCTTTGATTCTGAACCCAATAACGACAAATTCGCTCAAAAAATACAGGGCACTGCAATGCTAACGCATGACGAACAAGTCGCGTTTTATCAGAAAATCAAAACCGCCTTCATGGGTACACACTTAGAAAATGCTTTTAAAACAGAATGGTTTAAAGAATTTACCCCAGAATTTTGTTGTTCAGCCGTCAACTGTGGCAACAAATTTTTTCTATTGCAAAGCAATGGTGATGTCTACGCCTGCCCAAGAGGGCAATCTTCACCGCACTATCGCTATGGCAATGTCTATCAAGATGAGATTGAAAGCATTATTGCAAACGGCTGGAAAGTGATTGAACGCAATGAAAATCGTTTGGAATTGGATGACGACTGTTTACAATGCCCCTATATTCAGTATTGTCATGTTGGTTGTACCTTTGTCAGAGAAGCCGCTAATTTAAGAAAAAGTTATACGTGCAAATTGCAAAAAGCACTGTATCAAGATAATCCAGAGCAATACCGGCCCCTTTCTGACACGCAACGTCGTGATTACATCAAACAATTTTTACTACATAATAATATTAAGAAACTGAAAGAGACTCACCCAACCAAACAAGCTTACATCACAAACGAATTATTTGAGATTGATAATAGCTTGCAAGCCTTGATAGCCAAAGACAACATTTTGAGTGAATTGTACAGCCCCGCACTTTTTTTCCTCAAAATCAATGGTACTCCCTATTTTCTCAAATCCGCTATTTTAAAAACAGAAAGCGATATTGAACTTTTAGACAATCAAAGCGAAATCATTTTAGGGGTAAGAGAAGATATTTTTTCGATTGCGACGCGATATGAACTCAATAATTATATTCATATCATGCTATTAAGAGACACCACTGTCGTTTATGGCGATGAAAATCGCCAAAAACAGGAACATCTTTTTGACTATTCCCTCTATAAAAATGCCTTCATAACCCAATCTCACCTAAAAGCCGGTTATTATCTTTTAGATATTTCAGCGATTATTAAACAACATGCTCATTTATATTTATCAGACATACGCAATAATTTATTCGTCACAACAAAATCGCTGCGCGAATATCACTATGAAAAGCATAAGAAAAATGCGTTTTATCACATCCAAGCCATCAATTTACCCTTTCAAAATATTGAATTTATTTGGACATTTTAAATCAATGTAGGGTGGGTAACGTCTTTATGTTGCCCACCATTATTTATATTTATTTTGCCGTGGTTATTTTCGTTCCAAATTTATTTTGCCGTGGTTATTTTCGTTCCAAATTTATTTTGCGGTTTTTTTACGTTCCAAATTTATTTTGCGAAGGCTTTTACGTTCCAAATTTATTTTGCGAAGGCTTTTACGTTCCAAATTTATTTTGCGAAGGCTTTGGAGAGATCGGGAAACGCTATAAATCAATGTAGGGTGGGTAACGTCTTTATGTTGCCCACCATTATAATTAAACAAAAACAATAGGAGTTAAAAACTGTCGATTATGAACTTACAACTCAAAACCGCGCCACTCAGCGCATTTCCTCCCAGATTGAATAGCAAACTCGATTTGTTTTTAAATCAAGCCACGATCACAGGCTCGCAAGCTTCTCGTGTCAAACAAGTCATTCAGTCTTACGTCAATCCAGACAAAAACAAGTACGTGCTATTCCGCCATTCATCGCTTTATTTTTTTGCAGACAACACAGTAGACTTTGTAGAAAGCACTACCGATGATTTCAAGGATCGCCATTACTTACGATTTGATGGCGAAAAAGTCACCCGTATTGATCCTGAATACTACTTAGGGCCTTTAAACAAGGCTGTGCAATCCGATAGCGATGACAGTTCTGGTTTCTACTTTATTTGTGGAAACGAGAACACTAACAACAACAATAATAACAACAACAATAACGGTAATAATAATGGATGAATTGTGGATTGTGATCGTAATTATACTTATCCTGTTAATCATGTTAATCATCGGTTTTATCAAACTGTTCTTTCAAACGCGGCTTTTAAAAAAAATCAAACAACATCTACTCAATGTACCCCGGTTTGATAACGGTTTGATTGACTGTTATGTAAAAGTCAGCGGACAAATCAAGTCAGACAATCTCTATTTTTCTCCAATCTCTAAAACGCCCTGTGCATTTCACCTGACAAAAGTCTTAGCGTTATGGAAAACCAAAGCGAAAAAACCAGGCACAGGCATGGAAGAACAGAAAAAGGTGATTTTTAATCAGCTTTCAGACTTAACGCAATTAGAAGTGATTTCTAATCAGAGCCAAGAGATTATCCTTATGGATATGGCCCAATTTGCTGATCAACCCGCTTCTCTACTACATGAGAGAAATAGTGAATCAAGCATCTGTCCCACCATTTGCCAACACGCTGCTCAGGCAAAATACAAACAATACCGCGTATTAGAGAGTTGGTACAGCCAAGCAGATCGCGTTATCGTTTACGGCAAATTAACCAAAAGCCATGACGGGTTATTACACATCAAACCCACAGAATTAGAAGCTTTCCCCTCATTAATCTGTTTACAGCAACAGCACAAAGCGCACTTGAAAAAGTTGGATCAAAAGCCTTCTAGCAATAACATCAAGTCGATATTTTATGTCTTATGTATCATGCTTTGTATTGTTGGTTTTACAGTTTTGTTATAAGTAATGAAGCATAAGTTTTCAGGTATTTTATGTAGGGTGGGTAACGTGTTTTTGTTGCCCACCATCTTCATTTATGTATTTAGCTTCGCGCACCGAAGGCTCACGCTAAAGTCTCGCTACGCTAAACAAAGCGCGTGAAATGTGTTTTTGTTGCCCACCATCTTCATTAAAAAGTTTTCGCTTTAAGAAGTTTTGCGCGCAAAACTTTTGCAATAATTTTGTTACCGCGCTAAGTAGAAAGGGGAAACTCAATGAAAATACCTGTTTATTTATGCTTCAGTACTTAGCGTTTCAGAAAAAGGGTTGTTTAATATAGGAGTTCAAATAAATATTTTGGCCCAAACCTGTCAGGTTTTTATAGCGTCTTTAGCGCCAAAGCGCGTTTATTATTCTTAATGTCAATAGTTCACATTGATTTTTTTTATAAACGCAAAAGGCGCAAAAGACGCAAAAGACGCAAAAGACGCAAAAGACGCTTCAAAGCTAATTCTTAATTCAATAGTTCACATTGATTTTTCTGAACTTTATCTGGAGTATCATTATTCGCTTATTTAGCGTTTCATAACAATGTTGAGTGAATGTGTTAGACTAAACACAAGGAGCATGACAAAAAAATGATCACTGTTTACCTAGATACCAGTGTCTATAATCGGCCCTTTGATGATCAAACCCAACCCAGAATTTGCTTGGAAACCTTGTCATTTGTAACTATAATGCAATTGGTCGAAATGGGTCAAATAACATTAGCAACCTCTTCTGTATTGGCCTTTGAGAACAATAACAACCCTTTTCATTCACGTCAACAATGGGTTAATTATTGTGTGAATTATGCCAAACATCATCAAACAGTTAATGATGGTATCAAAAAGCGGGCGAAACAACTTGAAAAAAAAGGTATCAAACCAATGGATGCCCTTCATGTCGCATGCGCTGAGGTTATTAACTGCGATTATTTCCTAACCTGTGATGATCGTTTAGTTAAACGATATAAGGATAATATTCTTCAGGTTAAAAATCCAATAGAATTGATTTTATTATTAACGGGAAAAAACGATGAAAGTGAAAATGCTGAGTGAACAAGAAGTGTTTCGTGAAGCAATGGACATTTTGTTAAACAACCTAACGCCCTCAAAAATGGCACGTCTTTTGGCAACTTGGCAAAAAGATGACAGCGATTACTTGATAATTCGAGACAAGTTATTTGAAGGTGAAACGGTTGAAACACTTTATAGTCAAATTCAACAATTTGAGCGTTTGAATGGGTATGCAAGAGTTTAGAAGTTCAGAATGTTGCCTAAGGCGCTTTCTCTTTCGACTCGAAAACTCGAAAGCGCCTTTAGCGCCTGTTGCAAAAAAGCGCGTTTATTATTCTTAATTCAATAATTCACATTGATTTTTTTCTAAACGCAAAAGGCGCAAAAGACGCTTCAAAGCTAATTCTCCTTCGCGCTTCGCGCGAACAGAAAGGAGAATTAACGATGGAATTGAATAAACGAGAAGTGCGTACCATCATCAACGCTTTAAGATTGCAAATTGAAACTTATCGGAAAATCGAAAGTCAAGAGGATATCAATGAAGAAGGCTTAGCGAACGTGATTATGGATAGGGGTTATACAGAGAGCCTTTTGGGTGCCATTGAAAAAGACTATACCCAACAAAATCAATGAGTTAGCAATCATCCTGTCAGAAAAATGGAGAATGTTGCCTAAGACGCTTTCTCTTTCGAGTCGAAAACATCTTTAGCGTCTTTAGCGTCTTTAGCGTTTATTATTCTTAATTCAATAGTTCACATTGATTTTTTTATAAACGCAAAAGGCGCAAAAGGCGCAAAAGTTCTAATTCTTAATTTATAATTCTTAATTCCTTAGCGTCTAAGCGTGAGCTTAAAAAAGCATCGAATTGAATAGAGATGCAACCGCTTGGTGCATCACTGATAACTTTTTGTCTGATTTCCCAGGCCTCTGACAAACCAATTGTGCTAAGCCGGCCTTTATAAAATGGGCGTTAGGGAGAGATTTTAGGCTTAAAAATGTGAACAGAGATTTTTTTTTGAAATGCAACACTTTGGGGCGTGCTTAAAAATTCATTTTTTGATTTAATA
>Ga0164315_10004163_pt1 | contig 11208 bp, 8 predicted proteins | sample GuaBasSedimGuay6_FD_113737 | JGI IMG/M metagenome (GOLD analysis project Ga0164315, IMG submission 113737) | Subseafloor sediment microbial communities from Guaymas Basin, Gulf of California, Mexico - Guay6, Core 4569-2, 0-3 cm | ecosystem: Environmental > Aquatic > Marine > Hydrothermal vents >...
AGAATTCGCTATGCCTAGTGGAAAGAAAAGAAAACGTCATAAAATGGCAACTCACAAAAGAAAGAAAAGATTAAGAAAAAACAGACATAAAAAGAAATAGTTTGTTCTTGAAGTGAAGGAATAAAATAAGTCGTGTAATTAAAATGTTAATGATAAGATAATTGACGACGAAGATATCCTACCAAATATTCTATTTCGCCACATTAGTTTTTTAAATATGTAAAATTTGGAATGAGTCCTAAGTTTGTGGGACTCATTTCTTATTTATTTAAGGCCAACTTAGCTCAGTTGGTAGAGTCCCGCAGTGGCGGGATAATGAGTAGGTCAGCGGTTCGACTCCGCTAGTTGGCTCAAAGCTCCTCTTATAAGATCCTACAATTACTTTTAGTCTCGGATTGAACAATTTCTTGCACCGTTCATTAAATATTCGAATCAATTAATTTTATTATATTTACAATAAAAATTCATACCAAAGCAGACATTTACTGAGGAAAGGTTGAGTCTTACACCAAACCAAAAAAAAAGTATCAGGGATAAAAGAAAGAGTGTTGATTCTTCAGAATTTGCCAAACAGTTTTCTGTTGACCAAAAATTGGTAGAAGAATACATTTATGAAATTGAAAACAAAAAAAATCCTAAATGGTTCTATTTAATTCTCGTTCTAATTCCATTCCTTTTCTTTATTTTGCTAGAATTTGGACTCATGGTTTCAGATTATGGGAATGATTTTTCTACATTTAAACCTCTCTCTGAAAATCATCCAAATCTGCTTGTTTTTAATCCTAATTATCCGTTAAAATTTTTTAATAGTACAACAACAATTCCCTCTGTAATTCCAAATCCTTTTAATAAAATTAAAGATGAAAATTCCTTCAGAGTTTTTGTCCTAGGTGGAAGTACCACGGCTGGATTCCCCTTTTCATATAATGCCTCATTTGCCCGATATATAAAAAGAAGACTAGAAATGCTATATCCGAGTGTTAATATAGAGATGATCAATATGGGAATATCGGCAGTAAATTCTTATACGGTTAAAGATCTAATTCCCGATATGCTAAAGCAAAAACCAGATTTGGTTCTTATTTATACTGGTCATAATGAATATTATGGCGCACTTGGTATTGGTTCAAATGAATCCTTAGGTAATTCACGATGGCTAATAAATTATGCTCTGTCATTAAAAAAATTAAGATCTTTTCAGTTATTAGATAATTTTATTAGTTCAATTAGAGAAGTCGGGTCTGAAGTTAATGGTGGGAAAAGTAAAACTCTTATGTCACAAATGATAGGTGAGGATCTGATAGAATATGATTCTGATCTATTTCATTTGGGACTTTCTCAATTTAATGAAAACATGGATGATATTTTAAATTTACTTACGGAAGCAGGGATCAATACTGTATTGAGTAATTTAACTAGCAACCTTATGCAGGAACCTTTTGAGTCCATTGAAGCCGATAAAAATTCAGCCGATTACCACTTCCAAAATGCTGAGGAATATTTCCTCGAAAAAAAATATATAAAAGCTAAAACTGAATATCTTTTGGCAAAAGATAAGGATGCCTTGAGATTTAGAGCTCCTACCGAAATAAATAAAATTTTAATAGAATTAGCTGGTAAATATAATCTCCAACTTGTTAATATTGATTCAATATTTAGTTCTAAAAGTAGTGGTGAAATTACTGGTTATAATTTAATGGTGGACCATCTTCACCCAACCGTTGAAGGACACCAAATATTGGGAGAATCATTTTTTGATATTATTAATCGCAATTCCTATCTTCCCAAAATTAAAGCCAGAGATATTTCTTTAGAAAAGCAGAAAAAATTAATGGTTAGTTCATTAGCATATACTCGCTTTGATTCCACTTATGCTAGCATTACGCTCTATTATTTGCTTAACGATTACCCATTTGTGAAAAATAAAATGGAACAAATAAAGAAATATACAATAGAAAATTTTTCAGATTCACTTGCAGAGAAAGTAGTACAAGAAAAATTATCTTGGGAGGAGGGGCATTTAAATTGTGCAATACATTTCTATAATAAAAAATATTACAAAAATTTTGTTGATGAAATATTAGCTTTAATAGATGACAGACCATTTATAAAATCCAACTATGTTTTTGGTGTAGATAAGTTGAAATCGGCAAAGAAAATTAATTATGCTCTTCCGATTCTATTAAAAATGGATAAAAAATTTCCGGGATATTATTCAACAAAGTGGCTTGGAACAATTGCGATGGAAAGAAAATTTTATACAAGAGCTATTTATTATTATGAGAAAGCGCTAAAAATTAAACAAACTGAAGCACAAACATATTTTAATATTAGCGCAGCATACTTTCATACAAAGAAATACGAAAAATCAATTATTGCGCTTGAAAAATGTTTGGAAATAAATCCAAATTTTCCTAATGCTAAAAAAATGCTTAATAATCTAAAAAGTCAACAACGATAAAAACAACTTTAATCATAGTAAAAATCACTTGTAAAAAAAAGTTATATCAGAAATGTTTTATTTTTCGTAATAGCCACATTACCATAAAATTTAACAATGGATTCATCACTCTCCAATAAAGTAATACTTTTGTTTTATTAATCCTTCTAACTTCAATATTTACTTCAATTTAACCTGAAAATAAATATACATTTTGCTTGACTTTTCCCTTTTAAAAGAGTTATTTTGGGTGGTAGTGGGAAAAAAAGATGAAGTTTCCCTAAGAATGTCAAAAATAATTAGATTAAGATATGTTTTTAGGTAGTTTTAATTACACAATTGATGCAAAAGGTCGGATTTCCATCCCAGCCAGATTGAGGAAATTTGTATCTCCCGATGCTAATGATACTTTTGTATTTACACGTGGCTCTCTAAAGTGTATTAATATTTACCCTATGAACTATTGGAAAGAACTTCTTGAAAGTAAATTGGATAAACTAAATAGTTTTGACCCCAATGATACAAAATTTTTAAGATTGTTTTTGCCATCTGCTGCTGAGGACCAGTTCGATACCCAATCTCGATTATTAGTTCCAAAAAGATTAATTGAGTTTGCAGAGATTGAAAAAGATGTAATTATTCTAGGAATGAATAAATACATCGAAGTATGGAATCCAAAATTATACGAAGAATATTTGAAAGAGATTGAGGAACCATACGAAACTATCGCTAAAGAAGTAATGAAAAGCGATGCTAGTTCCATCTGACAATAAAAAGAGAATTATGAACAGATGAATCATCATATACCCGTTTTGTTAAACGAAAGCATCGAGAATTTAATTACTGACAAATCGGGGAAGTATTTTGAAGGAACGATCGGATTTGGCGGACATACCGAATTAATTTTATCAAATCTTGATGCTGAAGCCCGATATATAGGTACCGATAAAGATATTAATGCTTATGAGCATTGTAAAAATAAATTTAGAGAAGATAAAAGAATTGAATTATATAATGCAAGTTTTAATAATATAATTGATATTTCTAAAATTACGTTCATTGAAAAATTTGATGGCATTTTTGCAGATCTCGGTGTTTCCTCTTTTCAATTAGATAATAAAGAATCTGGATTTACATTCCGAGAAGATGTACAACTAGATTTACGAATGGATAAATCAAAAGGTGAGCCAGCTTCATTTTTTCTTAATAAAATAAGCGAAAATGAATTAGTTGATCTTTTTTTTAAATATGGTGAAGAGAGAAATTCAAAAAAAATTGCCAATGCCATTTGTAATTATAGATTGAAAACAAAAATTAAAACTTCTGGACAATTGAAAGGAATAATTGAAGAGTTCACTCCAGAAAGGTTTTTGAATAAAACTCTTTCGAGAATTTTTCAGGCACTAAGAATATTTGTAAATGATGAACTAGATGAATTAGAAGAATTTTTAGAGAAATCAGTTTCAGTTTTAAATAAGAATGGAAAGTTGGTCATAATCACTTTCCATTCTTTGGAAGATAGGATTGTTAAAAATTTTTTCAAGGAGAAAACTAAAACATGCATTTGTCCTCCTGAGTACCCAGTGTGCGTATGCGAGACAAATCCGGAGTTAAAAATAGTCACAAAAAAACCAATTGTACCTAGTGAAGAAGAAGTTAAGCTGAATAAACGTTCTAGAAGTGCAAAATTAAGAGTTGCAGTTAAACTATGACAAAGAAGAGAATTAATAGAAAAGGTAGGAATAAAGGATTTATTAAAACCTTGTTCCTCTATTTTATTTCACCAACTGTTGTCGTAGTATTTCTCCATCTGATTCTTCAGACAGAGATTAAATTTCTTTATAAAGAAATTGATAGGAGAGAGATAGAATTAGAAATATTACAAAGCAAACTTGAAACGGAGTTAGTTGAAGTACAAAAATTAACTACAGAAGATAGGATAGTGGAAATAGCAAAAGGCCGTTTAGGAATGGTAAGAATTAATAATTCAGTTGAAAATATCTATTTAAATAATTTGAAAATAAACCAAATTAAAAGGATAGTTGATAGCAAGTATGAATAATGCCCGAGTTCTATTTATAATTCTTTTACTATTTATAGTACTTGCAGTACTTATTGGGAGACTATTCACTATTCAAATATCTGAGCATGAAAAATATTCAAAAATTGCTCAGCGCCAACAAAATAAAACAATTAAAATTAAAGCTGAACGTGGGTTAATTAAAGATAGAAATGGAGAACTTTTAGCATACACAAAGGAAGATGTTTCTTTATTCATTGATACCAGAATGACGAACAAAGAAGAGAAAGAAAAGATTGCTAAACGATTTTCATCACAATTTGGAAAAACTGAAAAATATTATTTGAAGAAATTGAATAGTGCCAATCAAAATATTTGTCTCGAAAAGAAAGCATCGCAGGAAGACGTTTTGAGTCTTTCCGATTTCATGCCTAGTGGATATTTCATAGTTGAAGATTATTCAAGAGTATATCCTTATGGTAGTCTTGCATCGCATGTTCTTGGTTTTGTTGACCGAGAATTAGTTGGAATTAACGGAATAGAAAAACAACTTAACAAAAATTTAACAGGTGTTGATGGATACAAATATATTGAGAGAGATGTGCAGGGAAGGATTGTAACCGTTAATCAAAAATTCTCTATAAAGCCAGAAGTTGGAAATAATGTAGTATTAACAATTGATAAAAATTTGCAAAGAATTCTTGAAGAAGAACTTAATGAAGGAATAAAAAAATATAAAGCTGAATCAGGTGTTGGCATTATAATGAATCCTAATAATGGAGAAATACTAGCATTGACAAACCAGCCGGATTATGATCCAGCAAACTACAGCTTATTTTCAGATGCGAAGAGAAGAAATAGGGTCCTTACTGATACTTATGAACCTGGTTCCACCATCAAACCCTTAGTAATGTCAATTCTTCTAGAAGAAGAATTAACCCATGAAGGCGAAGTTATAAATACTGAGAATGGAAAATACAAAGTTAAAGGTGCAACAATTAAGGATACTCACAAATTTAAAAAATTAACTTCATCTGGAGTTATTTCTTATTCGAGTAATGTTGGAATTGCAAAACTAAGTGACAGAATTGATGATAATCTTTTTTATAGATATTTAAGAGATTACGGATTTGGAAATATAACCTCAATTAATATGCCTGGTGAAACATCTGGTCAATTGAAAAAGCCAAAGTATTATTCAAAAATATCTAAAAAATTCATCTCTTTTGGATATGAAATTGGAGTAACTCCAATTCAGTTATTAACAGCTTATTGCGCGCTGGTTAATGGTGGTAATTTACTTCAACCATACATTATAAAATCAGTGCGAGATGCTGATGGCAATTATTTAGAGGAATTTTCATCCAATACTATTCGGCAAGTCATTTCGGAAAAAACATCAAAAAGAGTTATTGAGATGATGAAGGAGACTGTCTCTGAAGGTACAGGTGGTGAAGCAGGTCTGCCAAATGTAGTTGTTGCTGGTAAAACCGGAACAGCGCAAAGATTGATTAATAAAAAATATTCAAGTTCAGATTATAATGCTTCATTTATCGGGTTTTTTCCAGCAGATAATCCTCAGTATATAGCATTAATAGTTGTTAAATCTCCCAAAATTGGAAAATATGGTGGTAGAGTCGCAGCTCCAATATTCAAAAAGATTGCGGAGCGAATAGTTGATTCAGATAAAAATATTATTCCACAAAAGAATAATGAAAAGACTATTAATGATTTGAAGTATAGTAAGAATGAAGAATTTAGTGAAGAAATTTTTACTACCTCTGATTTACCTGATCAGAAAGCAGGAAGTAAAGGAGAACGGAAAATTACATACTCAGGAAACAATTCATCTATGCCAAACCTTTATAGTTTAACGAAAAGAGATGCGATTAAAGTAATGAATGATTTGGGTATTAAATACAAAATTATTGGAAGTGGAAATGTTATTTGGCAGAGTGTAGTACCAGGAAGCGGCCTCAAAAAAAGTATTGAGTGTGAAATCAAATGTCAATTATCAAAATCAAAGAGCAAGTTGCGAATTAACTAATGAAACTTAATAAACTAATTCAAAATATCGACGTTGTTTCAGTTATTGGTAACCCTGAAGAGAAAGAAATTAATAATGTTACAAATAATTCGAAAGATGTAAATAGTGGAAGCTTATTTGTAGCCATTAAAGGTTTTAACTCTGATGGGCATAAATTTATTACTAACGCAATTAGTAATGGTGCTTTCGCAATTGTGGTTGATAATGAAGATGAGTCGCCAGAAGAATTATTTGTGCATAATAATGTTGTAAGAATAGTTGTAAAAGCGAGTAGAAAAAGTTTTGCAGATTTGTCTTGTGAGTTTTACGGGCATCCATCAAAGCAGTTAAAACTTGTTGGTATTACGGGCTCAAATGGCAAAACAACAACTTCGTTCTATGTGAAAAATTTATTTGAAACGGCTGGTTACAGTACAGGCTTACTTGGTACAATTTCAAATATTGTTGGAGAGATTGAAGATGAGTCATCCCTAACAACACCTGAGAGTAATACAATTAATAAATATCTAAGGAATATGGTAGATGCAGGAATTACACATTGTGTGATGGAGGTATCTTCCCATTCTCTTATACTTGATAGAGTTAGAGGTTTAAATTTTGACTATGCAATCTTTACGAATATCACTTCTGACCATTTAGATTTTCATTCTGATTTTGAAAATTATCTAAAAGCTAAGAAAATACTATTTGATAATCTTGATGCCTCTGCCAAAGTTATTTACAATAAAGATGATGAGAACTGGAGTGAATTACTTGCAGATTGTAGTAATTCTTCATATTCATATGGTAAAGAGATTTCCTCTGATTTTACAATTCAGAATGTTTCCTTCGATTTGAATGGAACATCCTTTGACCTGGCAAGTGATGACCCCACTTTTATGTTTAAGACAAGCTTAATTGGTGAGTTTAATGCATACAATGCTACATGTGCTGCGATAATTGGAGTTAATGAAATTTACAGTAATGATATAATTACTCGAGGAATTAATACAACTCCACAAGTTCCCGGTAGATTTGAAGTAGTTGGGGCTGGAATTAAAAAAGCTGTGATTGATTATTCCCACACAGCAGATAGTTTGGAAAAAGCACTATTGGCAATTCAAAGTATTGTTGATAGTTCAAGATCAATCCATACGGTATTTGGATGTGGAGGAGATCGAGATAAATCCAAGCGTCCTATTATGGGTGGCATAGCAGACAAATTAAGTGACGAAATATATGTTACATCTGATAATCCAAGGTCTGAAGACCCATTTGAAATTATCGATGATATCTTGAGCGGAGTTAAACGAGAAAATCCAAATGTGGTTGAAGATCGAGAAGCCGCAATAAAAAGTGCAATTTGTAATTCTGATGAAGATGCCGTTATTCTCGTAGCAGGAAAGGGGCATGAAGACTATCAATTAATTAATGGTGTCAAACATCACTTTTCAGATAAAGAGATGGCTATAAAATATTTAGAGAGTTGCGATTGACTATTACTTTAAATGACATATTTAATCTAAAAGGTTCGACGATCTATAATCCAGACAACTTTAAAGCTGTTTCTAAAGTATCTATTGATAGTAGAACCATAAAGAAGAATTCTCTTTATGTTGCCCTTAAAGGAAATAGATTTGATGGTCACAAGTTTGTTGATGCTGCAATTCTAAAAGGTGCTTCTGCAGTTCTGATAAATAAAAGAAAGTTTAAAGAATTCCAAAATTTAGATTGCACTATTATCGTTGTTCCCAATACTACATATGCCTATGGTGAATTAGGTGCTGCATACAGAAGAAAATTCAAGGGTGAGGTGATTTCCATTACTGGGAGCAATGGTAAAACAACAACGAAAGAAATTCTTGCTACTATATTAGATGAGAAATTCAAAACTGAAAAAACGATTGCAAATAATAATAATCATATTGGAATTCCTCAAACAATTTTGGCTACAAAAAGGAATACTGAAAAGTTAGTTTTAGAGCATGGGACAAATCATTTTGATGAAATAAAATATACTGCAAAAATCGCTAAACCTGATTATGCAGTTATAACTAATGTTGCAGATTCGCATCTTGAATATTTAATTGACAAAGGTGGAGTATACAGAGAGAAAGATGCTCTATTTGTTGAAACTTTGGAAAATGGTGGGACAATTTTCGTCAATAACGATGATCCAATAATTAAATACCAAACACAAAGAGCAAAAAAGAAAATTTCTTTTGGCTTTAAAGGTAAGCCCGAGATTAAAGGCAGAATAGAAGGGTTTACTCCTGATGGGCGCACAAAACTTTCTGTTGAGTATTCAAATAAAAAGGTTGTTGCAAATTTACCACTTTATGGAATTTCAAATGCACAGAATACTTTAACTGCTGTCGGTATAGCAATGCATTTAGGTGTTCCAAATACTAGAATCAAGAAGGGAATAAGCAAATTAAAACAAGTAAAAGGAAGGCTTTATGTTGAGTCTTTAAGTGATTTAATATTAATCGATGATACTTATAATTCTAATCCAGCCTCAGTGGAAGCAGCAATAGATTTAGTTAAAAAAATTAAAACGTATTCAAAGAAAACACTAATACTTGGGGATATGTTTGAACTTGGCGAAAACGCTGAGTTAATTCATGCTCACCTCGCAGATCTAATTTTGAAAAGCAAAATTCAAAATGTTTTTATGCATGGAAAACTAATGAAGAGTTTATCTGCGAAACTCGAAAACAAAAAAACAAACTCCCAGCACTTTGCTACAAGAAAATTACTGAAAGATTTCATAGATAAAAATAGTTTTGATGGCCAAGTTGTGTTAATAAAAGGATCTCGCGGAATGCAGATGGAAGTATTTATAGAACAAATAAGGAGCAAAGCAAAATAATGTTTTATTACTTATTTGATTACATAAATAGTTTATTCGACATACCAGGATTGGGTATGTTTAAGTATTTATCTTTCCGATCTGCTATCTCAGCTATTACAGCACTCGCAATTGCATTCTATTTAGGTCCAAAGATTATTAAACAATTGCAAAAATTGCAAATTGGAGAAACCATCAGAGAAGAGGGTCCGCAAATACATTTACAAAAAGCTGGCACTCCAACTATGGGTGGATTAATTATTCTTCTCTCGATAGTGGTTCCTGTCCTGTTATGGAGTGATATCGCAAGTGCATATATTCTACTATCACTCTTTGGTCTACTTTTCTTAGGCTTTGTAGGCTTTGTCGATGATTACTTAAAAGTAGTAAAAAAATATTCCAAAGGATTAATAGCACGTTATAAATTACTTGGACAAATTTTTGTAGGGTTATTGGTTGGGACAGCAATCTATTTCCTTCCAGAGTTTGCAGAGTATAATACGCAGACGACAGTTCCGTTTTTCAAAAATTTAAATTGGGATTTCCAATTATTATATATTCCAGTAGTTATATTCATTGTAACTGCAACATCAAATGCAGTTAATTTAACAGATGGATTAGATGGATTGGCAATGGGTACTATCACCTTTGTTATGTTGGCTCTTGCTGTACTTAGTTATGTCTCTGGAAATGTTATTTGGGCTGATTATCTCAACATAGTTTATTTGCCGGGTTCTGGAGAACTCACTGTTTTTATTGCAGCAATAATTGGTGCTGGTCTTGGATTCCTCTGGTTTAATTTCTATCCAGCTCAAGTGTTTATGGGTGATACCGGATCTCTTGCGCTTGGCGGCGTATTTGGAATTATAGCCATTCTCGTAAAAAAGGAATTACTTCTACCTTTATTAGGAGGAATCTTTTTCGTAGAAACTCTTTCGGTTATTCTTCAGAGAATATATTTCAAGTACACAAAAAAGAGATATGGTGAAGGGAAAAGAATTTTTAAAATGTCACCAATTCACCACCATTTTGAATTGCTTGGTTGGGCAGAACCAAAGATTGTAATGAGATTCTATATTATCACAATAATTTTAGTAATTATTAGCCTAGCATCATTTAAGATTCGATGAGAAATATTATTAAAAAACATATTACCATTTTGGGTGCTGTTCGAAGCGGTATTTCTGCTGCAATATTGGCGAAGAAAATGGGAGCAATCCCTTTTGTGAGTGATTTCTCTGATAAATTAAGTAATGTCACAGAATTAGACAAAGTTGGGATTCCTTACGAAGTAGGTGGACATACTGCAAAAATTTATGATTGTGAGTTTATAATAACTAGTCCTGGCGTGCCTTCTGATGCATCGGTGATTGTTGAGGCAAAGAAACAAGGTATTGAAATTATTAGTGAAATTGAATTTGCTTCATGGTTTTGCAAAGGTAGTATAATTGCGATTACGGGAAGTAATGGTAAAACTACTACTACTTCATTATGCACCCATATGCTTAACTACTCGGGGATTAAAACATACTCTGCCGGAAATATTGGAAATGCATTTTCTGAAATTGTATTAGATGTTCAGCAAAATGAATTTGTAGCTCTTGAAGTTTCAAGTTTTCAATTAGATTTTATTTCTGCATTCAAGCCAAAGTATGCAATAATACTTAATATTACTCCAGATCATCTTGATAGATATGAAAGTGATTTTCAAAAATATAGAGCATCAAAGATGAGAGTTTTTGAAAACCAATCAAGCAATGATTATTTAATTATTAGTAAAGATGATGAGTATTTGTCAAAGACAAATTATGATAATGCTGAAGTGTATAGGTTTTCATTAACTGAAATAGAAAGTAATGGATGTTATATAA
>Ga0164315_10004164_pt1 | contig 11208 bp, 8 predicted proteins | sample GuaBasSedimGuay6_FD_113737 | JGI IMG/M metagenome (GOLD analysis project Ga0164315, IMG submission 113737) | Subseafloor sediment microbial communities from Guaymas Basin, Gulf of California, Mexico - Guay6, Core 4569-2, 0-3 cm | ecosystem: Environmental > Aquatic > Marine > Hydrothermal vents >...
CACAGGCAAAGCAGCAGGCATCAGAGGGAATAACCGTGGAACCAATTGACCTTATAGCAGTTGTAAAGGGAAGCGGAGAGAAAAAAGTAAATTCTCCGGTAAAGACCACAATCAGGCAGAAAAAAAAGGCAAAAGAGAATATAGAAAATACTATTCCTGCAGGTTCATTCACATCCGGCATTTTGTTATCCGGTCTTGATGCTCCCACAGGGGGGAAGGCCAGCAGTTCACCACATCCTGTTCTGATCAGACTTACTGATCTGACCGTCCTGCCCAACAAGTTTTACTCTGACATAAAAAGTTGCTTTGTAATAGGAGAGGGATACGGAGACCTATCCTCCGAAAGGGCATATATAAGGCTAAATACTCTGTCATGTGTAAAGGAAGATACCAGCATTCTGGAAAGAAAGATAGAGGGATATATCTCCGGTGAGGACGGGAAAATCGGCCTGAAGGGCAGAGTGGTAAGCAAACAGGGAGCACTCCTGGCCCGCACGCTGGTAGCAGGCTTCCTTGAGGGGGCAAGCAAAATCCTTCAGCAGAGAGGCACATACGTAAGTATTTCACCACTGGGGAGCACCGAAACCGTAAAACCCGGAGAGGTTACAAGACTTTCCATGTATTCCGGTGCGGCGGAAGCAGCGAAGAAACTGTCAGATTTTTACATGAAGCTGGTTAATGAAACTTTTCCAGTTGTTGAGATTACTGCCGGAAGAAAGGTGGAAATAGTATTTCTAAAAAAAGTAAATCTGGAGGAAAGCCCGTGAAAAAGATAACTATCTTATTTCTGGTCCTCGTTCTGTCCACAGGTTGCTCAAGGTTCCTGCTACCCTACCACGAGCACTACGCCTGTGAAAAAGGATATGAGGGAGGATACTGCGGCAGTATCAAGCAGGTATATGAAGAATCACTTAAGCAGGACAAAAAAGAAAAAAAAGAAAAGGAGCAGTGCCCATGTCAATGTCCTCTGCAGTAAAAAACTTCTTTCTAATATTTACGAGCTTAATACTGATATGTGGATGTGCAGGCAGGAAACCAGCCATAAGGCATCTGGGTGAACCTCCCACTTCAACCGTAGATGTGGACCTCTCAGCCATTACGAAAAATAAAAAGAAACAGCAACAGCTTAAAAGACTGATTGAAAAAACAGCAGCGAAAATTGCAGAAAAAAAGGTGAATGAGATTGCCAGCAAGAAGTCACTCAGAGAGACAGAACTTGAAAGAGAAAAACAGGAGATATTCAAAAATATAGTTAAGTCTCCTCCGGTTCCAATTAAAGCCCCTGATACTATTTTGCGTGTACTCATCATGCCTCATGTGGATGCCTCAGGTGTGTTTCACTCCTATGAATATTCCTATGTCAAGGTCAGTGAGGGTAAATGGATACTGGGCGATTACCTCCTGTCTCCTGCCAGGGAAGGAATAAAGAAAGAGAAACCAGTCGCAAGACCATTAAAAACAGACAATAGCCAATCCAAAGAAAAAGAGAAAAAGTAACCGTGAAAGGAAATTACTTCACGAAAATAAAAATTTTTTTCAGAAACTTCATTGAATCGTTTCTCCCGGAAGTGGACGGGCTGGAAGTAGAAGCCCTTGAGAGACTCCATGTCAAAAACCCACTGTCCAATTTTATCCTGCCTCAATCGTTTGATCCTGATCTGGGATTTTTTTTCTGTGCGGATAACACAGCTGGTCTCATGTATGAGCTTCCTCCACTTACCGCTGCAGGAGAAAAAACCGTTCAGGCCCTGCATGATGGTATCTACAAGGCAGACCTGCCGGAAGATACACTGATCCAGTTCATACTATGGGGGTCGGAATATATAGAACCATTCCTGCGGTTCTACGTGAGCATGCGTCCGGAGGAAAAACGCTGGTTTGTGGAAAGATATGCAGATTTTTACAGAAAACACATCTGGAACGGACCCTTTCCGGAATGGCTCTGTCCCCTGAGAAACTTCAGGCTGTTTTTCGTCCTGAAGCTGCCCTATTCACTGAACCAGTATCAGAAGAAAAAGGAAGAACTCTACCATCTGAAAGAAAGAATTTTCTCCACCCTGAAGGCCGCTGGTTTTACTCCATACAGGGTAAAACCCCGGCAGCTGATTCAGATTTACTATCTGATCTTCAATCCCAACCATGACAAGAATCGCTCAGAAAGTCTCCATTATGACCCCGCGCAAGAAATTAGAAAACAGTGTATCATGGGAGATACAGTTATTGAGCAGGATGATGATTATATAAGGGTGGATGGAGTTTACGGTAAGGCTCTCACGGTACAGGCCTATCCAAAAGAAATTGATATTGGCAGGGCAAGAAACCTGGTTGGCAATATAATGGGAAACGATGCCGAGCAAATCAACACTCCTTTTTTTCTGGTACTATGTGCAAGAAGAGCAACCGAGACGGAAAAGAGAAGAATATACGCCAAGGAAGCAGCCACACCAAAAGCAAAGAAGATTTCTTCTTTTTCAAAAAAACACGAAGAGAGAGTGGATGAACTCCTTTACGCAACTAATAGACTAACCGAAGATGGAGTATTCTGGAAATGCTCCCTCATCTGGTACCTCTACCATCCGGATTACCAGTTCCTCACCCGTGCAGTAAACACACTTACTCACTTTGCCCAGGGTTCACACTTTACCCTCCAGGAAGAAATTGCCAACCTGCCTCTCTTTCTGGCCTGCACCCCCTTCAACCTCACCCATCCCCTGCTTGACGGTGATGTAAGGGCGACACCCGGGAAAAAACTTGCAAGGAAAAAAAGGACTCTTTCGTTTGGCAGGGCTACATCGTATCTGGTACACAACTGTACCCATCTTTCACCTGTCCAGGGAGACTGGAGTGGAACACCCACTCCCACACTCCCATTTGTGGGAAGAATGGGGCAGGTGGCATCCATAAGCCTGTGGGATACAAACAGGAGTAAAAATACGGTAATAGTCGCCCCCACCGGGGCAGGAAAATGTAGGGCAGAAGGGTATTTACAAACAGAAGTGGGTTTCTGTGACATCAAAGAAGTAAAAAAGGGCGATAGGGTTCTGGCCTACTCCAATGGAAGCCTGGAAGCAAAAAAAGTCGTTGCTACCTATAAGTTTGAAAATGAAAAAGTAGTTGAAATTAAGACAAAATTTGGCCGCAAATTGAGGTGCACACCTGACCACAAATTTCTGGTGGAAGACCCATCCAATCGTCGGGCAGGCAGGCACTGGAAACAAGCACAGGACCTCAGAAAGGGAGACATTCTTCCTGTAAGCCTTGGCTCAATGCGGTTTGGCACATGGGGCAACAGCAATATGGGATACTTGCTTGGTGTGCTTTATGCAGATGGAACCTGGAGGTGTGCCCTGAAGAATAAAAATGCAAATGTGTCTATAACCAATAGCAGTAAAGAGGTTAGAAATCGGGTAAAAAAAGCCGTTCTAGAACTGGGTTATAAAGCTTATGAAAACCAGAATGTTATCAGGATAGAGAGGAATTTTATTGATTATATGCTCTCACTGGGAATTAAGCCCGCTCTCTCTCACAAAAAGAAATTACCCCCGTTTATCACTAAAAATGCTTCAAAGGATTTCTGGATTGGATTCATAGAAGGGTTTCTGGATACAGACACCTATATCAATAAAAAAAATATAGAAATATCCCTTTCTTCGAATGAGTTGATAGACCAGATAAGAACCATTCTTGAACAGGGATTTGGTATTGTTTGTAATAAAAGATACAAACACACTGCTTTTAACGGTAAAAGGTGTCATGATGCACATATTCTTACCATTGGAGGCTGGAGTGCCAGAAAGTTTGTATCCATCTTTGAATCGTTAAAACCAAAAAAACAGGATAGGCTTAAGAAATTCCTTGAAACTCCTGTAAATGACAACAATGACCTTTTACCCGAAAGCCATACCAAAGCACTCACTGATTTACTCATTGAAATAGCAAAAGAGGAAACCAGCAAAGTGAAAACAAAACCCGAAGGGTTGAGAATGTTTCAGGGAAAAAGACAGGCCATTTTTTTTAGAGAAAGAAAGTGGCGATTTGATGCCTATAAAAACGGCACGAAAAGGCTCTCAAGAAGACTTGCGCTGGACCTGATTGCATCTATGAAAAACATGGTTAGTGAGGATAAATTCATCAACACTCTGACATACTGGCAGAATTTGCTTTCAAACTGGTATTTTGATGAAGTTGTAGAAATAACAGACGGCGGTAGAGCAACAGTTTATGATGTAACAGTTGAAGACAAACATAATTACCTGTCGGATGGGATGGTCAATCATAACTCATTTCTTGCCAACCACATTGCCACTCATTACTGGTCACTGAACAGTCTGGTAAGAATTGTAGATGTGGGCTACTCCTATGAGCCTATCTGCCGGCTTTTTAACGGCCAGTTCATAGAAATTGATCCCGCCAATCCCATTACCATGAATCCATTTTCCGAGGTGAAAGATCTGGATGCAGACATGAGCTTCCTGGTTTCCATCGTCAGCAAGATGATGAAACCAAAAGACCCTGTTTCTGACAGAGAAAGGGGAATCATAGAAAGGGCCATCAGAATGACCTTTGAGAAGTACGGGAAAGAAACCAACATAACAAAAATAAGAGATACCCTGCTTGAAATGCACGAAAGTGAACATGACAAACTCCTGCGGCAGATAGCTGTTGACCATCTGGCACCATGGGTAGAAGGTGGTCAGTACGGCAGGCTGGTCAATGGTAAAAACCAGGTGGATTTCCATAATCCCTTTGTGGTGGTTGAACTCAGCAAATGTGAAATACACGAAACCCTGAAAAGTGTGGTGTTGCTGATGGTCTTTTACCACCTGAGCAGAGAGATATACCACGGTAGTGAACACTTCAAGAAAATCATTATCTGGGATGAAGCCTGGAGATACCTTCATGATGAGGCTGCAGTGGAACAGATAGAAAAGGCAAGCAGGGAGTATCGTAAATTCAATGCTGCGCTGATTATTATCACGCAGTCAATCTCAGACCTTGCCCGCAATGAAAGCACTAAAGTAATTGAGGAAAATAGCGATTTTCTGTTCATCCTTCCGCAGAAGTCAGGAGTGGTAAAGGAAATGGAAAAGACACAGAAATTCGGACTCTATCCTTTTGAATATAAACTTATCAATACCCTGACAACACAGAAGGGAAGGTACTCTGAATTTTTTGCCATAACCTGCAAAAACGGTAACTGGGTGCTGCGGTTTCTGGTTCCTGAAGACATTTACTGGATTTATACCACCGACCCTGACGACAAAGTGCTGAGAAGCATCTTCATGGAAGCAGGCTGGCCGATAGAAAAAATTATGGATAAGTGCGTCCAGATAAAGAAAACCCCCGGACTGCGGGATTTCTGGCAGGAAGTGGCGACGGCAAAGAAAACGGAAGGAAAAGAAGTAGATCTGAACCAACTCCTGAAATACGAGGAGGAAATTCTGTATAAAAAGGCTTATGAATAGAGACATTATTTCCGTTCTGTTTCACATAGTTATTACCCTCCTTATCAGTTTCCTGGTATCAGTTGCCGTGGTGAAATACCATCAGAATTCCCGAATATACTATGTATTTGACCTTCAGAAAGCAGTTACCAGAATAAAAAAACTTCCAGATTTTGAAAGAAAACTCCTGGCAATTGAGCAACGGCTGAATACATACAGTCAGCCTGTATTTATCAGAGGAGCAATTCTCAACATGAAAAACCAACGTGTGGAGGATATTACAGATGAGGTGCTGGCAGAAATTATGGTCATCAGCAAGCCAATGTCTGAAAACAGATAGCAAAGGCCTTATTAAGAATATTGCAGGAATCATTATTTTTGTAATTTTCTATATAGTCTTCATTCACACTGTGGGATACCCATCCATAAACCTGAGCAATTCGCTGCCAGGAAAGCTCTACTGGACATTTCCCCACCCTGATGGCCTCAAGCAGGGAGATACTGTGGTATTCAGATTTAAAGGATCAAAGTACTTCCCCCATGCCATTTTTATCAAAAAGGTTGCATGTATTCCCAAACAGAAACTTGTAGAAAAAAACAGGTGTTTTACCTGTAATGGTAAACCTATCGGCTGTGCAAAAGAAAGGGACAGGAAGGGAAATCCGGCACCACTCTTTAAGTGGAATGGTATTATACCACCGGGAAAGTATTTTGTTGTGGGTACAAGCAGGGATAGCTACGACTCAAAATACTGGGGATTTGTTGATAAAACCGCCATTATAGGAAAGGCTTATAGAATTTTTTAGAAAAGAAGACCTCTAACTGTCCAAAGATAAATACCGTGAATGGTGCAAGAAATATATTAAAGCAATTCACAACAGCATTTCTTTTCATCATCCTGATGGCTATCTTTACCTCTGCCGTTTCTGCTGCCACCTATCCCATAGCCGAACCAGACCTGCTTGAAGAGATTAAAAATCGCACTCCCGCAGCAGTAGAAGAACTCAAAAAGAAAATACCTGAACTCAAAGAGAAAGTAAAAAACTACAGACCCCGCGATATTGTCAATCTTCCTCCTGCAGATAAGGATTATTCATACACGGTTGCCCTTACCTATACCCTGCCATTTGATATTCCCAGGGTGGACAGAAACGGAAAAGTAACAGGAATTCTCTATCCAAAAGGATATACCTTTAATCCCCTGGATTATGTTATTTCTGACCCTCCTACACTGGTGGTCTTCAACGGAGAGAGAAAGGAAGAGGTGGAATGGGTAAAGAAAAACTGGCTTAATAAATCCAATACCATGCTCATTATTACCAATGGAAGCTGGTTTGACCTTGATAACGAACTGGAAAAACCTGTGTTTTATCTTCCTCGCCTGATGAAAGAAAAGCTGAAACTCAAACACACTATTTCAGTAGTCTATAGAGATAAAGAAAAGAGAAGCCTCATGCGGGTGGATGTCCATCACATACCCCGTTCCGAAGAGCAGGACTTACCGTAAAGAAAAATGGGATGATGACAGAATCCCTGCCCTAAGGCACTCCATAACCTCTCCACTTTTTCCTGTATACCCATAAACTTACTCATAAAGATTTTAACTCTTTCTTATTACCTGTACAGGGGACAAAGGTGCGCAGAGTACTCATAGTAATATCACTGATTACCTTTCTTATTGCCACTACACCCATACCCGGCCATGCTCTCTCTAGTATGGGATGTCCAGCAAGTCCTGCCACCATGTTAACGGTGCTCACAAACTCCATGGCCACACTCTACAACGTACTCCCCATAAAAATCGGCGCCATTCCCATTGTCCCATTTCCGGGTGCCTATGAAACAAAATCAAGCTGGTCGTTTCCTATATGTTTGTGTCTCAGGCCACCTTTACTCATTCCGTTTCCTGGCCTGGCCATAAGTCACTGGGAACCTATTGAAGGGTATGAGGTAGTCAAGATACCATTCTGTTTCCCTGCGCTTGGATTCGATATACCCATCACTCAGGCAGTTTCAAAAGGACTTCTGGCAGGAAAGGAAGCTGATAGTTTATCAAATGGAAAACATCAGGCAGCCTTTGCCCAGGTTCACCAGCTTACCTATGAAGTCTGGCGGGTTATCAGGTTGTTCATGGACTTTGTCTGTCTCACCCCAATGGGTGAAATAGATGTTAGCTACATCACAGAAGTTGATCCTTTCTGGCAGAACGACCTTTTAAACGCCATACTCAATGACCCAGCCACGCTCCTGTTTGCAAATCCCATTGCCCAGCTGGCATGTATTGTGGATGCGGCAAGAGCAGCACTGCCAAAGGTGGGAAAGCCCATTGATATACTTTTCTGGTGTATGGGCAGCTGGGGATCTGTCTATCCCGTTACCGGCCACACCGCCGATGAGCAGGGATATACCTGTGGTAACCTGGCAATCGCTAATAAGCAGCTCTACCGCTCACTTACCGGAAAAATCATCACCACGGGAAAGCCCACTGTAACGGGTATGTGTCAGCCCTATATCAAACCTTTCTGGAAGAAATCCCAGTACTCATGGCTTCAGCTATTTCCTGTGGTTATGGGAAAAAGGATGCCCATCGGGCGTGCATCAATAACCTGGAGCTATCTCAAGAATCCTCCGGTTCCTGGCAAATGCGACCATTTTGTATGGATGCTTTACAGAAAAAGAGAATGCTGTGCCTTTTAGGAGGGTTTTCTATGAATAAAAAGATTCTAATTCCATTTCTTATATCTGCAATCCTGATTTTCACCCACCTCGGTGGTTTCTGCGATGAACTGGAGGATGCAAAAAGAGCAGGGGAAAACCTGGGCAATACAGTCAGAGACACACTGGGTAGCCCGGAGGGAATGAACGAGAGAGTGGTAAAGCCGATTATGTCCGGTGAGACACTGATGAAGACGGTGGAAACATCGTATGAGTGCTCAACCAACCACCGTCTCTATATATCTCTTACTGAATGTCAGGAGAAGTGCCCGGGCAATTGCCAGGAATACCAGGGATTCAACGCCCAGCTGGAGTGCCCCTCTGCAGTGGAATTCCTGAAAATCACAGTCATACCATCAGGCACAAACGACTTCAGCATGGTAATCTCTCAGGACACAGATTACGATGGCAATCCAAATTTTACATTCACACCCACCTTTAAGGATTTTGCAGGAAATGACACCCAGTACGCCAGTGGTGTATGCACGCATGGTGTGGTGGTTTGCAGTCCGGGAACATGGGACAGGTGTGCCTATTATGCCTGGGGCGTGGATGAAAACAGTCACCTTACCCTATCTCCTGTCTCTGATATGTCAGGTGCAGGACAGTGCTACTGTGTGAACAACTCCTGCGGCGGAGTTCTGCCATCCATGTTTCAGGACGTACTTCAGGACCTGGGGGCAGGAGCCTCCATGGTGCTCGCCCAGGCAAAAAATATTGCGGTCTCAAAGGCAGAATTAAAGCTGGATGAATTATCCATAAGATTCTATGGCCAGTCCTCAGATAAATGTGTACACGTGGCTGACCCTACCTATGAACAGGGAAGTTCTGCCTCAAGAACCAATCCCCAGGCCCTGGAGGAAGGATACCAGACAGGCTTTCTACCCGTCGATGAAGAAATAGCAGCACAATCTACAGATCCAGACAGTTATTACAGCCAGCTCAGTAGTTCCGCTGCCATGAACGAAGGACACAGGGGATATTTCTGCACAATCACACACGATTTTACAACACAGGAGGTAACCAATGACCCCATTACCGGAACTATCGGTACACCTATACCACCAGCAGACAATAATTACTGGGGCAAAGGTTTGCATATAATTACAGGACAGGTGGACCTTGGAGATAAACGCATAATAAGTGCCCGTCTTCCTCTGATCGCATATGATGATGAAATCAGGGTGTATGTCAATGAACACCTGGTATATGAAGACTGGCCTGCACCTCCACTCACTGATCGTAAGGGAGATGTTCGCTGGTTCGGCTATGATATACCCATTCTACAGTACCTTCATTCAGGCACAAATGAATTCAGAGCAACAGTATCGGTTGGTCCCAATGGTGGTGAGGGATGGTTTACCTATGAAATCATAACCGCAGAACAACAGCCGGTGGTTACTTCCAGTGGAGGGTGCAATCCTTCAGAAAACTGCACTCTCAAAGATGTCCAGATATGCGATTATGCAGGAAACTGTATTTATACCCTGAGAAACGGAGAATCAACAGGTAAAACCCCGGTACCATCCTGCAAGGCATATCAGGATCCCAACAATGGTCACCGCTACAGGATATGTGTTGATGGCACACAGATGACATCAACTGATCTTGATACAGATGAAACCACGGTACTTGCATCAGGAGTTGATATGTGGTGGATGGTGAAAAAAAGATATGACTGCAATGAGAACTACACCTATGATGCAGACCTCAATCGGGCTACAATAGCACTTCAGACAGCCAATCCCCAGACAGGCACCTATGAAGATCCTGTAATAGGTACAGGCAATATTCCCCTGAATCAGTTTCCCACTGATTACCAGGAATGTGAAATGGTTTGTGCAGTGGCCAAAATAGAAACCGATACCACTGCCTATCCACAGCCTGATCCTCTGGATGAAAACAAAGCCACAGCCACCACCAGCGCAACCATGAAGGAATACATCATAAAAAAGTGCACTCATGCTGAAGGAACCTGGCACTGTCCCCTTGAAGAAGGAGAAACCCGTTACAAACCTGTGGATACTGAGTGCGGCTGTATAGATATGTTTTCAGAGGCAGCATCGGCCATGCAGGCCGTATATGAGGCAAGCAGGGATATGATTTGTTCCACTGATCAACCATAAATAAAGGAGGAGGATTGCATGAAGAGAAAAGTAAGCACAGTAATTATAGTTGGTTTAGTACTGATTTTTTCAAATTTTTGCTTCAGTGAAAGTCAGCCCATTCAGCCATCTGCTGAAGCCACCTGGCTCACCGTGGGCCAGGTCTACCGGGGTGAAATTACCACAGAAAACCCATCACCGTGGTTCAGATTCAGGGTTTTTGAGAACAGACGCTACTACCTCATGGTTTTCCCTGATTTTGAAAATGGAGCAAATCCGCACGGTATCGGAGATGTAAAAATATCCGTTACTTCAAACCCGGAAACCAACACATTTCAGCTGGATAATAACGATGCACCTGACTGGACAGAAATGGGATTTGGGTCTTTTGTCATGGTTGAGGTAATATCCCACAGAGCAACATGCAGTTATGAAGGCCAGAGATGTGGGCTTAAAAACCAGTTCAGAATTTCACAGGGCGAAGCAGAACTTTATCTGAATGTGCAGTGGGGAGGAGAAACCTACCCGGCCACAGGAACATTCACCATACAGATACTTTCTGACACACTCACCACCATGGAAGTAGAAATCGAGGTGGAAAACCCGGAAACAGAAGAGACAGAAACAAAAACAATTACCGTATATCAATACGGTGCAGATAGAACTACATGGCTTGTAAACGGTAAGGTCACCAAGCCGGCTCAGATTCCTATTCTTATAGTTACTCCTGATGCCTTTACTATAACAATGACTGTAAATAACGAACAACCGGAACAGCCGGTGTTTGTTGAAACTGACGTCACACAAACCCTTACCATCAGAGTTAAAGCAAAAAAGGGAAGCAATGACCTGAACCTTGAGCAGTTTCTGGTAGTGTGCGAGAGTATAGATGGTAAGTGTTATTACCTCACAGAAGACAGATGGAAGGTCTTTAAAGAAATCAG
>Ga0164315_10004165_pt1 | contig 11206 bp, 9 predicted proteins | sample GuaBasSedimGuay6_FD_113737 | JGI IMG/M metagenome (GOLD analysis project Ga0164315, IMG submission 113737) | Subseafloor sediment microbial communities from Guaymas Basin, Gulf of California, Mexico - Guay6, Core 4569-2, 0-3 cm | ecosystem: Environmental > Aquatic > Marine > Hydrothermal vents >...
GAAATCGACGCCGGTGTTCGGCTCTTTGAACCGGTCGCACTCTATGATCTGGTGACCAGGGCGGTTAAATACGGCCTGCTCTTTATTACCCTGACCTTTCTGACTCTGGGTCTGATTGAATTTGTCACGGACAGCCGATTGAGTCTGGTGCAGTACCTGCTGATCGGTGTGGCTCTTGCCATGTTTTTCCTGATTTTGATTGCATTGGCTGAACACATTGGGTTCGCGCTGGCCTATTTTCTGGCCTCGGCAGTCGTGGTTGTGATCAACACCCTCTATTGTGCAGCGATTCTGCCGAGGCGTTCGTTGGCAGCAGCCGTCGGTGCAGTGCTGACGGCAATCTATGGAATCCTCTATACAATCTTGAGGGCTGAGGATTATGCCTTGCTTGGGGGCACGCTGCTGCTTGTCGTGGCGTTGACGGTGACAATGTATTTCACCAGGGGGATGCACAAGGAAGGTGGTCGCTGATGCTGACTTTGAACCTATGCCTGCCAGAGCTTCCCAGCCTCCGAGCTTTCTAGCCGAGAAAAACCATCGTCAGCCACGGAACATACGTAATGATCAACACCGTCAGCAACAGCACGGCGAGAAAAGGCAGGGTCGCCCGATAGAGCTGGATCACCGGTTTGTTGAAGCGGTAGCTGGCAATGAAGAGGTTCATGCCGACAGGCGGCGTACAGTAGCCGATCTGCATGTTGGCCAAGAAGATGATGCCCAGGTGTATAGGATCGATGCCGTAGCCCAGGGCGATCGGCAGGATCAGGGGCACGACAATGACCAGTGCCGAGAAGATATCCAGCATCATGCCCAGCACCAACAAGAACAGATTGAGCAGGATCAGGAAGGTCAGCTTGCTGGAAATGTGAGTGGTGACGAAGGCCAGGAGCTGCTCCGGAACCTGGGCGTCGATCAAATAGTTGGTCGAAGCCAGTGAGGCCCCGAGGATGACCAGAATACCGCCGACCATCACCATCGATTCCCGCATGATCTTGGGCACTTGGCGGACGCTGATCTCCCTGTAAATCAGGACCTCAATGACGAGCACGTAGACGACGGTGACCGCGGCCGCTTCGCTGACGGCGAAGAAGCCGCTGTAAACGCCCCCCAAGACGATGAACGGCAGAGGGATCTCCCAGATCGAGGCGCGAAGGGCAGAGGCCGCATCCCGAAGGTTGAAGGCAGCGGTTCTCGACGAGACCCGAGACCTTGAACCTTCGCGGAGGCTCATCAGGGACAAGAGAAGGACCATCAATGCCCCGGGCAGAATGCCGGCGATGAACAGCCGGTCGATGCTGATCCCGGCAACGATGCCGTAGAGAATCAGCGGAACCGAAGGCGGGAAGAGCAGGCCCAGGCTGCCTGACGTCGTAATCAAGCCCAGGTTGAAATTCTCCCGGTAGCCGGCGTCTTTGAGTGCCGGGTAGAGCAGGGCGCCCAGGGCAACGATGGTGACACCGGAGGCGCCGGTGAAGGCGGTGAAGAGGGCGCAGGTCACCAGGGCAACGACCGCCAACCCGCCGGGCATCCAGCCGAAGAGGGCATCGGTCAGGCGGATCAGGCGCTTGGGCGCCTGACTCTCTCCGACCAGGTAACCGGCGAAGGTGAAGAGGGGAATGGCCAGGAGGATCGGAGTGTCGGCAATCCGGTAGACCTCCATCGCGACGACCATCGGATCGACGTCGCCTCGGGCAAAGCCCAGGAACGCACTGGTCAGGATGACTGCGAACAGCGGGGCGCCCAGCAGGGCAATCAGCAATAGGGCGAGGCCGGTGAGGATCATGGAGCGGGTTCTCCCGCCAGTGCCTCACAAAAATGCTTCCAAGCATAGATGGCGTACCGGATGCCGATGACGCCCATCGCCACGGGCAGCACCAGTTCACAGACCCAAACGGGCACCGAGGCGAAGGCTGTCATCCCAGAGGTGTAGTCCTCGAGGACCAGACGGGCGGCATGCCAGCAGAAAAACCCTGCGACGATGGCCGTGAAGATATCGGTAAGTACTCGCACGCGGGCATTCCAACGACTCGGCAGGAACCGCGACAAGGCATCGACCGAGATCTGGCGATCGTCCCGGGTTGCCGCCATTGCGCCCAGCATTCCGACCCACAGGACCGACACGCGAAGCATTGGATCGGCCCAGGAGATGCCGGAGTCGAAGACGTTGCGCAGGACGATTTGGACCGTCGCCATAACGATCATCACACCGAGAACACTGGCTAGGATGGCGTCCTCAAAGGCGCCAAGGAAGCGGAGAACCCGGTTCAATCTGCGGAATTTCCCTGGCGAAAGACCTCAAGGTGACGAAGCAATTCTTCGACCAGATCCGAGGGCACCGCGCCCTGCTTTCGGAGCGCATTTGTTGCATTGACTCCGACCTTATGCCACTGCTCGAGCTTTGCGGCATCGACGGTAAGGAACTCAATGCCCTGCTTGGCCAAGGCCTCACGAGCCTTGTGGTTGTCGGTGCGGGTTCGGTCATCGAGTCTCGAAGACACCCGCCCCAGGATTTCTCGCACGGTCTTCTGATCCCCAGCATCCAGCTTATCGAAGGCCTTGCGGCTGACGACGATCGAGCCGTAGGTGTAGAGGATCGGCAAATCGGTCAGGTACTTGGTGCGGGTGAACCACTGGAGGGCCACCGCGGCAACAGGCGGCCCGGCGACGGTGTCGATCAGGCCTGTTTGAAGGCCGATCAATACGTCGGAGAGCGGCAGCGGAACCGGGGACAACCCGGCGGCGTCGTAGATCGCGCCGGCAATGATGTCGCCTTCGGGCAACCACGCCTTTTGGCCCTTGAAGTCGGCCAGATTCGTCGTGGGTTTGTTGGACATGATGTAGGCAAACCCGCCCTCCAACAGACCAAACGAAATGTAGCCCTTGGCTTCGAGTTTCTGGATCAGCGTCGCATCCATCCGCTCTCGGACGGCATCGACCTCGTCGTAGGATTTAAAGAGAAAGGGGAGGCCGTAGAGTTGCAGATCAGATGTTACCTCCGCAAGGGACTGCCCGGTCATCATACCGCCATGCAACTGGCCGATCCGCATCTTGCGCAACACTGCCTGGTCGTTGCCCATCGTGCCGCCCGGGTAAATTCGGAGCTTGACCCGGCCATCGGTTGCCTCTTCGATGTCTTTGGCGCCTTGGCGCATCTCGGTCATCCAAAATGAACCGTCCGGCGCCAGGGTGGCGATCTTCAGTTGGGCCGCTCCGGCCGCGCCGGCCCCCAGGCCGGCGATCAAAATTGTTGCTAATACCAATCGTCGCGTCATATCACTCTCCGAAGTAGTCTTCCGAGCCGTCAAGCAGGACCTTCGCCTCGCTTTGGGCCAGGGTGTTGTTCAGGGTCAGTCCTTCGACTATTGGGTCGGCCTCCAACACTTCGCGGCAGAGGCGGTCATGCAATTCCCGGTCGAAGACCAGGCGGGCGTAGTCGCTTGCGAGCAGGACCTTGGCGATCAGGTCTTGTCCGCCAGAGAGCTCGATGGATCTCTCGAAATGCCGGCGGCCCTCTTCGGGTTTGCCGCCCAGGGCCTCCGGAATCAGTGTTGCCAGGACACCGAGATAGAGATGGGCCGAGCCTCGCCGATAGCTATCGTCCAGAGCAACGACTCGGAGCATCATCGCCTCGACTCGTGCCTTGTCGGCCACGGCTACCCAGTCGTCACGATTGACCTGGATCCAACTGGCCCAGGCCATGGCGGCGACATACGTCGTTTCGATGTCTTTGTGGTCCAGTGCCTCTATGATCTTTTCGAACTGATCGTAGGGTTTCTCCCACATTCCGCAGGTCGTCTTGTTGCTCAGGCACAGGGCCGTTCGGCCGTAGTCTCGTGCCTTGACCGACATCAGTTTGGCCCTGGCGGAATCATCAACGAAGGCCCCTGCGTAGCTGGCGTAGAGCTGGGCGCCCGTCATCAGGACATCGGGATTTTCCGGGTCATCGGTGATGAAGCCGTCGATCATCAGTAAATAGGCCGGCGCGCCCTGACGAACGGTTTCCGGGTCATTCTGATTGAGAATCGAAGTTGCAAGGCTCTCAGCCATCCTGCCGGTCAGAGAGGCCGTGATGGACGAACATCCAGACCATGCCAACAAGAACAGACATACGAGAACCATCGGGCCCGATTGCCTTACGGGTATTGTGTTCCTCACACTCATGATGGGTCAGTGTAACCGAAAGCGAAACATTTCGACATCAATAACGGCCGAAGAACCATCTGAGAGTGACCTCCGACACATGCACCTCGAAGACTTGAGGCTTTCCCGGAGCATCATGAAATATCCCATGATGAGAATACGAACCCTGAGGCCCAAAGGTTGAGGCCTTGAGGGCTCGGGTTAGACTTGATCCTACGATGGAGACTCTTGAAAGAATCGCAATGGTGGCCCGCTGGAGGCCGGTTCATCTTGGTCATGCTCCCGTGCTGCGGGGAATGTGTGACGTCGGGCGGGTGGTCCTGATCGGCATCGGCAGCTCCAACCGCTTCAACGCCCGCAGCCCTTTCACAGCCGCCGAGGCCGAGGCGATGATTCGAGTGGTTCTGGGAACGCGGCGGAACGTCACGGTGGTAGAAGTTCCCGACCTCGACGACGGCCCGAGGTGGCGGGAGATGGTGCTCAGAATTTTTGGATCGCTGGACGCCTTCGTCACCGACAACCCATACGTCGCCTCGCTGCTGGAGAACGACTACCGGGTCGTTCGGCCCGTTTCTTTGGTGGCGCCGGAAGACAGATGCCCGATCGACGGTACGATGGTTCGGCGGGCGATGGCTCGTGGAGACGGCTGGCAGGACCTGGTGCCTCCGGCGGTGGCCCGGTTTATCAGCGAGGGAGGTCTGGATGACCGATTCCGGAGGGATTTCGGATTGCAGACTCTAGCCCTCGAAACGATGGAGGTGTGAGAGATGTATTCATGGGACGGGGATACCAGCGACTGGTATGGCAAGGGCAAGTACAAGTATGGCAAGGGCGGCGCTTCATCACGGGCCGATAGCTCCAGGCGGGCCGCCGCGGCCGGCCCTCGGACCTACGAGGGCGAAAGGGGTCCCAATGAAAAGATCATCGACCCTGGGAAGATCGTGCTCTCGGAGTCCAAGAACCCATTGATCGTTGCGGTTGACGTTACGGGATCGATGTCCAGTTGGCCGTTCGAGATCTTCGACCGGCTTCCCCTTCTGTTTCAGACTCTCTCGCAATACCGCGAAGACCTGGAGATCTGTTTCGCAGCTATCGGTGACGCGGGCTGCGACCGATGGCCGTTGCAGGTGACGACCTTCGCCAAAGGCTACGATCTCGAACAGCAGCTTGGATCGCTCTTCGGAGAGGGTGGCGGTGGGGATGCGCCCGAGAGCTACGGTTTGTTTGCCCACTGGGTCAACACCCACGTGCGAACTCCGAACGCCGATGAGGCGCCGTTTCTGATTGTCTACGGCGACATCACAATGCACGATCTTGTTCCCAGGGAACAGATCAAGAATGTGTTGGGGGATGGGCAGGCCTCCGATATCTACTCAATCGAGGCATGGAAAAAAGTCTGCAAGACCTGGAACACCTGGTTCATGCGCCGTCCAACGGGCCAAAAGGGCGATCAGGTCGATCAGCAATGGGGCAAGGCCATCGGAGATCAGAAGATTCTCCACATCGAGGACGAGCAACGGGCGGTGGATTACGCCATGGGCATCGTTGCCCGTGCCTGGGGCCATTTTGGCGATTTCAAGGACAATATGCGCGCCCGGCACCCGGATGACAAGGTAGAGGAGCTGTCGAGACCGATCGAGATGATCTGTCCGCGGTGCGGCGGCCCGATTCCGGTGACCGCGGCAAAGGGACTGTTGACCTGCCGCTATTGCGGAACGACGCTCAAGGTGTGATCTCGTGGCGTTTTGCACATCCGCAGGGGCTGGTGGGCCAAGGCCCACCCTACATGGAGAGAACGAGCACTGTAGGGTGGGGCCTTGGCCCACCAACGGTCGTTGGTAGGCCTTTGAGGGAGGCATGATGTCTGCGATTCAAGCCATCGTCACCGCACCGCCCTACGCACCCTTTCTCGAGGATGTTGCAAAGCACCGAATGGTCTGTGGCCTGAGATTCAACACTGTCATGCCGCTGACCGAAAGCCGGGAGGCGGTACTTGAGAGGCTGGCGGGGCTGGGCTGTCCTTTGTGGGTCGATCTCAAGGGACGGCAATTGCGAGTTACCGAGGCCGCCGTGCCGCCTTATACCGAGGTACGTCTCAGCCACCGGATTGTGGTCAAGACACCAGTTGACGTCTACTTTTCCGGCGGCCGAGAAAGGGCTCGGGCGGTGGCGGTCGACGGGAACCGACTGATTCTCGGTGACGGGCCTCATCGGTTGGTGGGCCCAGGAGAATCGGTCAATATCGTTGACCCCTCCCTGCAGATCGAAGGAGGTCTGACCGACACCGACCGGGCCTATTTGGCGGCAATGAAGTCTCTCGGCCAACGGAACGTCATGCTCTCGTACGTTCACGGATCTGAAGACATCGACGCGGTCCGCGAGGTTCTGCCTGACGCCGAGGTCATAGTGAAGATCGAGGACGATCGGGGTCTGGCGTTCGCCCGAAAACATGGGGCTGCGCTGGGTCGGCTGATGGCCGCGCGCGGGGATCTCTTCGTCGAGGTGCTCCGGCCGCACCGTATTGCCGGCGCCCTCAAGACGATCATCGCAGCCGACGCCGAGGCCGTCGTCGCCAGCCGCCTTTTCCATTCGCTTGTTGAGCACCCGGTGCCGAACTGCGCCGATATCGGGGATGTCGCCTTCCTGCTGGAGATTGGATATCGGACCTTCCTTTTCGGTGATGCCATTTGTTTTGACGGCCACACGGTGATGGAAGCGCTCAATCTTCTTCAGGCCCTGGCCGCGGAACTGACATGAGGATCGGGCTGGCCCAGATCGGTTCAATCACCGGCGATCTCGAGGGTAACGTTGACCGGTGTGTGGTGGCGGCTCAGACGGCTGCCGCCGGCAATGCCGAGCTGATAGTTCTGCCGGCGATGGCCGTGCCGGGGTTGATGCCGAGGGACATTCTGCTGGATCCATCTTTCATCGAGGCGGTCGGCAAGGCCACCGCCGACCTCGCGCGACGAACTCGGAATCTTGGGCCGATCATCGTCGGTACAATCGTACCCAGTGGCCGCGTTGTGCCGGGGCATCCTGGACTGCTGAGGGTTGCAGTCGTGCTGGACAAAGGCGAAGTCACCGCCGTCGTTGGGCAACAGAATCTCGCCTCGAAGGATGTGTTCTTTGACACACGATGGTTCGTCCCGGGTGGCGCCTCCGAGCCTCTTGATATTGCCGGCCGAAAGGTCGGCGTGATGTTGGACAACGACCTCTTGGCCGATAACGCGGAAACTCCGGCGGCTCACCTGGTCGGCAGGAGTGCAGACCTGCTGATCTGCCTGGCAGCCTCGCCCTATCGGCGGGGTGTCAACAGCCTTAGGGTGGATCGGGCGTCTGCGACCGGTATTCCGACCCTCTTCGTCAACGCGTGCGCCGCCGCCGACGAGCTGATCTTCGATGGCGGCAGTTTTATTTGCCGCCGGGGTGGCGCTCTGTCGGTTCAGTTGGCCCATTGCCGGGAAGAAATTCGAGTCATCGACTGCGACCGAGGTGTTGGCGGGGCGATCCAAGATCGTGTCTGGGAGGATGAAGTATGGGAGGCGCTGAAACTCGGCGTGCGTGCTTTCGTCGACGGCAACAATCTCGACCGGGTTGTTCTGGGGCTTTCCGGCGGTATCGACTCTGCCCTCGCCGCTGTCCTGGCCTGTGAGAGCCTCGGGGCCGATAAGATCACCGCCATCGCCATACCGTCCCGTTTTACTGACGAACATTCGACTACGAGTGCGCGACAGTTGGCGGAGACCCTCGGCATGTCTTTCGAAGTCATCGAGTTGGGCTCGCTGCACCGTGCGGCGGAGAGTGTCCTGGGGGCCCTGGTCGAGGAAGGTGCCGGCGCCGAGAATGTTCAGGCGCGCCTGCGGATGCTGATCATGACGGCGTGGGTGAACAAAAACGGTGGGCTGCTGCTCAATACCTCGAACAAGACTGAGCTGTCCCTTGGTTACGGCACCCTACATGGCGACCTCGCGGGCAGCCTGAGCCCTCTGGGTGATCTGACAAAACCTGAGGTGTATCAGCTGGCCCGGTGGGTCAACCGTACGGGTGACGTTATCCCATCGTTCATTCTGGATCGCCCACCGACCGCAGAACTCAAGGAAAACCAGGTCGACCCCTTCGATTACGAGCGCCTGGCCCCGGCTTTGGAAGCTCTTGTGCAGGGCAATCAATCGAACGAGGCGATGCGCCGTTCCGAGCACAAGAGGCAGCATCACGGCGTCATCCTCAAGGTCTCGGCCAAGGCCTTTGGAAGCGGACGGATTATTCCGATCACTCGTAGGTAGGGGCAACGAGGTTGAGGATCCGGCCTGGAATTCCTGTAGCGGCGGACTGTTCGAAGTTGGAAAGATGCGTGCGAAAGGTAGGCGGCAGGGCTGGGGCCGTCGGTGTGCATAGAAGATGTCGTTGCGCTGCACGCGAACCTCCGGGGAGTTGTGCTTTGCACCCCTTGACAGAATTGGCTTTTTTTTTTGTAGGCTCTTCTCAAGAGGAGAGCGGAAATGCGAAAATCTGAAACTCTCGCGGTGTTGTTTGTTGTCTTCGCTGTCGTTTCGGGCGCTGTTTGGGCGGCTTCCGTCAACTTCCAAAACAACGTAGATCATTCTGATCACAATCCGACAAAGGCAGTCGATATCAGTCTGATCTTCGCCGACGGATTCGAAAGTGGTGATACATCGGCGTGGAACTACCAGGGTGACGGCTCCTGCACCATTTCCTCAGTCGATCTGCTTCCTTTGCCTGCCCGGAGCAAATAGATGCACACATCTCAATATCAACCGCTGCCCCTCGCCATCGGCATGGCTGTCATCGCCTGTTTCGTCGTTGTTGCCGTCGCCCATACCTCAAACGACGTTCCTCACGAAGAAAAGGGATACCAGAAGACAAGTTACGGACTCTCTGAATACGAATCGATCAACCTCGCTTCAGGAAATCTTACCTTCCGGGTCCCCCTTCACACCTTAAGAACCGACGGCGGGCTCGAATACTCGATCGCGGCGTATTTCAACTCAAAGTTCTGGGCAATCCATCGTTACTGCAGCCTTCCGCTGATACCGGTCGACTTCTGCGGCGAGAACGACGCCGAGGTGATCGAAGCTGAAATTGCCAACGGCGTCGAAGCTTACGGATTCGGGTGGGACCTTCGTCCACCGAGGATCCAAAGTCCGACGCCCGCCTCTCTCAGACAGGCGCAGGCCTTCGTTGCGGCATCGGGGAGTCGGCACTTTTTCCACAACGCCAAACCATGGCTTGTGGACAGCAGATCGGAGTCCGATGGCTTTGCAGCAGTCGGTTATCAGTACTTCACTGGGGACGGCACGAACTACCGGTTTACCGTCCAGAGCATTGACACGTCTGATCGGGCCACCAAGATTTCGATGGAAGATGGCCAGGGTAATCTCTACATCTTTGGACACATCGTCCCAAATGCCTGTAACGCCGACCTCACCGAAATTGACGCATCGTCGGATCTTGACGACTACAACTTCAAGACGGAGATCGCAGGGCTCTACCTCTCAGAGATCCAACGCGGGCCATGGAAGCTCGAAGGTTTAGACGCAGTTCCCGCAAACAAGATAGTCTTCGCCTACCTGGGGAATCCGACCTCCTGGGATGACTCCTGTGCCGACTCTCCAAGCGAGCCCTGGCTCGTCAGCTCGATCACCGCCGAAGGGGAAGGGGAGACGGATCGTGTGGCCAGCTTTCACTATTTGAGCGGGAGCCTGACTTCGATCGATGTCCCTGTCTTCGACCCGTCCCTGGGATCAACCACTGTTGGTAACTCAGCCGCTATCACATGGACCACTGACGAGCCATCGTTTTCCCAGGCGCATGGCGCCTCGACCGAGGCGTTCGATGCCACTCATCTAACCAAGATTCAGTTTTTCACAGGAGATTCCCTGACTTTCGACCAGGATGTCGGGGCCTCCTTTCTACCCCTCCATGACGTTTCCCTTCCCTCCGGTGCCCTGATCTCGTACGAGCGTTCCAACGCCTATCCGGTTGGGTGTGCCAAATGGGTTGGCGCACCCGGCGGGGAGACCACATACCGAGTCGTTCGGTGCGGGGTGGACGTATCGCCCCGCCCGCTATTGCCAAATGGGAATCCGCCGGGCACTCGGTGCGAAACGACATTTGGAGTTACGTCGAGAACCATCGAATATAGCGACGACTCTGGTCCCCGAACGGAGAAGACCTGGTTTCGTCAGCAGCTCAGTTGTACCGCCAAAGAGGGCTTTGACGAGAACGGTGAAAATATCGCCTGGCCGTACGACTTCGAGTTTGCCCTGACAGACAGTACGGATTCTGCGGGCCAAGTTGCATTTCCTGAATACCTCTGGACCATTGTTGCCTCCCAAGAAGGCGGCGGGGATTTTCTGAGCCTGGCGCCGGTTGGCGAAATTCACCGTTTCCATCGTCTGACGCGGGAAGAGTTTTCCATCGACCACCTCAGTGGGTCAGGTGTAATCAACCTTCTGGGCTGGACAATATTGGGAAGTCCCCACAAGGAACCTCTCAGCGAAATTGCCGACCTCCGGGTCGTACGCCACCAAGAGACCGAGCGAAGCGTGCTTGAGGGTCACCTGGACATCAAGAATTTCGACTGGCATCGAGACCGGTACACCTACATCAGCCGCCAGGAGACATTCACAGACGAGAATGCCGATTCGACGATCGCCGACATCAAGGGGGACACCGACCCTTGTTATCCGGATGTCCCTCCGGGAACCTCACCGCTCGACCCCTTCTGCGCCGAGGTTGAGACCCTCTCTACCGTCGATCAGTATCTCAACCCCGCGTCCTCGCACACCGAGTCTACCGACTCTGCCGTGGATCCCGAAGTCGATCGGTGGAACGAGTGGACCTACGACACCACCAATCCCGAAGAGACCTCCGTCTGGTCACTTAATCGCCAACTGTCGTCAAAAACCTACGACGGCGTCGTTACGAACCCCACCACAACTGTCGTCCGCACATGGACTAACCGGTCTGCCCCCGGCACGGACGTCCAGCACTATTACGCAGTCCACAATGAGACCCTCACCCCCGACGAGAACGGGGACTGTAC
>Ga0164315_10004166_pt1 | contig 11206 bp, 10 predicted proteins | sample GuaBasSedimGuay6_FD_113737 | JGI IMG/M metagenome (GOLD analysis project Ga0164315, IMG submission 113737) | Subseafloor sediment microbial communities from Guaymas Basin, Gulf of California, Mexico - Guay6, Core 4569-2, 0-3 cm | ecosystem: Environmental > Aquatic > Marine > Hydrothermal vents...
CCCCGGATTATCTTCGTAACCATGAGTTTGCAAGGTGAAAGTGGCCCTCATAAAAGCTATATGGGGTTTGGTGTAAACCTGAATGCGTTGTGTGGGCTGACTGCAAGGGCATCTATGCCTGGTGAAAAGCCCTTTGGGACCGGCACGAACTATACAGACCATGTCATGGTTCCCAGCCATACATTGTTCGGTATCATGGCCGCTTTGCTCGACCGTGAGAGGACCGGCAAGGGGCAGACGGTAGCTGTTTCCCAGTTAAACGCTGCGATCTGCATGGCGCCATCCAGTGCGCTGGCCTATGGAGCAAATGGAGAAATACTTGGACCCATTGGACTCAGTGATCCTGAGGCTGCGCCGCATGGGGTCTATGTGGCTTTGGGTTATAGAAGATGGATTGCCATCGCGGTTTTTGGTGAAGACGAATGGTCCGCGCTGAAGAAGGTGATGGGAAATCCTGAATGGGCTGAGGATCAAAGGTTCAGTTCGCTTAAGAGTCGTCAGGAAAATGAAGAAAGCCTCAATGAACAAATTGAAGAGTGGACCCAAAACCACTACGCTGACTGGCTCATGGATGAACTCATCGAGAATGGTGTCAGAGCAGGAGTTGTCAATGATGCACGGGATGTCATTGAGGATGAACACCTAAGAAAAAGAGACTTCTGGGCATACCTTGATCATCCAGTCGTGGGGAAAACTCTTTACAATCGTGCGCCAATCTGTCTTTCAAAAACGCCTTTAAGGATGGAAACTGCGGCTCCATTGTTGGGCCAGCATACGAAGGATGTATTAACGAGAATGCTCGATTATACGGAAGAAGAAGTAGCCCAACTCATTGATGAAAGTGCTCTTGTATAGAAAACCTGTCAAGACTAAACGCAATGCACTGAATATACACTAAAAGCACATAGGGCCCTTAAGGTCTGAAAGCTTTAACTAACGGTTTGAGACAATAAGTTATAGGGAGAATGGCGATGGATTTCAGTATACCTGAAGAATATATGATGCTTAAAGATTCAATGAAGGAGTTTGTCAAGAGGGAAATGATGCCGCTGGAAAAAGGGCTGCTCGAACGTGAGCTTTCTTTATGGACAGAGCCTGGCCCCCTGATTCCAGAAGAAGACCATGAACGGCTGCTTCAGAAAACCAAGGAGCTTGGTTTCTGGGGTCTGGAAGTGGAAGAAGAACTTGGCGGGCAGGGCTTGGGTATGCTCGCCAAAACGCTGGTGACCGAAGAGATATCAAAATGCTTAGTAGGCTTTTCCAATCATGGTTTTACCCTCCCCCCTGATGCTCCTAACTTGTATTACCTGAATGACTGTTGTGGGGAAATCCAGAGAGAAAAATACTTTGTTCCCTACTGTAACGGTGAAGTTGATTCGGCAATGGCCTGTACTGAGCCTGGTGCCGGATCGGATGTAAGTTCTCTGAAAACCAAGGCCGTAAAAAAGGGCGATAAGTGGATTATCAACGGGACAAAAACCTTCATAAGTAAATGTGATTATCCAAATGTCTTTTTTATCGTTATTGCGGTTACTGATCCCGAAGCATCTTCCAAGGACAGATTTACGGCGTTCCTCATTGACAGGGAACACCCCGGAGTACGAATTGGCAAGGAGATTCCTGTTATTGGCGCAATGCCATCCTGGGACCTGATTCTCGATGATGTTGAAGTAACGGACGATGCCATTCTTGGCGATTTGGGGAAGGCCTTTATCCCCCTGCAGAACCGTTTTGGGGTACGCAGGATTGAACTGGCCTCCTGCTGCACCGGCATGGCTGAGCGATTGATCCAGATGATGATAGATCAGGCCAATAACCGGGTCACATTTGGCAAACCACTGGCGGAGCGGGGGGTTGTTCAGGATTGGATTGCTGATTCTACCATGGAATTAGAGTCTGTCCGCTGGTTACTTTACTATGCCGCGTGGAAATCGGACCAAGGGTATAAAGATCTTCGTATTGAAGGTGCAAGTCTGAAAGTGGCAGCAACCGAAATGCTGACAAAGGTGGCAGACCGAGCCATGCAGATCCATGGAGGCGTTGGTGTCTCTCATGAACTTGGGATTGAATATGTGGCTCGTATGGTAAGAATCTGGCGGATACTCGAAGGTCCTTCAGAAATCCACCGATGGTCGATAGCGAGACAACTGTTGAAGGAGAAGAAACCCTACAACCCGCTCATCGTCTCGGAAGATGAAGAATAACTTGTGAACAATCAGTCATTTAAGTCAATAAAAAAGGGATTATAAAGGAGGACTAAAGAGATGGCAGTCGATTTTGTTAAAGAGGGACATGTTGCATATATCACTCTGAACCGGCCTGAAGCCATGAATTCATTGGACCCAGAGGCAATTGCGCGGCTTGCAGAAATCTGGGCCGAGGTGAAAAATAATCCGGATATTCGTGTAGCGGTCTTGACCGGGGCTGGTGAAAAGTCTTTTTGCACAGGTACCGACATGAAAAAAACCCCGGTTCCTGATGAATGTATGGCCTCGCTTTACTATAAAGATGGTCAGCCGATTATTCCACACATGAATATGTGGAAGCCCATTATCGCATGCATTAACGGCTACGCAGTGGGTGGCGGTTTGGAGATGGCTCTAGCTTGTGACTTGATGATCTGCAGCACCAATGCAAAATTCGGTCTCACCGAAACGAAAGTAGCTAGTCTTGCTGGTCTGAACGGAACGCAGTGCCTCCCACGCGCGATCCCGCGGGCGGTGGCCATGAAGATGCTCTTGACTGGAGATCTCATCGATTCTCAAGAGGCACATCGGATTGGTCTGGTAAGCGATGTGGTGGAACCCGATAAACTCATGGATCTGGCAAGGGAGTATGCTGAAAAGATCGCAAGTAATGCTCCCCTGAGTGTAATGGCCGCAAAACAGGCTGTGGTCAGGGGAATGGATATGCCCTTGAGTCATGCCATTGATTTTTCGTTTTTCCTGTGGGGCAGTCTTCGGGACACTGAGGATCGAAAAGAGGGCTTCAAGGCTTTTGCCGAGAAAAGAAAGCCCCAGTATCAAGGCAAATAGTAGCGTTCGGTTAGCAGCCTGATTCAGTAAGGTGTCAGGCCCGAGTGAGCTATAATTACATAAGTTAGGAATAGTCGGAAGTTCATCTTTGTTGGCGCTAAATAAATCGTTGATGGGAGCGAGAACATGCAAATTGTAGCTTTAGCAAAAGTTGTTCCAGATTATGAGGTTCCCTCTGCTGATTTTGAGCTTGTGGAGAATCGGGCACACTCAAGGTACACCAGGATGATAGGGCTATATGATGAAAATGCAGTAGAACTTGGTGTGCAACTGAAAGAAAAATATTCAGCTGACCTGACGATCGTATCATACGGTCCGAGCAGTGACGTTAAACTGCTTAGAAAAGCACTTGCTATGGGAGCTGATAAAATAGTTCTTGTTGAGGGTACGTCGGATGATCCTTATGTGATTGCGGCAAATCTGCAAGCAGCTATCAAGACTCTGGGTGAGGTGGATCTTGTTCTGGCGGGGCGACAGTCCTCTGATATGGACCGTGGTGTTGTCCCTGGTGTTCTGGCCGGAATGATGGATTACATTTTTGTTCCCCAGGTTTGTACCGTTGAAAATGACAATGGTGCCTGGAAAGTTTCCCAGATTACGGAAACAGGTACTCGAGTGATAAAAGCATCTGGTAAGAGTGTGCTTTCTGTAACGAGTGTCCCGGAAAATGTCCCGAGAATTCCTGCTGTCAGAGCGATTTTCGCAGCCAAGAAAAAACCTGTGGAAAAGTTGCCGGAAATAGAAACAACTCAGAAGAATGTCTCCGAGGTTTCTGTAGAAATTCCTCAAATAGAGTCTGTTTGTGAGTTCATTTCTGCTGAGGATGATATAGACGAGGCTGTAAAAACGCTGTTGAATCGGCTCAAGGAGGAACGATATCTATGAAAACGCTTATTATAGAAACAACAAATCCGAAAATTCTCGGGGAGTTAGTTACGGTAAGCAAATTATTTTGCACAACTCCCGATATTGTTGCTCTGGGTGAAGGCGAACTTCCGGGAGTATATGGAAAGGCCTTTAGTATGCCTGATACACTCGCGGCAAATATATGTCCCAGTTTGACAGACTTAATAAAAATGGAAGGGTATGAAGTAATTCTCCTGAGTTCGACGGCTATCGGATCTGGTCTTGCCGGACTTCTGGCTGTCGGTTTGGATGCGCCGATTCTTACTGAAGTAACAGGTGTTACCGAAGGTCTGGTTGTCGAAAGGGCCCTTTATGGGTCCAAGGCCGTTGCAAGTTACAAGGTGGATTCCGGACCTCTGGTATTGACTGTTAAGCGCAAGTACTTTGAGGCAGCAAAGTTGGAAGGGGTAACAGAGGCCAGTGAGATACCTGCTGGCACTCAGAGGGTTACCTTGCTGGAGGAGATAGAAGAGGAACGTAAAGGTATTCCTTTGGAAGATGCAGACGCTATTGTCACCGGCGGAAGGGGGATCGGAAGCAAGGATAATTTTGCCATGCTGAACGACCTGGCTGAACTTTTAAATGGCGCGGTTGGGGCATCAAGAGGAGCGGTTGATGAAGGTTGGATGTCGCCAAGTGCCCAGATCGGACAGACAGGAAAGATTGTAGCGCCTAGTGTCTATTTTGCCATAGGAGTTTCAGGGGCGAGCCAGCACTTGGCCGGCATATCAAATGCCAAGTGCGTTGTGGCCATTAATAAGGACGAAGATGCAAATATTTTTAAGCGGGCCAGATTTGGTATCGTCGGTGACTACAAAAAGGTGTTGCCTTTGTTAATTAATGATTTGAAGGAGCGTTCTTGAGATGGAACGAGTGCCCTACTGGAATATCAACTACGGTTTGTTGATCGACCTCTTATCCATACCCGCAATGGCTATCTTTGCGTACGGGATGTACTGCCATTGGAAAGCTATAAAACAAGGGCGGGCTAGGATGAATTTGGGCCTCTCCCTGACTGCATTGAAAGTTGGGCCGATATATGTCCGTTCATTTTTGACCAGGGGGATACTGGGCACTCGTCTCTATAAAAAACTGGGTACAGGAATTGCCCATGGCTTTCTGCTCTGGGGCATGGTCCTTTTGACTGTCGGAACCACCCTCGTCTTTGCAAATGTTCTTTTTGACATTCCTGTCTTTAAAGGGGCTTTCAACCGATGGTTTATGGGCTTTTCCCTTGAGGTGGCTGGCCTTGCAGCCCTGTTTGGCGTTCTGTTCTTGTTGGTAAAGAGGTTGTTTTCGCAAGAACGTCTGGTCTTCTTTAAATCAAATTCCCGCTTTGTACTCATTGAAGTGGGGATTGTGATGATCATTATAACGGGTTTTCTTATTGAAGGCCTCAGAATCGCGCACAATGGATATGATCCCGGTTCATTTGTCGGCAACTGGATCAGTACCATTTTTATCGACGTTGAGAATGTTACTATCGCCCATCAGGTCTTATGGTGGCTACACGGTTTCATGGCCTTGGCTTTGATCGCCTATATTCCCTTCTCACCGCTTGTCCATTTGGTTCTTGCCCCAGTCAATGCCGGTCTGGATATTCCACTTCCGGGTCCTAAGATGGGAGTCCTTGATTTCGACGCATTTGAAGATGAAGAAGAGGAAGAGGAACCCCCGAGCCTAGGGATCGGTAAACTGTCTGATTTTAGCTGGAAAAACCTGCTTGATATTTCCAGCTGTCTCTGGTGCGGAAGGTGTCACGAGGTTTGCCCCGCCGCCCAGACCGGGAAAAGTCTGTCTCCCAAAAGTATCATGGTTACACTTGCAGATTTTTTGGGGGAGGGTCGGTGCGAGGATGAATCGCTGATTGACACTATCTCGACTGATACCATTTACAGTTGTACTACCTGTATCGCCTGTATAGAGGCCTGTCCTGTGTCTATAAACCAACCCAATGCAATTCTGGGTATGAGACAGAACTTACTGATGGAACGCTCAGAAATTCCTGAAATTATGGGCCAGGCACACAAGAGTCTGGAAGCCCGTCAACATCCCTTTGTCGGAACCGGTTTTGGCCCCAACGACTGGCGCAACGATCTGGATGTCCCGATTTTTGAGGAGAACAAAACCGAATATCTGCTGTGGATAGGTTGCTCGGTTGCCTACGAAGAGCGAACGCAAAGTATCGCTCGATCGATGGTTAATATCCTCAAAACCTCTGGTGTTTCATTCGGTATTTTAGAGGAAAATCGTTGTACTGGTGATCCGGCCAAGCAAATGGGTAATGAATTCTTGTTCACTGAAATTGCCGGTCAAAATATAGAAGAATTCGAGTCTCTTGGTGTGAAGAAAATCATAACCATGTGTCCTCATTGTTTTAACAGTTTCACACGTCATTATCCTTTAATAGGTGGAACATTTGAGGTCATACCCCATGCGGTGTTCCTGCGTAACTTGATAGATTCCGGCGAGATAAAACTGAAAAAGAGTGAGCAGACTATTTGTTACCATGACCCATGCTATTTAGGGCGGCACAATAACATTTTAGCTGAACCTCGTAGTGTCGTCTCATCTGTTGGTCAATTAGTTGAGATGCCAAAGAGTGGATGTGAAAGCTTTTGCTGTGGTGGTGGTGGTGGTAACTATTGGACTGAGGAGGAAGGGACACGAATCAATCAGACAAGGGCAAAAGAGGCTCTGGACACCGGTGCAAACACGATCGCTACATCCTGTCCGTACTGTTTGTTGATGTTGACTGACGGTCTGAAGAAGTTTACCGAAGAGTCAATGGTTGAAGATATTGCTGAATTAGTAAATAGCCAAATGGAAGTATAAATACTGTCTGATTATCAGGGTAATGGTTTGTTCACATGTTGCACATTACCTGTCTACGGAACTGTTTTGGTTGGCAATGGGTTTTTGGGTTTGTTTGTAAGTTTTTAGTTAAAGCATTAAAAACAATAACAATTAAGGAGGAATGTTATGGCAACACAGGAAGTCAAGAAGAAAAAAGAAAAAGTGAAAGAGCCAGATATAACCTTTTTTGATGGCAATATTCTGGAAATGCCAAAAAATGGAGACTTGCCCTTTCTTAAAGCGTACCGGTGTAAGAAATGCGGGGACATGAATTTCAAAACAACAGTATGCATGGAATGCTGGAACGAGGATTTTGAAATGGTTCCTTTGTCCCGAAAAGGTAAGGTTTATAGCTATTCTGATATTTACATTGGCCAGCAGGGCATGGAGACGCCTTATATCTTCGCTTATATTGATTTCCCTGAGGGGTTGAGACTTTTCGCTCAACTCGAAGGCGAAGTTGGATCATATAAATGTGATGAAGAGGTTGAGTTGACCGTTGGTCCAATTCGAATGAACAAGGATGGTCTTCCTATCGATAGTTATAAATTTAAGAAGATCACTTCATGATAGCAGCATTGTGATTAAGTACCCGATTTACATAATCATGAATAACAGGAGAAATTCACATGAAATTAGATCGTGATGTATATATCGCCGGTGTTGGCGAAACAAGTTTTGGTAAGCATAAGATAGACTTTGATGGTCTAGGACGGGCGGCTGCTATTGAGGCGTTAAAGGCTTCGAATATTGACCGGCCCGATATGGTTCAGAGTGCGTATGTAGGTAATGCGACAAACGGTTTTGTGACCGGTCAAACGGTATTTAAAGACCTTGGTATGTTGGGACATTTACCAATTATCAATGTCGAGAGCGCCTGTTCGGCTGGTGGCATGGCTGTCTATTCTGCGATTAAGGATGTTGCTACCGGGTTGTGTGATCTTTCTATGGGTGTTGGTTGCGAAAATCACACGATGCACCGTGCGGCAGGTGCGGCCTTCAGTGCGGCCGAAACTGACATTGAAACGATGCACGGTGCGGTTATGACAGGTAAATATGCCATGCGAGCTACTCGATATATGCACGAAACCGGTGCTACTATTGAAGATCTTGCCATGATTACAGTAAAAAACAGGAAGCATGCAACCCACAATCCCCATGCCTGGTTCAAGGGGGATATCAGCATCGAGGACGTTGTAAATTCACGGATGATTGCCTACCCTCTGACCCTTCAGCAGTGTTGTGGTATTGCAGATGCCGGCGCTGCTGTTGTCGTTGGTACTCTGGAGATGATGAAGAAACTGAATATCGCTAAACCGGTAAAAGTTGCCGGGGTTGTGGTCGAATCTGGTCCCTATCACAACAAACCCAGAGACATAACCGGAGACGACATCACCGAGACTTCTTCGGCGGCGCTATATGAAGAGTCTGGTATCGGGCCTGAAGAAGTGGATATCGTTGAATTGCATGATGCCTTCTCCATCTCTGAACTTTTGTATTATGAATGCCTGGGTCTTTGCCCGAAGGGCGATGGTCTTAAATTCTTAAGGGATGGTCAGTCGACGTATGGTGGACAATGTGTGGTCAGCCCTCGTGGGGGGATGTTGTCATATGGTCACCCCATTGGCGCGTCTGGAGTCGCTCAAATTGTTCAGAACGTCATGCAGCTACGCGGCGAGTGTGGGGGCCATCAAGTTGGCCCGACGCCAAAAGTTGCAATGTCACATGTTACGGGTGGAGGCCTTTCCGGCACTGAACATGCGGCTTGTACAATGCATATGCTCGTAAAAGGCTGGTAACTTAAGGCAAAATGAGATCTCTGTCACTCTGCTGATCCTGCAGTTGTGACAGAGGTAATTTTAAAAAACAGCGAGGAGATAGAATCATGCAAGATAGAGTTGCGCTGATAGTAGGAGCCACCAATGATGTGGGGCAAACAATAAGTCTTAAGTTGGCAGGGTGTGGTGCACAGGTTGTGTTGATTGACTCGGATCGTAAAAACCTCGATGAGCTTGCCACAAAGGTGGAAGCGGCAGGTTTAAAGCCCGAGATTGTGATACTTGATCCTACGGATTCAAATGCGGTCAAGGCCGCCGTGGATACAGTTTTGAAAAAATTTAATACGATAGATATCCTTGTTAATAATATTGATCATAAAGATGGGGTAGCGCTCTCTGAAGGGACGTTAGATACGTGGGCTAAGTCATTGAATAATAACGTAATTCCTGTCGTATCTTTTTGCCTGAATGTAATACCATTTATGAGGGAAAATAAGTACGGCAGGATCGTAAATGTCGGCAGCCTCGAATATCTTGGTTCGTCGGATCACGCAAATTACAGCACGGCAAAATCAGCTATCTTTGGTTTGACCCGATCTCTTGCTCTTGAGCTGGCCAAAGAAGGCATTACTGTCAATCAGGTTATTAAGGGTGATATCAAGACATCGGACAATGAAATGTCGGAGGATGTCGAAGGGAAGATAGCAGCACAGACCCCTGTTCAGCGTCTTGGCCAACCTGATGATATTGCTTATGCCGTGGCTTTCCTTGCAGGAGACTCATGTGGATATGTCACAGGTCAGAACCTGATTGTTTGCGGTGGCAAAAGCGTCTATTCATCTATGTCTGTATAGGTGATTCAGGTCGTACGAATCATTTTTTGGGAGGTACAACATGACGAGTTTAAAAGGCAAGGTTGTATTAATAACCGGATCGGCAAGCGGTATGGGCAAAAAAACCGCACTGCGTCTGGCAGAAAAGGGAGCGAAGATTGTTATTAACGACATCGTTCCGGAAAAGGTTGAGCAAACAATCGAGGAGTTTAGTTCCAGGGGCTTCGATGTCTTGGGGCAAGTTGCGGACATTTGCGATGTTGCATCCGTTGAAGGGATGGTTAAGGCAGCTGTAGATAAATTTGGCACCATAGACATCCTGGTGAATAATGCGGGGATGGAAAAAGCCGGAGCCCTTAGAAAACTCACTGAAAAAGACTGGGATATCACCTTAAATGTCAATCTGAAAGGTGCTTTTCTGTGCAGTCAGGCGGTTCATGGCTATATGGTGAGCCAGGGAAGCGGGCGCATCATTAACATTTCCTCCCGGGCGTGGCTCGGTGGCCCAGGGCAAGCGCCTTATGCCTCAGCCAAATCAGGTCTGGTGGGTCTTACCAGGACCTTGGCTTTAGAACTGGGCAGAAAGGGCGTTACTGTAAACACCATTGCTCCCGGTCTTATCCATACGCCCATGTGGGACGAACTACCCGAAAAAAACCAATTGGCATTACTAGCCAAGCAACCCACCGGGAAACTCGGGTCTGAGGATGATATTGCGAATGCTATTATGTTCTTCGCGGACGAAGCTGCGTCATTTATCACCGGGCAGGTTTTTTATGTGTGCGGCGGGAGAAGTTTGTACGCAGGCTAGTCTTTTGCTGGCACCTGGCCAAATGTTCGCACCAGAATGATGTGGTGGAACTTGGGGCCCTGTAGTGTTTTTCAAACTGAAGAAAGCTAAAGAACTAACGCTATTGGAGAATGAATGGACAACTTCATTGAAATTAAAGGGCGTGTTGCAGTCGTTACTGGAGGCGCACGTGGTATTGGATTGGCGATAAGCCGTGCTTTAATCGCTTATGGAGCGAAGGTCCATGTCTTTGACATGACCAACGGCGAAGGCAATGAGTCGTACCAGTTCCATTCTGTTGATATTACAGATCCTGCAAGTATTACTAAGGCTGTTGAACAAATCTCGGAGCCGGTGGCTCTTTTGGTCAACAACGCTGGCATTACGAGGGATCGTAGCGTGGTGAAGATGACCGATGAAGACTGGCAATCGGTCTTGTCGGTGAATCTTACAGGAGCCTTTAACGTGGTTCGGTCGTTGGCTCCAGGTATGCGTAAAGCCGGTTATGGGAGGATCGTTAACATTACTTCCATTAACGGACTTCGCGGTAAGTTTGGTCAGGCTAACTACAGTGCCTCTAAAGCGGGGCTGATAGGTTTAACAAAAACTCTTGCGCGGGAGCTTGGTCCCAAGGGAGTGACGGTCAACTGTATCGCACCGGGTTTGGTACTGACCGAAATGGCAAAGGCAATGCCTGAAGAGGTCCTCTCAAAGTCAAAGTCCGAGAGCGTGTTGCCAGAGGTAGCCAACCCGGAGGATATTGCCAATGCGGTGCTGTTCCTGCTTTCTGACCGAGCTAGAATGATTACTGGAGAGGTTATTCGTGTCGATGCTGGGCAGTATATTTAAGCCCAAACTCATTTAAAACTAACAACTAAAGGAGTACAAGAAATGGCTACAACCGACGAAGTAATTGCGAAAACAGCCCCACCTTTTTTGATTGACCACAATTTGGTTGACGTATCGGTAGAAAGTTTGTGCGACGGTATGATGCTTTATGAAAAGAGG
>Ga0164315_10004168_pt1 | contig 11204 bp, 4 predicted proteins | sample GuaBasSedimGuay6_FD_113737 | JGI IMG/M metagenome (GOLD analysis project Ga0164315, IMG submission 113737) | Subseafloor sediment microbial communities from Guaymas Basin, Gulf of California, Mexico - Guay6, Core 4569-2, 0-3 cm | ecosystem: Environmental > Aquatic > Marine > Hydrothermal vents >...
ATAAAAATGTTTCATAATCAATATGATTTTATTCTGATTGATCTTTCAATTTACTTATTAGAATGTGTTTAAGTCAGGAACACGTTGGATGCTAAACCATTTTAACACACGTTCACCCTCATCCGATTTCACATGAATGTAATATATACCTCCTGAAATAGGTACGCCGGCAAAGTTTTTCAAATCCCACTCCAATGTTGTATTTGGCGATGCCTTTGAAAACTCACGGACTTTGATACCCGACACATCAAAAATGATAATCTTACAATTTTTGGGTAGGTTGGTAATTTTAACCCGTGTATCAAGTGCATTGTGTTCGTATGCTGAATATGCATAGTAAGGGTTCGGTACAATCCGAATCAAGTCCAAATCTGTTTCATGCTTTTCTTTAACATTATACTCGGTTGACAGATCGTCCATTGAAAACTCAAATGCCGGGTAGAAATTATTAAATTTCGGTCCTTTGTAAGTACCGTCAGCCGTTACATTAGCATATCCTTTTTGATAGGGTTTGGCAATGCGAATCCTTATTGTTATTTCATCGCTCAACCACTCTTGTCCCTTAACACCCATTGGCATTCCTGCATACATAAATGAGCCATAAAAGAATTGTAATGAGGCTTTCATTAAGTTTCCTGATTCAAAAATAGTATCCAGTAAAGCAGCCGTGTAGCGTCCTGCATCGTAAGCAGGTACATCATAGGAATAATTTACTCCGGCACCCATGCTTCCATCTATCTTTTTATGTGCCTGGATGAAGACATAATGCTCCCCACCCATAACAGGTTCTTTCAGGATGTAAGGGGCAGGCCCAGGAATTTCAGGTCCGGTAAACAAGGTGGGGTCAGCACGTTGGTCAACCAATGACAGATCTCTGGACGGTGGATTAAATAGCATATCACGGCCATTTTGGGCAACGAGCCAGGAGTTTTCACCGAATAAAATATTCAGTCTTTCTCCCGTTTCAACATTGATACAATAGCCGGGAAACCATCCCATTCCAGTTTCACTGATATAATTAGGATCAACGTCATTATCACTGGCCCCTGAACCGCTGGAAGCAGAATTACCGTCTTTATCGACAGATGGTGCAGCACGCATTGTAAAACGCAAAGCGCCGCCTTCCACCAGGTCTTCATCGATACCCATCTCAAGTACAGGGCAACGTGTCCATTTGGTTTTGTCAGGAGTGAAAACAATGTCAACACTTGCAATATCTGATAATGGTGACGCACCTTTGGATGATGAATTAAGCGCAGGCCCAAATGGATTTTGGACTTCGTTTGCCATCATACCGGGCACATTAATATTATGTCCGTAAGCAGTCATAGCATAAGGCGCCCATGTACCATCAATCAATTGTTCATATACTTCATTGGGGTCCCAGGGGTTAATGGCTGTTTGCGTTGTAGCGGTCATCAACCAGTCGTTATTTAAAGGATTACCATTATCGATGGCTTCCTTGTGTACACCGGAACGAATCCAATCGAGTGCATGACCTGGAATATCCTGATCTTCGATTCCACTTAACCAGCGATTTGAACTATCTGAAAATATCATGCTGGCCTCCAGTAATCCATTATTGTTAGCAAGTACTTCGGAATAAACCAGTGTATTATCACCGTCCACAATCGTTCCGATTTTAATTGGTCCGGGATAAAAGGGTTGTATCACATTTACTGAGAAGCCCATCTCCAGGAACAATTGTTCATTGTCAACAATAATAGTCGTATCGCTTTTGGCAATCTTTCCGGTTTCATTATTCTCAATATACCAGAAAGCAACCATTTTACTTGTTGTATCCCCGGTCAAATCTAAATTTCCAGAAATGTTGTACAATGTTTCAGCAAATAGTGTATCCATCCACCAGGTATAATTACCTGCTTCTACACTTAGGGGATCGACCACTGTAATATTAACGGGTCCCGAATTTGCAAGATAGTGACTGTTATATGCAATGGGGTAATCAGGAGAGCCATATATATTGATTGAATCTGCTGGAGGTTTCGACATGATTTCGTCGATTGTTTCGTCAGTGAGTTCGAGGTTTTGCCCTCCATTTCCATTTCCTGCAAGACGTGTCATTGGCGGGCTATCGCCATAATTGCCATTAATTACAACACCATTCACAGTTTTATGGGGCATAGCCGAATAAACCTGGATATTTTTTCTACCGGATAAATAAGGCTTTGTTTGTCCTTGGTAATTATCAGGGCCTGGGCCGTAATCGAGGTAGTTGTTATAAGCATAGGCGATGGCCAGAAAATAGTACACCTTATTGTTTACCAATGAAACATCTTTCTCGGCAAAAGCATCTTGCTTCAGCAAGAAAGAGTGTTCAATACCATTATCGCCGCCAAAAACTTCAACAACTGGGACAGTAGCACCAATATAATCATTTTGGTAATAATTTACAATTTTCGTTACCCCATTCTTTTTATCATATTGAGCAACGAGCCTTACCAGGTCAACATTGCCAAGGTCACCAATACTTACAGCCTCATTTTTCATCTGGAAAATCTGGTAACCTTCGAAACGGTATAATGAGTCACTGCGTTCATCAGGATTACCCGGATTGGGTTGCAATATACTTTGGTCCCACTCTTCGTAAGACTCTTTGTAATTATTTGAGATGGGCGAATTCGAAATATAAACGATGAGTTCCTTGTCCAATTCCCTAAAAGTCAAATCCGGAGCACTTGGTCCGTCGATTACTTTAAAGCAGTTATCGAAAAGTGCCTGGCACTTATCATCAACAACACGCAATTTTTCAACCGATGCGAAAGGGCCACCTGCTGCGGCTCTTGCCCATGGGATTCCAACTGTAATGTAATTTACAGCACCAGGTTCCAGTGTAAAAGGGCCGGCCGACTGCATAAAACGACGGTCACCGGGAGGGTTGGGGCTTCCATCATTTCCTGTTTCTTCTGTCCAGAAAAAACCATTCTGATTAAATCCACCATTGGGTTGATTTGCTTGTGTTCCCCAATTACAGGGATCGGAATCACCCGGAAACATAAAGTCGCAATCAGGGCCAACTGTGCCCTGACCAGAAACGTGTCCGTTACCACCATATTGCATTTTTGTTCCATCTAACCAGATTCCACGCAAATAATTATAATAATCGGGCGCATTATCAGGCTCACCAATTTGGTTACTGTTTGAGTTGTTATAATAAACAAAACGGCGCATACCGTAACGTTCGTCATTTTTAATTCCATTACCAAAATTCACACCATTAATAGCTGAAGAGCGCACAATAGTAGGTTCGGTAACATAAGCACCATCAGGCTTATAAGTAATGTTTATAAGGCTACCATTTTGTGATACAATCCCGCAATTTCCTCCAAAGGAAGGGCCTTTTGTACTGTCACCATTAAAGGAGGGGTTGTCGAAACCATCAGGATCTAAATATGGTCCCTGGAAAAAGTCAACACCAATTGCCGGGGGTTGATCTCCATAAGCCATCACATCACCGCTTCCATCAACAGCAGTTCCATTGTAGCAATACCCCAGTCCGCGAGCCACATCACAGCCAACAAAATCATCTTCTGCAAAACCAAGGTCAGGGTCAACCCAGGGGGAGAAGAAGGTTTTGGTTAACTCAAATGTAGAACGGTTAATGATTTCATAACTGTAAAAAGTCATATCGTTGATTACATCGTTGGTAGCAAAAGCAAAAGCTTGTGCACGAATCTCCATACCAATGGCAGACCCGTCTGTTTCTGTGTGAATATCACCTTTATCATTAAAAACCCACCATAAAGTTTGGTCGCCTTTTATTACCTGATCAGCAAGAATACTATGCGTTACTGTCCCTTCAAACACTTCTTCCATGGCAGGAATATCTGTATGGCAGAGCACATTTTTAACATCATAATACGGATAATCACCAGCTTCAGGCTCGTAAAAACCATCGTCGTTAACATCATAAAATGGTGCGAGATAATAACTTTGTCCTTTAGACACATCGCCATGGGCAGGCCATTTTGTAATCTCGGGTGGTATTGAATAACCATCATCACCGGGATCAAAAGCACCGGTTTCAGGATCTGTGTGGGCTAGAAATTCGTCAACAACCTCGCGGGTAATTTTAAAGAACTTATCGTAATCGGCACAAGTTGCCGCACCAACAGCTGCTGTTCCATCAACTGTAAGCGGTCCCGTCCAATAGTCGATTCCGTTCTGTCTGAATTTCTGAGCAGCAAGTTTCAATTGGTTATTAACGTCAAGGCCACCAATCCAAAGCGCACCTGCAAAAAGTGAAGTAGCTGTTCCTTGCGCAGGAATAAAGTATTTTGCACCAACGCCACCTGGTAAATCCCACCACATGTCGCCTCCTGTGTTTACCCTTCCGCGCACATTATTAATATCAAGCCAATCGAAGCCGGCGGCCGGCGCGCATCCTGCTGCCGTTTGCTTAAGCTTGCTACTTTGCTTATTATTCCCATACTTATATTCCTCGGCACTTAATTGCGATGCAAATAGTGCTGAGATAAAAATAAAGATTAAAGCCCGAGTAATATTATTCATGATCGTCGAAATTTTTCTAATAAATTTTTCTAATTCAGTTTGTGTATTAGAAGTTAAAGATTAAACCAAAACGGATTTGCCGTGGCAAACTAAAGTTGGCCGGGTTGTTTACATAAATACCGTATAAATCCCTAAATGATTGCGGATCGAGTTGGTTGTTGATTTCACGTTGCCATTCGGGAGCAGACAAATAACCATCGTCATTGGGGTTACCTGTATAAGAATATACATTGATTACATTCTTTGTGTTTAACAGGTTAAGTATCTGAAAATAGACATTTAAATAAGCCCGTTTGGCATTGTCACCTTTTGATTTATTCAGTCTGAAATAAATATCTTTATCTACTCTTAAATCAAGCCGGAATTGCCAGGGTAACCTGGAGCCGCCATAAGTACCTTTCAATAAATTCGTACCGCCTGAAATAGGTGAAGTAACATTACGCGATGCCGTATAAGGTGTTCCTGATCCGCCATTAACTGTAAGGCTAAATCCTGTATTGCTCAACCAGTCGATTGGTGCTTTCCCTTTGTCGTCCCTGTTGGTTCTGGGACCATTGTAATCTTTTCCATCAGCCCAACGGTAATCGAGCACAATATTGAAGGCGTGCCTCCTGTCCCAGGGCATTGGGAAAGTTGAACGTAAATTAGGCAAACCTGACCTGATTAGTGAAGCTGCCGTTGTGGTTGATGCTCCTGTTGCATCGGCAAATTGAAGTGTATAGGATGCCCTTAAACGTAAATTATTCGTCCGGCGCAAGTCGTATTCAGCAGTTATTCCTTTTACTGTTCCAAAGTCAATATTATTGTAAGATGTATAATCTTTCGGATAGGCTCCCGTGAAACGGAATTGCTGGGTCATGTCGCGCAACTCCTTATAAAAAGCTGTTATTGTAATTGAGGATGTATTGGATACCTTTTGTTGGAAACCCAATTCGTAATCAATGGTTTTTGTTGGTTTCAAGGATGGATTATTTATAGGGGTTCCGATAGAATTAAAATAATACCAGGTTGCCGGTGAGGTGTACATATTACCGGTTGGCCTTTGCGTTAAAATATCGTAATGGGCAAAGAACAGGGCCTCATCAGAAATAGGGAATGAGAATGAAATCCGTGGCATTACATTAATCTGCGGTTCGTAGTCTTCAAACGAGTTGGGTTTAACACGGTCTTGTTCCGGGTCCTGCAGCAAAGGTGAAATACCATTTCCCACATCTAAAGTAGCGAGGTCATTAATTTCGATACCATCCGCATTGTACCAGGTATAACCATCGCGGTAACCCACCACTTCTCTTGGGTCTTCTACCCTGTCAACATAAACAACATAATCATCACCCATGTTGCCGGGGATTCCTTCCGGATTCAATTCGTCCATATTTCTTACATCACCAACTGTATGGGCAGGATATAATAAATAAGGATCGGCAAGTACTTTTTGGTTGGCATCGTAACGGTCAACACGCACACCAATATTAAAAATCAAATCCTTAAAGGCAAATTGATCCTGGATATAACCGGCCATATAAATTGGTCTGAAAGCACCTATCGGCCGTGTATAAATGGTATCTCCATATTTTATTTCATAGTCAGTCCAAAAATCATCGAAAGAGGGCTGCTGACCTTTTAATACATTACCCCGGTAATCGTAACCGGAATAATTAATATAGGAAGTATTACCGCCATTGTTCCACAAGGCATCAGGGGAAAACATCCCGACATTGAAACTTTGGTTTCCAAGCGATCCCGAATGCATCACCCCCTGGGCATCGTAATAATCCATGGTATTGTTTTCAGAGTCATACGAGTCAATAACCAGGTAATCCAGGCCGTCAATATCTAAGCCAAGCATGTCTCTGAGTTCCTTATCAAACAGTTTTCCATTGTGGGAAAGTCCATCATACTTTCTTGGGTACAATATGGTATCCACATGGCCATCGTATTCAATTAATTGTGGATTGTCAAAATCCAATTGCTGAATGTGGAAATTAGTCCTGTTGCGCATCAGGTCCCAAAGCGCAGTGGCACCGTAATTAACATTGCGGGATATCCGTTGTTCATATTGCAGCCCCAGTTTCAGGGCATGGTTTTTAATATCCAGGGACGCATCGAGCCTAATATTGTATTGGTCGTTGTCCGATTTTCCGTAACCCGATTGATTAGTCCCCGGTGATTGATATAAGCCATAAATTGAATTGGGCGTATCTCCATTGTATAATCCCCCACCAAGAATAATCTCATCACGGTTTCGGTAATGGCCTTCGGCTTGTCCCTCATAAATATCGTAATAATCACTTGTATATTGTGCAACAAGAGGATTGGCATCCCTTGGATCCCAGGTTGTGAGGGTATCAAAGTCCCATGAATTAAGTAGCCATACGCCATTATAAATTTGCCCGTCAATGCTGTCGCTTCCTAACTCAAAACTGGGTGTTTTGTAGGTAGTAAATTTACCGATGTAGCCATAATCGAATACATTACTGCCATGATTGGGATCACCAAATTCTTGTTTGTTTTTGGAGTAATCGAACTGAATGGCATAGTAAAAGTTTTTAAATGCCGAAGTATTTCCTTCTGCAACAGGAAAACGCTGGGTAAACCTGATGTAACCCCGGATACTCTCATTGGTAACTTCCGTATTTTTATCGTAATTGGCTAATGAACCCCTGGCCCTGTCGCCCGGATTACTAAAAACATTCCGGTTATTATAAATGTAACTACCACCAATTGTCAGGTTGATGGTTTCGGTTGTACGAATGTTAATGTTTCCGATAATATTATAGAGTTGGGTTGAAGTATTGGCACTTGTTTTATTGTGCTCCAGATCACTATTTCTAAGATATTCGGCATTTAAAAAAGTTCCTGTTCCTGATCCGGATGGCCTGAGTGGATTTTGCTCAATGGATGTTTGTGCAGCCTCGTTGAGGGTATAGTGGCCGATTGAAGAGGGACTTCCATCCTTATTAAAATTGGCTTCCCCGGCAATGAAATAACCAAGGAAGGCAGTATTATTCTTATTTTTTCCCTTGATTAATGGTCCCATCAAGTTAAAGGCAACGCGATTGTGACCGTAGGGATCAAGAAATTGTGAAGTCTCTAATTCGACACCGGCACCAAATTGACGTGCCGGACCTTTGGTAGTAATATTGATAACACCGGAAGTAACATCACCATAGCGGGCGGGCACACCACCCAGTATTATATCAACTTGTTCGATGGCACTCTGAGGAATATTTGACATTCCCATCACGCGAACACCATCGATAAAAGTTGCTGTTTGGTCTCCTCGGGCACCACGTACACTACCGCGCTCACCATCTTCCGAAAACACACCACCAACAGTTGCGGCAACAGAGTTTGCACTCCGGTTGGGCATTTTTGCTATTTCCTCGGCTGTAACTGTAGCACCACTAACTGTCTTGTCTTTGTCAATCAAAGGAACAACATAGGTTGTGATTTCTACCTCCTCCAACATTTCTGAGGTTGCAGTAAGTTCAATATCAAAAATCCTTATTTTATCTGCACCAATTACAATTCCCTGTGTAATACTGGTTTTGTAACCGACAAAGGTGGCCTTTAGATCAAACTTTCCGGGAGGGATTGGTTTAATGGTATAATTACCATCAAAGTCGGAAGTTGCGCCACCAACCATCGAACCTTTATTTTCGAGCACGATATTCGCAAACGGAATGGGTTCCTTGGTGTCTTTATCAAAGATTTTGCCTTTAATGGCTCCCTGCTGCGCAAATGCTGCGATACCTGTTACAAGAATTAAACCAAGTGTGAGGAGTAAGTTTCTTATCATACCTACAAATTTATATACAAATTTCTGCTTTATTTCAAATAAAAAAGTGGGTAAATTTACTAATTAATAGCAATACCCATTAACATTTTTTAACATCCGATTTTTTAGTCTGAAAATCTCACAAATTTTGTCTATTGAACATCATTTATAAAATCATCAATTTAGAAATAGCGCCTATTCAATATTTCAGAATAAACCACAGCCTTCTTCAGGTTAAAGCGCGTTTTCTTTCGTTTAGTGGAGGGAGTTTTTAGATTGGTTTTAAATCTGCTTTTGGCTTCGGTTTTGTTACTATAGACCTCCGCAGCCTCATTATAGTTGCTTTTCTCGTAAATATCGTCATAGGAAAAAACTTCTTCCTTTACTTCTTCTTCAAATTCAATGTCTTGCGAAGGCGCTTCGTAAACAATTGGTTCGGGCTGAACAGTTTCTTCTTTTTCCAGAAATTCATCCATTAAAGTTTCCAGTACTGATTTTTTCTTCGTCTTTTGATTAGGGGCCTGCTGCGATTTCTTCTTTTGTATCCCTTTATAAATAGAAAAGGCAACCCAGACTAATCCCATCAGGATGTAAAAATAATCTTCAAATGAACCTTTGACCAACATACAAAATTACCCTTCAAATTTGAATGCATAAAAGTAAAAATTTAATTTATACTGCGGGCATTGGGAAAAATATTTGAGTCATCTTCTTGCAACAATTTACTGTTGCCCACCTACACTTCTGAATATCAATGCTTAAAAATAATTTTGAATGATTTTAAATTGATAGACAGCGGAGAGTCAAAGCCAACAAGGCCTTTGATACAACGATAAACTATTTGAAAACAAGTCTTCGGGGCTTACGTTAAAATCTGCTTTTCTTGTTGATAGATTGTCATCATCTTTTTTTCAGCCATAAAATACAATTGAAATTACCGATAACATTAATAATGCTATTAAGTGTTTTGTTTTCATCTTTATTTTTTTCAATTAACAAGGTTCTACTACCATTTTAGTGGGTAATAATACTTCTCAGTTTTAGGATAAGTTTTGTGATAATGCATCGCTTTCTACGCTAATATCTGTCAGGCGATAGAATCGTTCCCCAGCATTAGCTATTGGCCATCACTGCCAATTTCCAACTTACCCAAGATAATCAATTCTGCTCCCGATTCCACTACCACATTCCTTGCAGCAGCATTATTAATTGTGGTTATTGTTATTGTGGGGTTGCCGGCAGTAGGAATAATTACATCTTCGCAAGCGCAAGGTTCATAGCCTGTACTCCAGTTTGAACCTGTACTCCAACTACCATCACCACTTGCACTCCAGCTTGTGTTGTTGCTGGCTTCTGGAGTCCCTTTTCTATCTAAGCCAACATCGCACCAATGTTCTGTTAAGTTACTGCCCCCATTTTCGAGAAGAGTTCCTTTTCGGAGATAAAGGTGGTTATTGTTTGGTGGAGAATCAGGCTCTGGAACATTGTTAAAATGGTCAATATCTGTGTCGCCATCCCGCGTGATAATTAAACCGTCGATAGCATCCAGATCCATCTCGGGAAATTCAAGACTAGCATAAAAGCCATGAACGGAAAAAAATGCTGCATTGTCTTTGGTTAAGGTGAGATAAGCATTAGATAGCATAATGAAATCGGGTAATGTTAAAATGACAGCCGGTGTTACATTGCCGTCTTTATAAATCTCTATTTGCAAACCTAATAGAGTGAGGTCAATATCTGTTGAATTGTACAATTCTAAATAGGAAGCGCCGTAAGCCGGGTTGCTGTTTACCTCATTAATAAGCATCTTCCCTGATTCGGCACGCTGAAAAACATGGAAGTCATCAACATGCATATCATAAACAAATGGGTCTTCATCAGGATAAAAATCAAATCGAATTCTCATTGTAGTTGCTGTTGCGGTAAATACTATTTTCTGGCTAACATATCCCCCAGAATTTGCATTCACATAATGGTAGGTTCCCTTATAAACATTTTCAACGGGACCGATATAAAAATCGGAAACTTTACCAGATGCCTGAAAAACAAATGTGTAAGTTTTGCCAATCCATAAACCCGAAACATCAGCAATAAGATGTTGAAAAAAGTCCCCTCCGGGGTAATATGCTGATTTATAACCCAAGTAAGGATTAGCAGTTGATATCACAATATCGGAGGGATCGGGAACCCAATTTTTCATTGTTGTCCAGTTTGTGAAATCATCCTCAAACCCAACATTTCCACCGGCAATTAAAGGCACTATATTCAATTCATCTAAATATATCTCGTAGAGGTTACCACCATCGTTAGCCTTGAAATGAAACTTAAGCCACATATTTCCATTGGTGGCTGTGAAAACTATCTTATGGTAAACATAGGTATTCCCGGAATTGTTGTTGTTTATGGCATAGTGGGTGCTATCTTCATTTTCATTTTCATTTGCAGCAACATACAAATCAGCTTCTGTTCCGGCAGACCAAAAGGTTAAAGTATAGATTTGCCCCTCATCTAAGTATTTAATTTTAGTTTTGAGTATTTGCTCCTCATTGCCTCCGGGATAATATAATGCTTTAGCTCCTAAAAATGGATTTGTCGTAGATATTTTAAGCGTACTGCCCTCATTCCAATTAGGTGTTCGTATCCAACCGGTAAAATTAGCTTCAAACCCGTTGTTTCCATTAGCTATATTAATATTCTCAGTCTGGGCAAATAAAAGAAATGGAAGTGTCAGCATTGTGATAAACAGGTTTATCTTCTTCATAATTTATTATTGAGGTGTTTAATTAGATACTTAGTTTAATTATCAGTTAATAAGCACATTATGATAATTGATAAGGAAAAATAGCCTCTGATAGTTTTTTTGCCACAGATTCACAGATTAATTCCATTGAAA
>Ga0164315_10004169_pt1 | contig 11202 bp, 10 predicted proteins | sample GuaBasSedimGuay6_FD_113737 | JGI IMG/M metagenome (GOLD analysis project Ga0164315, IMG submission 113737) | Subseafloor sediment microbial communities from Guaymas Basin, Gulf of California, Mexico - Guay6, Core 4569-2, 0-3 cm | ecosystem: Environmental > Aquatic > Marine > Hydrothermal vents...
CCCGGGTAAGCGCTCCTTCATCTGCTTGAGTGTGACAAACATGTCTTCAGGGCTGCCGCCGTTGAGGTCGCAGCGTCCGCAGCCGAAGACGAACAGGGTGTCGCCGGTGATGATTTCATTGCCCAGCTGGTAACAGGCCGAACCCGGCGTGTGCCCCGGCGTGTGCAAAATCCTGATGGTGGTATCGCCAAGCTGTAAATCGTCGCCGCCGTGATGCAGGCTGGGCTTGTCGAGTTCATGCTGCCAGAATTCGTATTCGGGCTTGAGCAGGTGTACTTCGGCGCTGGCGTGATTGAGCAGGCCTTCGATTCCGTTGATGTGATCGTGATGGCTGTGCGTCAGCAGGATATCGGTAATATTGAGATCCAGTTCGGCCGCGCGCCGCACGATTTCATCGACCTCCCAGGCCGGATCCACGACCGCGCATCTACGGCTGGCGCTATCCTCGACCAGGTAGACGAAATTTTCCATGGGCCCCAGTTCCATGGCGTGTACTTTGAATCCAGGATCTGACATGTCCAGTTCTCCGAGTTTGATGCCGGCATTATACGCGTAATAGGCTGGATTTTTGTGTGAATTCTAAAGACAATAGCCTCCTTTTTTGTGGCCGTATTTCCACGGCTGTAACGCGACAGGAACAACATGAGCAAATCATCGGTAAATAAAGTAGTGCTGGCTTACTCCGGCGGTCTCGATACCTCGGTAATTCTCAAGTGGCTGGAGGACGAATACGAATGCGAAGTGGTCACCTTTACCGCCGATATCGGCCAGGGTGAAGAGCTCGAGCCGGCGCGCCGCAAAGCCGAGAAATACGGCGTCAAGGAAATCCACATCGAAGACCTGCAGGAAGAGTTCGTGCGTGACTTCGTTTACCCGATGTTTCGCGCCAACACCGTCTATGAGGGCGAGTACCTGCTCGGCACCGCGATTGCCCGGCCGTTGATTGCCAAGCGCCTGATCGAGATCGCCGCCGCAACCGGCGCCGATGCGGTCTCGCACGGGGCTACCGGGAAAGGCAATGATCAGGTTCGTTTCGAGCTTGGCGCCTATGCACTCAACCCCGATATCCGCGTGATCGCACCATGGCGCGAATGGGACCTGAATTCACGCGAAAGCCTGCTCGATTACGCCGATGCCGCAGGTATCGAGATCGAAAAGAAACACAACAAGTCTCCCTATTCGATGGACGCCAACCTGCTGCATATTTCCTACGAGGGCGGCGAACTGGAAGATCCCTGGTTCGAGGCCAACGAGGAAATGTGGCTGCGCTCGGTGTCGCCGCAACAGGCCCCCGATGTGCCGCTCTACCTCGAAATCGGTTTCGAGAAAGGTGACATCGTCTCCATCGACGGTGAGCGCATGACCCCGGCGCAGGTGTTGACCCGCCTCAACGAGGCCGGTGGCGCCCACGGGGTGGGGCGTCTCGATATCGTCGAAAACCGTTACGTCGGCATGAAGTCGCGCGGTTGTTACGAAACACCGGGTGGCAGCATCATGCTCAAGGCGCACCGTGCGATCGAATCGATTACGCTGGACCGGGAAGTCGCTCACCTCAAGGATGAATTGATGCCGCGCTACGCGCACATCATCTACAACGGCTACTGGTGGAGCCCCGAGCGTGAAATGCTGCAGCAGATGATCGACGCCTCGCAGGTGACGGTTAACGGTGAAGTCCGCGTCAAGCTGTTCAAGGGGTCGGTCAGCGTGGTTGGCCGCAAGTCCGCCAGCAACAGCCTGTTCGATCAAGCGATCGTGACATTTGAAGACGATCGCGGCGCCTACGATCAAAAGGATGCCGAGGGCTTTATCAAGTTGAACGCGCTGCGGATGCGAATCGCCGGTAAGCGATGAACCTAATTCGTCGCCGCGCGCTTCCAATGCGCCTGCTGCTGGTGCTGTTGTCAGTCCAGTTGCTGGCATGCTCGCCATCGTCGGATGATCCGCTCATTTCCGACAGTCAGAAATACTATTTCACCGAGGCGCTCAAGCAGGTCGAGGACGGCGGGCGGCAATTGCAATCCACCGGGCTGGACGAGGCCGCGCTGGCCGCGGCCCTGGCCACGCTCGACCAGGGGCTGAAACTGGCATTTCAGGTCGAACGCGAATCGCTCGACCGCCTGGATTTGCGCCTGGGCAAGAATTTCCAGCGTTACTTCATCGCCGGCGTCGAGAACTACCGCATCGGCATCGAGGCCGGCGACGAGGCGCAACAGCGCCAGGGTCTGCAGTTACTGGCGCGCTGGGCCGAGTTCTGGAGCCAGGAAGGCGCCGCGATCCAGGCCAAATTACAGCCTGACTAATGACGAGGCCGGTGCGCTCATCGTCTGCGTGAACGAACGGCTCGGAAGCGGACAGCGTTCCTGCGTCGGCAGCGGTAGCCTCGACCTGATCTGCCGTATCGAGGCGATGATCGCAGCTGAAAATCTTGCCATCCCCGTCGTCAGGCGTGAATGCCTGGGACGCTGCGAGGAAGGGCCGGTGATGCGAATCGCCCCGGCGGGCCCTTTTTTTACCGGGATCGACGAGCAAACCCTGGCGACTATTATCGATCAGCTGCGGAGATTCCAGCAGCACAATGCATAGCATCAAGGGCTACGTCTCGGGCCATGTGCAGGGCGTCGGTTTCCGTTACTTCGTGCGCAGCCTGGCGCGGCAACACGATCTCAGCGGTTATGCGCATAATCTCCGCGACGGGCGCGTCGAGTTCCTGTTGCAGGGTGCGCCGACGGCGGTCGAGCAGGTTGTAGCACAGATTCGAATTGGCCCGCGCTATTCACGGGTCGACGCTGTCAGCCTGGAAGCGGTGCGCGACCTTCCCGCAAGCGAGGATTTCGATACGCGTTAGGTCGAGATACGGGTTACCGTTGTCGGGGAGGGGAGATTACAGCGGCAAATTCTCGGCAGCATCGAACATCGAGTTGTGCGAATGTCATAGACTGATAAATAAAATTATTTAAAACGAACAATATTTTTAATTTGATTTTAGATTCGGTCAAGTGCTAGCGTCCCGACCCAGATATATATCCTATACATTTACCACTCATATCAACCCCTTTTCAAGGAAACAGGCCATGCCGCTCGACAGTAAAGTACGTTTCGATTACATGAAACCGGAAGTGCCCGCCGACCTTCCCCATTTCGAAATTCCATTGATCAAGGCGACGGCAGAAAATTTCGCCGAGTACGGCAGCATCGTCACCGACTTCATGAATCACCCGGTACCCATTACCCAATGGCCGCACCAGGGTAGCCGCAAGGTAGACGCGGGAACCGGTAACGAAGGCGGATACATGGAAGGTGTGTTCGAGTTCTGGTGGGAAGGGGACGTACTGTTCGGTGAGAATATGGCGGTGAAGGACAAGTATATTCTCGGCTGGAGCACCAACCCTGAAAACGCACGCACCGACAATCCCGACCCGGATCGATCCAGGCTGTTAATCTGGCATGCCAACCACCACCCGGACGGGGGACAGCTATTCTATCCACTGGACAACCGACCCTTTGTCGCCGCTCTCGCTAAAACTGGCGATGACATGAAACCGGAAGACTGGGTCGCCTTCTATTGCGATGGAAGTTTCGGCGTGTGCATTCATGCCGGCATCTGGCACGAAGCGATCACCCCTCTGCGCCCGCTTGCGCGATTCTATGATAAGCAGGGCGCGGTGCACGCGCGCGTCAGTGCGGATTTCCCCAGCGAGTTCGGCGTTCTGCTTTCGATCCCGTTGACGCTGGCCGGGGTAACCGATGCCTGAACCCATAGTGGTTAAAGCCGGCTCGGAGAATCCCGATCCCCTGTCGGGAATAAGCTACCCGATTCCACGCTGCCTGGAGCAATTACGAAAAGTCAGTAGCGTGGTCGTTACCGAAGATGAAGACGAACAGACGCTGATCGAAGCGGTACCCGGCGCCACGGTGTTGATGATGACCTACGGCCTGGTGTCACGCAGGGTGATCGAGGCCGCCGGGCCAAACCTGAAAGCCATAATAAAAATGGGCACGGGAATCGATTCCATCGATTTTGGCGCGGCCCGTGAACACGGCGTGCGCGTTGCCAATTGCCCGCGATATGGCCGCAACGCGGTCGCCGAGTGCGCCTTCATGCTGATGATGAATTGCATGAAAAAGTTCGTTCCCATTCATCACGTGGTTTGCGCGACGGGCTGGATTGGTCCGACCGAGGAAAATAAAAGCCTGGAGCTTTGTGGCAAGACCGTCGGCCTGGTGGGGTTTGGTCATATCAACTCGAAACTCGCGCGCATGTGCCTCGGCTTTGATATGCGGGTTCAGGCTTTCGATCCCGGGGTTTCGGCCACAAGAATGGAGGCACAGGGTATAACCAGGATCGACAGTCTCGACGAACTCGCGTCTTCGTCTGACGTGGTTTCGATCTGCATACCACTCAATGCGGAGACAAATGGTCTCATCGGCAAGGCCTTTCTGCAGAAAATGAAACCGAGTGCTTTCCTGATCAACGTCGGCAGGGGCGCTACGGTCGACGAGATGGCCCTGCTCGAAGCCCTGGAAAGCGGCGCCATCGCCGGCTGCGGGCTTGACGTTTTTTCGCAGGAGCCGCTAAACCGGGAAAACCATCCCCTTGCTCGGCTGCCTGATATGGATAACGTCGTAATATTCCCCCATCTTGCCGCCTGGACCGTCGATACCTGGGACAGGCTCCAGGACGAAGTGCTGGCTCACGTCATGAACGTCCTCGAAGAGCGGGATCTCGTCATCCACTCGACCGACCCGCGGCTGGCGAAGCAACCCGGTTGCCGCTGTCCGGAATGAATCACGGCGCTCGAATAAGATTTTATCCGCGCCGCCTGGCTGTTTGAATCGATCGGAAAATTTCATCAATCCATTCATCAATTTACAGTAAGCTTTAACGCATGAATCCCTATACCGCGGTTGGCGCAATCATTACCGGAGTGGTCTTCCTGCAAGGCGGGATGGGGCTGCTGTCGGTACTGCTTCCGTTACGAATGCAGGAGGCGGGGTTCAGCACGTCCGAGATAGGCATCATGGCGGCCGGTTTCGCAACCGGCTTTTTTCTGGGCTGTTTCTACGCGCCACGCCTGATTGTGCGTATCGGTCATATACGCGCCTTCGCCTGTTTCGCGACGGTATTGTCGACCCTGACACTGGCGCTCGCCATCGACACCGACCTGGCGCTCTGGACCAGCGCGCGACTCTTATCCGGGATCTGTTTTGCCGGGCTGCTGACTATTTCCGACAGCTGGATTTCCGGTGAAACAAAATCTTCGGTACGTGGGCGCGTGATGGGTGTCTACATGATCTTTTACAAGACGGCCCAGGCGCTCGGGCCGCTGGTGTTCACCTTTTCAGCGATCAGTGGAAACTGGCATTTCATGCTGGTCAGCGCGCTCTTCTCGCTCTCGCTGCTACCGGTTGCGTTGCGTGAAGGCGGTAACCCGACACCGCCCATAAAAGCGAGAATGAGCCTCAAGGATGTCTACCGGACAACCCCGCTGGCGGTTGTCGGTTGTATGTGCCTGGGTATGACCAACAGCCCTATGAATAACCTGATCGCGATCTACGGGGTTGAAATAGGGCTCGAGGTGTCGGGTGCCGTAATGCTGAGTGCGGCCTTGCAAATTGGCGCCCTTGCGCTGCAGTGGCCGATGGGCTGGGCCTCGGACAAGCGTGACCGGCGCAAGGTCATGATCTTCGGCATGCTGATGATGGCGTTGTTCTCCGCGGTCATCGCCTTTATGCCAACCATGCCGCTATGGGCCTATGTCATCCTGGTGGCTATTCTGGGCGGCTTCGCGATGTCGATTTATCCCATCATCCTGGCTCACGCCGGCGACTACGCTTCACCAAAACAGATGGTGCCGCTATGTGCGACCCTGATGCTGGCTTTCGCCGTGGGCATGGCATTCGGGCCGATCACGGGAAGTTTTGCAATGGATGTGCTGGGTCCGGCGGGACTCTTTATCCACACGATCCTTTTCTGTCTTGTATTCGTATCCTTTGCGCTTTATCGCATGAGCAAACGGGTTTCCGTATCGGTTGATAAGCATGTCGCTTTCGTGAATGTGCCCGCCAGCTCTACCGCCATCTCTCAACTCGACCCTCGCGCCAGGGTTCAATCGAAACCGGAAAAAGCGCATAAACAAAAGCGCCGGGCGGAACACGCCTCACAGGATTCGACGCCGCGAAAGTAAAAGCTAGCGTGACAAGCAGCAAGCGTACTCGCTGCGCCTTTTATACGGGTTAAGTTGTCGCGAATTTTCTGGCTTTCGCGTAAAGGTAGTTCGTGGCAACCGCGGTGACTTCACCCAGTTTGTAACGGTTACGCATATTGCAGTCATTGCATATTTCGGGAATTTCATCCATCGATTCCCTTTTGCGCAGCGCCTGCCTGATGCTTAGTTGATCGATGCGCCCGAAGGTTTGCTGGTGCGAAATGTCATTGTAGCAATAGAGGTAATCGCCGCTGGCAGTGATGAAAAGATCACTGTTTCTCGGCATACACTTGAAACGGTTGTGCCAGAACTGTAAGGCAACGTCTTTTACCGAGGGAACAAAATCAAGTTCCTGCGAATGCAGTCGATGGGTCCGGATTATATTGCGCAGCCTTTCGGTAGCATGTTTATGTTTCTCCATTGTCCCCGCCCGGTTGTACAAAGTGGGGGACATGGTCAACAGCTCTACCCCTTGCTCGCGTAGCCAGCCGATTGTCTCAGGCAGTGTCTCGATACACTCTACCAGCGGCGTCAGGCTAATGCCCAGCGTCGTCTTTTTCAGAACCTTACTGGCCAGGGCAATATTGGCCTGGACCTTTTCGTGATCGAGGTTTACATGAACGCCCCTGTAAACCTCGGCATCGATGCTCGAGAAGGAAATAATCAGTGAATCAATTTTCCCGTCAAGATGCCTTAATTTCTCCTCATCCAGCAATTGACCATTACTCACCATATCAAAGCGGCCGCTATGCTCCCCGATAGCGGAGACAAACTCCATGAAACGGGGGTGGGTGGTCGGCTCTCCATATCCTGCAATAACCGTGCGAAACACGTCGTCTGTGTTAATACGCGCCAACGCCTGATAAAAAGTGTCAAGCGTCATTAACTGCGGGCGCACAATCATTTCCTGGGGGCACATAATACAGCGCGCATTACATTTGCTGGTCAACTCCAGGTTTATCGTAACTTTGTAGGTTTGCATCATCACTGCTCCAGGGGCGCGAGTTTCGGAATATGGGCGGCACAGTTAGGAACGACCTGTTCAATCTCGACCAGGACCACGCGCGCCTGATCGGGAAACAATGCCCTGACTGGACCATCGTCATGGACCGATGCCCGGCCGTTCACCCGCAGCCGGGCGCCATCTGAAAAATCAATAAACAACATTCCGACATGCTGGTTTTTGAGGATGTTGCCGACACTCATGAATGCCCCGTTGCCATCAAAATCCGGGAAAGCAAGCCGCGTATTATCAATGAGGTGAATTATACCGGGACCGCCGCCCTTGAAAGAGCAGTCACAGGCCCCATCCTCATCGCTGGTGGCTAAAAAAAAGAAAGGCGCATTGATAATTCGCTCGTGGAACGCTTCGGGAATATGATCCATCAACAGGCGTTTACGTCTTGCCCTGTCCCAGATGCGTGTCGTTTGCCACCTTTCCTGCGCGGTGACTTCTCCCGCATGGAAATCGTTATCATCAAACATGGATACAACCTCAAATGATCAGCCAACTTTTGAAATCGTACGCTCCAATGCTTAAGGGACTATTAAAACGGCAGGCCGACATTCAAACAGAGTTCATTAAAATGTCTCCAGGGACGTGAAGTTCGGCGCGTGATTGCCGGCTCGCCTGGATCTGTGCATAATCTGGCCGTCTTCAAAGCAGTCAAACCTATGCCTATTGGCAACAGGTACAACCATATTATGGATATGATCAACCTTTTACTTCCCAGGAGTATTTAGATGCGTCTTCAAACTGCAACATGGCCTGAAGTCGAGAATTATCTGACGCGCTCGAATGGCATCATCGTGCCAATCGGCTCGACCGAGCAACACGGCCCAAACGGCATGCTGGGTACCGACGCAATATGCCCCGAAACCATTGCCTTCGGCGTCGCCGGGAAAATGGAGGTGCTGATAGCGCCGACGCTGTCGATCGGTCAGGCTCACCACCATCTGGGTTTCCCGGGGACCATCGCCTTGCGACCCAGCACACTGCTGGCGGTCCTGGTGGACGTGGTGCGTTCACTGTATCGGCAGGGTTTCCGCCACGTGTATTTTCTCAATGGCCACGGCGGTAACGTGGCAACGGTGACTGCCGCCTTTCAGGAAATTTACGCCCAGTCCAGCTTCGGCGATGCCGATCTGTCCGATTTGCGGCTTAAGCTTAGCAACTGGTACATGTCGCCAGCGGTAGGGCGAGTATCGAAGGAATTATTCGGTGATCAGGAGGGTAGCCATGCAACGCCATCGGAGGTTTCGCTCACTTTCTATGCCTGTCCGGACGCAGTGAAATCTGCCCCCATGACCCCCGTGATCGCCCCGCAGGGGGCGATTCGCGATGCGGATGATTACCGGGCCCAGTTCGCCGATGGACGTATTGGCTCGAACCCGGCACTGGCCTCGGTGGCCGCGGGTGAGCGCCTGTTCGAGGCCGGCGTCACCGATGTTCTAGAAGACTTTGGTAAGTTTCTGTCTACCTGAGGCGATAAAGAAAACCCCATTATAAAAATGGGCAAAAAGGAGGGGAGTTACACTCTCAGTCAAGCCTCGGTGAAGAAGAAGGGGGCATTCATGAGACTGACAGCTTGACGCTTTCAACGAGCTGATCGTTCATGACGCGGGCCGAATGCGCAAGATTCGCCCGTTATCGGTGGAATAGTAAATCCAGCCTTCGGGGCCTTCGATGACGTTGCGAATGCGCTCCTCAAGGTCTTCGAGAATACGCTCTTCACCGATGACCCGTGGCGATTCCGACAAGGTGACCCGGTTCAGATGGCGCAGTTTGAGCGCGCCCGAAAACAGGTTTCCGCGCCACGCGGGAAAAGCCTTGCCGTTGTAAAGCATCAGGCTGGAGGGCGCGATCGACGGGATGTAGACCTTGTAGGGATCCTCCATGCCGGGTTTGCTCTTGCCCTCGCCGACGGAGATGGGAGCCCAGTATTCCTTGCCGTGGCTGATGACCGGCCAACCGTAGTTGCGACCCGGCAGGATAAGATTGATCTCATCGCCCCCGCGCGGTCCGTGTTCGATCGACCACAGCCGTTTGTTGGCCGCATCGTAGGCCATGCCCTGGGGATTGCGATGGCCGTAACTCCAGATTTCGTCGCGCGCCCCGGCAATCCCCACAAATGGGTTGTCGACCGGTACGCTACCGTCGAGGTTGAGTCGTATTATGCTGCCGATATGATTGCCGAGGTTCTGCGCTTCATCGCGCTCACCGCGATCGCCGATGCCGAAGAACAGGTGCCCCTGTTGGTCAAACGCGATTCGGCTGCCGAAGTGACGTCGATGCGATGTGGCCGAATCGGTGACCAGCAGGTCCTGCCAGTCGACCAGCCGCAAACCGTCGAGACGGGCGCGCGCCAGCGTGGTTGCGGCTTCCTCCTGGTGGGGCTTGCTGTAGGTGAAATATATCCAGCCATCGCGCTCAAAATCGGGTCCGATGGCGACATCGAGCAAGCCGCCCTGACCCTCGGCGACGACTTCCGGCAACCCGTCCAGCATGCTTGTTGAGCGTTTTTGCAGATCGACCAGGCGCAAGCGTCCGCTGCGTTCGCTGACCAGCAGACGTTGCCGGTCGATGAACGCCATGCCCCAGGGGATACCGAGGTCGGTAACCAGTTGTTCGACACGAATCCCGGGGTGGGCCTGTGCAATGTCCCGAAATGGTTCCGCCGCTGCGTTTATCGTGACCAGGCCAAACAGCAGTAATAGTGCGCTGCGTCGAAAGCGGAAAATCGGTGAGACCTGCGGGTTAAATACAATCATGGCTTTACAGTACAAAAGCTGCCCGCATAATACCACTGCGATAGCGCGAACCCCTTATTCGTGAACCCAAAATCGTGTATCCAGTAACTGAGCAACAAGTGAAACCCTGAACCCGTGCAAATGGACGATCCCTATATCACTTCCGACCTGGTCCTGATTGGCGGCGGCCACAGCCACCTGTTTGTGCTCAGGCAGCTGGCCATGAATCCACCCAGGGGCGCGCGTATCACCCTGGTGGCGCGAGATCTGCATACTCCCTATTCGGGTATGTTACCCGGATACATCGCCGGGCATTACAGCCATGACGAAACTCATATCGATCTGTTACCGCTGGCGCGCCAGGCCGGTGCGCGCGTCATCCACGGCGAAGTCGACGCAATTGACAGCGATGCCCGGCAGGTCTCTATAAAAGGGCGTCCGCCTTTGGACTACGACTTACTGTCGATCAATATCGGTTCGCGTCCATCGATCCCCGATGGTGACGACGGGCAACATCAGATTGCCGTCAAGCCGGTCGATCGCTTCATCAGCTCCTGGCAACAGCTCGAGCGACGCCTGCTCGAAAATGACGGCGAATTGCGCCTGGCGATAGTCGGCGGCGGCGCCGGTGGTGTAGAACTGGCCCTTTCACTGCAACATCGCGCCGCGCGACTCGAGCATTGCCGGGCCCGGCTGAAGGTTTCCATCGTCACCGACGCCGACTGCCTGCTGCGTGGACACAATCGGCGCGTGCGCGAACGTTTCGAGCGTATTTTGCAGAAACGCTCGATTGCGCTTCATTATCGCCATGCGGTGCACGGCTACGATGGCGTCAACCTGCAGGGTGACTTTTCGCCGCCGCTTGCGGCCGATGCGGTCATCTGGGTGACCAGCGCGAGCCCGGCAAGCTGGTTACGTGACTCCGGGCTTGCGCTCGATGACGAAGGCTTCATCCGCGTAGACGCCTGCCTGCAGAGCGTTTCGCATGAACAGGTTTTTGCCGCGGGCGATATCGCGGCGGTGCGCGGTTACCCGCGACCCAAGTCGGGCGTGTTCGCCGTGCGCCAGGGGCTTCCGCTGGCGCACAACCTGCAGCGACGGCTCGCGGGCAGAGCGCTGAAACCTTTCACGCCGCAGACCCGCTTCCTCTCGCTGATATCGACCGGGGATCGCAACGCTGTCGCCAGTCGTGGTCGCTGGGCGCTGCAGGGCAGGTGGTGCTGGTGGCTCAAGGATCGTATCGATC
>Ga0164315_10004170_pt1 | contig 11202 bp, 15 predicted proteins | sample GuaBasSedimGuay6_FD_113737 | JGI IMG/M metagenome (GOLD analysis project Ga0164315, IMG submission 113737) | Subseafloor sediment microbial communities from Guaymas Basin, Gulf of California, Mexico - Guay6, Core 4569-2, 0-3 cm | ecosystem: Environmental > Aquatic > Marine > Hydrothermal vents...
CGGCTTTTGAAAGATCTCTTTCTTAAACCATTCGTAAATCATCTGTATTCACCTCCAGTTTCGGTTGTGTCATTTATCCTTTATAGATATCTTCCAGGAAGAAGTTCCTGCCATAGAGTTTCGTCTTGTCCACATAAGTGGAATTCCAAATGTAGTTCTGGTCGATTCGGTCTGCCGTGAATATGCCTGCCACGGTAATCGAAGAACTATCCGCCGTGAATAAAATCGGCTCTTCCACCAATACCAGCCGGTCGCTCATGGCATATTTGGCGAGTACCAAAACATCCCCCGCAGCCGCAGTCCATGAAGTTCCCATCTCGTCCCCGGTGCATGTTATCTTGGTAAACCCGGAACCTCCGGTGCCCCCGTCTTCTGCTGAAATAATATCAATGACCGCCCCAGACATGGTAGCAACAGCAGCCGTGTCCCCATCCGTATCAACAAAGGTGTTAACAGTAGTCCCAGCGCTCACATCGAGGACGCAAGCCTGATCTCCGACCTTAAAGAACTCCCTGTAAGCATTGGGAATGTCTGCAACGAAATGGGTGGAGTTGGTGACATCGGTAATTACCGCGGGTGGGAGAAAAGGAGCGTAGTTGTACTTACTGTCCCCCTGTTCTTTGGTATACAAAGTGAACTGCCGCATATACTTCGTGGAGCCGAAGAAGTTTCTGTCGTTCAGTAAAGTGATGGGGTGCCGTTCAATCTTCCCCTCAATCGGGTAGAAGCTGGCTAAATCGCCCCCCAATCGTTTTGATCCTACGTTTTGAGTAGCCATGTAAATTCACCTCCATGTCTTGACTTACACGGCCACCGGTAGTAGAATACAAAAAGGCCGTGTTGTTTTGTGTGATGTGGTCTAGGGGATAGTTAGCTTCGTCCGGCAAGATGTCCGCTAACTATCCCCAACTTTTACAACTGGTCGTTAAATCAAGGGGTTACTACAATATCGCTTTCTTCCCAGGGTTTATCTTGTCCACAATCTGACCCATACCCCCAGTATCGGCTGCACCGCCGACCATCAGATTCCCTGTATCGTTGTCTCCCGAGCCGACCTTTTTGATTACCATGAACTCTCCGTCTTTGCCTGCTTGTGCCAGCCTGTCGGCATCGCCTTCGATATCCTTGTATCCCACAACCTGACGGGTAATCACATTCTTTAACTCGTCATGGTCGGAATCTTGATAGCCCCCTTTCAGTTCGGCAAACTTTTCGTTAATCTTCTTCTCGGTCTCCGTTCTGGCCTTTTCCGTCTCAACATCCTGAAGCTTAATCTTCAGAGCCTCGTTCTCTCCCTTCATCGTGGCGTTTTCCGTCTTCAATGTCTCGTTCTCAGAAGACAATTCAGACACCTTGCCCTCTAATGTCTTGACAACCTCGGTCTCCTGTATGGCCTCACCAAGGATAAGGTCTTTACCCTCAACTTTGGATGCCAAAACAGGTTGACAGTTATCACAAAAATCAGCGCCCACTCCTAACAGTTTACTCATCAGTCTGTCACCTCCTTTAAAAATAGTCACCCCATTGGGTTTCACTATTTCAATGACTTCTTCTGTTATTAACATTCCACCCTCAACGTCTTTCCCGGACTTTTGGGCTTTCACAAACTTCACCTTGACCTCTACCGGCTTTCCGAGAATGATTTCCCCACCCTCATCCTTGTAGGTGGCTTTGTAAAACTTGTTTTCCTTCCAATCCTGATAGACAATTCGATCTGAGAATGTCGCCAGTAAACTCAAATTCCAATCTTGATCGTTTTCATGCAACTTTTTGGAAATTCTGCTGTTCAACTCCTGGTAACTGTCGGAGACAACCATGCCCTGCACTCCTTTCTTGTCCGCCTTGATATCCGCTCCCAAAGCTTTTGCCTTGTCAAAATATTCTAGGTCCAGAAACACGGAATTGCCATCCTTTGACGCCACAACCACTTGAGCGGTTGGATAAGCGGCTGCTGTCTTTTTAAGTATCGCCGACCCGGAGAACTCAAACTCATCCACTGACACAACCCCTTTTTCATATTCGCTGGCGCTCGTATATTGAATCTCGAAACTGGCCCCCAATTCTTTCTTCCACCTTTCGATCTCGTCAACCTCTGTAGGATAGTCCTTGTCGAATAAGAACCCGGCCAACCTCAAGTAGTTCACGCCCTTGATCTTCTTAATCCTGGCGGCAACTACACTGCCGATAGCAACAGCGGTTCCATCTTCTTCAAAGTGATTCTCCCTGTCCCCGCTGATATGGATAGGCGTCATAAGAATCGTCGGCAATGCCGACTTCACCGCTTTTAACGGGAAATATGTCTTAGTGCCCTCATGTTCGCTTACCATGTCAATAGGCATAAGGTCATATACAATAGGTTTCTTGTTCGATTTGCCTGCCAGGGTTTCAAACAACCCGTTTCCCTTGAAGTCATCGAGGGCTTTGTCGTCTTGAGAGATGGCCCCAATGACATTCAAGGTCTGGATGTCGCTCCTATGATTCACTTTTTTGTCCACCATCTCCCTGGTTTGCAAAACTCACCAAAAATAATGAGCCTTGAAGGATGCCCTTCTCATCCCGATAAATAAATCAACCCGTTTGGTCTTTGGATCAATTTGGTTTTTAAATATGAGACAGGAAAATTGTCATCCCACTTTGTTCTGAGTGTAATTGCCTTGGCTTTTAAACTTCTAACAGAACCAATAACAACCCCTTTCGTTCTGTGCGATGCCTTCACAATATCAAAGTGCTTGAACCCCTTCTTCTCAGTGCAAGTCTTTGTTGGATTGCCTTCCCAAACCTTTGACCTTCTTGGCTTGACTGTCCAATTTAAAGAATGCACCGACGGCAGATAGTCCCTACAAACCATTGTAATAGCATCATTGCTATGGCTTTTGTCCAATTCTATCTGCTTTCTCCACGAAGCTGTCATCCAGCCACAGGCTCCTTCAACACTCAAGCCCAATGCTTTCAACTGCTTCCTTAGATAATACTTTCCTTGCATCAGCCACATGGGGTATTGAAAAAACTTGGGCTTGATAGTCGCCTTCCACAAGCCCTTATGCAAATCTGCATGACATTCTTCACACAAAGTAAGCCCATTGTTTACTCTATTGCTCCCACCATCTTTTCTTTGTCTGATATGATGAGCTTGAAGATTGTCTTTGGCCTTGCAATGCTGGCATGTGTATTTGTCCCTCCAAAGCACTTTAGCTCGCCAATTCCTCCCTTCATAGTCTGACTGCTGAAACTCCTTGCCCTTCAGCTTACGCCCGACAGCCATAGAAGAAATGTCGAATTGACCTTCTTCTATAATTGCTCTTGTGAGGTTAAGTCTCTTCTGCATATCTATAATCCAACGAACGATTGAATCCTTTCTTTGCCTAATGGAAGGGAAGGGAGTCGTCTGCTTGCGGTTGTTGAACCGTCTTGCTCTGTGCCTCAGTTTCCTTGATCTTCTAGAACGACGATACATGCTTCTTTGTTTGATCTTTCTGCTTACATCCTGCCTGAGTTCAATCTCACCTTGGAAGACAGCTTCCTTAGTATGCTCATTGACGATTGCTACTCCAACTTTCTTTGCTCCATCATCAATGCCTACAGTAAAGGAGCCTACTGGGTTGTCTACTGCTCTGGCCAATTTGATTGCAAACGGCATAATACACACAACCTTTGCTTTCTTCCCATCAAGCAACCTTCTTGCTCGTCTGGGTGTAGTTGGCAGAAGGGGCTTCCCTTCGGCGTCCACTACAAACACCGCAACTTGTTTTGTCTTTTGCTTTAACATTTAAGCTAAACTCCTAAAAGTCAAAGTTACCCTCGGCAATGTTGTCCTCACAGAGCTTGCTGCTGGGTCAACAGCAAGGTGCTTCACAAGGACTAACGTAGGACGCCTTCTCACAGGCAACATCTGCTTAAACACCGTCCTTAGCCTTGAAGCAATTAACTCAATTTTGGTTAGTTTTGATAAGTTCTGATTAGTCCCTATCAACTGTCGCTAGGCTCCGCCACTTCCCGCAATCCAATGATCTTCCCATCAAGCCTGACCATATCCGTGACCGTCTGGTTAATCTGCTGTTGCATAAGTTCTTTCTGTTTATTCATCTGCTCCAATGTTGTTTGGAGTCGAATCATTTCTTGCTGGGCTACGTCAATTAATTGTTGAACACGGTCTTTCTTGTCTTCTGGATTTACCAAAGTCACTCTCCTATCTTCTCAGGAGGTCTTCCGTCCTTGCGGTTATCGGAGACCTTCTTGTTTTTACTGTCTGTGGTTGTCTGGACATATTGAACCGGACTTGCCTGGTCCTGCATTTCTTTAATGCCGCTTTGAAGCTCTCGGGACATCCTCGACACCACCGAATCCTGTTTAAGCCCTACTTGTCTCAATAAATCGTTGTTGCTAATCTGTCCCATCTTCCTCAAGTCTCGCATTAATTCCCACCATTGCACGGGTCTGATGTTTACGGGCTCGAAATTAGGAATCGGTCGATATTTCAACTCAGGGTTCTTCCGTCTAACCTGATCTATCAATATGGACATAATACTGAGCGTATGCCTTCTCAAGCTTCTGAAACGCTCTTCCTGGTTCGATGCGTTTATTTCATCATATTGCGTCCTACCCTTCCATTCAGACCCCATGATTCCAAAAAATTGAAGGATCTCAACCGTTGATTGCATATATTTTGTATTGCTCAAAAGCGTGGCGGTATCCCGTTCAAGTGTCTCTACCGTTGTCTTGTGATCCATATAAAGGTTCACGGAATTGCCGACCAATGATTCTTCCACTACTTTTCTTAACCAATACAGATCACCTTCCTGCCCGGAGATAAGCTTACCGTCACTGTCTCTCTTGGACGGTTTTGCAGGATGTTCGTCTGTGCCGTATTGAAACAGTGTGATAATGTTTATAATACCGTCAAGGATTGATGCGTCGGAGGCGAATAGCTGTTCCCTGAGCATAAGCGGGGCAAGCAGTCGCTCGAAAGTCAGGTGAGGATAAGAGTTTGACTGTTCTTCCCAATACAGGTATGAAGAGGCGCCCTGGCCGCCGGAAGACGCCCCTTCGTATTCGCTCAATATCTCTCTGTCGGAAAGATTGCCGGGCGACCAGTTAAACCGGGCGACAAAGGCATTTTCTTTGCCGCGTTGCCCGACTGTCTGCAACCACCGGTGACGCAATTTATGATGTTCTGTATCTTGTTGACTTTTATCGGCATCTTTTATTTCATGCTTCCATGCCCAAGGATTTCTATGAATGATCGGATGATAGACATAGAAATCTTCATCTCCAAAGTTATTGCTATACTTTTGAATCTTTATGGCGCTGGAAGGATGGACAAGAATCTTATTCGGGAGTTTGTAGCTTTTCTTTCCTATCTTTACATCCCCGATAGTCCATTCAACCGCCGCCATGCTTGTCAATAAAAGACTGCGCATAATCCAGGTAAGAACTTCAGGGAGTCCGGGGAGAACATTCGACACTGATAAGTTGACGATCTCCGCCCATTCTTCCCATATATGTTCTTCCTTAATCTTACTTTTTTCTCTCGGATCCAGTGTCTCCAAAACTTTCGAGAACCAGGAGTCGGAGGCTCTATCAAAGGGTAAGATCCATTCAAGTTTTGTGACGGCAAAGTCAACCTCTCTGTCTACCAGGTATCCAAAAAGAGGGTCCACCTTGTAGTAATGCCAAATCCTGCGAGCTTTGCTATGGTAGCCCTGCGGGATATCAAGATTGAGATTCTTTTGGTCTGTGCTTTTCCGTCCGGCGCCCATCGTAGGGCAGGATGAGGCGTCTCGTGATGTAATAGTAAGTTCTTCCAATATGAATTCCCGAATTATTGTTGTTGGAAAATAAAAATACCACGGCATATTGTGCTGTGGTATAAAGACTATACTCTATATGGAATTTTGACAATAGAATTCAGGGATTAGGAAGGTGAGTCCCCCGTATATGTAGCGGAGCACTATATTTAGGCAAGAAGTTCCAAATCGGGGCGTAATTGATGTGCTTTTTCAAGAAACTCATCTTTAATAATAGCAATGCATGACACACGATGTGTTTTTAACAGCTTTACGTGGTGTTCTTTTATCCAGTTGCAAAACAAAATTACGCGGGGTTCTTGACAGCCCTCTTGTTCCATTAGCAAATCCCGATATTCGATAGCTCTATATAAATGGTTTCTGTCCAGAGCTTCCAACTGTATTTCAACGATCACCAATTTTTTGTTTTTATCTAAAAAAATAAGATACGGCCTAAAACCACCTATGATTGGTTGCTGCTGATAAAAAACAAGATCCTCTCCAAGAAATTCCTTCGGATAATCACGAATAAAGCCCTCCAGTAGTTTTTCTTCGTAGACCACCCCCTCAAGCGTTTGGATAGGCAACGCAATTAAAGGGTGATTGTCTTGATCAATTTTTGCGTTTTGCAAGTCAAGGACCTTCAGCAGGGGGTATCCCCTTTCTATGGAAATAAATCCCTGCTTACATTTTGTGCAATGCTTGCCACGCCTAGTGATGCCATCCTTGATGTGCGCGGTATATACGGTAGGGATGGGTCTGTTTTCGTTTCCACAATAGGGGCATCTCATAAAGGGTTAAGGTTCCTCCTTGTTAATTGTGTGTTAACGTACATAATCAGGGGTGAAGCTTTTCAGCGTTCCGTGGATGGGCTGTTATGCGTGTTTTTGCCGGATGCGTCCCCCGGAGATTCTCAATAGGGATGTGTGTGTATACAAAAGGCATCACCTCCTTACGCATAACGGTTTAAACCAGCCGCCCACGATTACTTACCAGATTGCTCAGCTGTTCGATGTCGGCTGGATTTATTGGTTATCTGTGCTGCGAATTCCTTAATTTTCGGCATTTTGTTATGCTCCCATGCCGAACTTGCGGACTTAAGAACCTGGTCAATTTGTTTTTCTGAAAAAAAGTTTCTAATCTCTATGCTCATTTTTTATGCCCTATTCCTCATCCTTCAACGCTTTTACTCTTTTTCCAAGGTGGTTTATTGCCCGGTCAAGGCGCAGTCTTGCAGATCGAATTCCTGCCTCTACGATCCCCATTAAATGTTCTTTTGCTTCGTCAAAAGCCTTTTTAGGCCATGGCGGTGGCCCAATATGCTCCTGACATTCAAAGCCTTTCTTTTCCGCACCACCCGCATTCAATTATCATAAGCTCTCCTTCAACCTCTTTACCCTTTCAAAGTAGGCTATTTTACGGTCAAGGGATCTTCTCTCAGCTCGTACCGCTTCTTCTGCTTCTTCTACCAAACACGTCTTTGCTTCGTCAAAGGTGTCAAAATAGCATCCATGGCCGGACCGCTTCGCGCGCTTCCTGCCATTTATCCAAACGCTTTTATCTGTTTCCCGGTCGCACTCAACAGCCTCGATTTCACCCTCTCTCCATCGTTCTGTTCTATACTTCTTCATTTGTTCCTCCTTTCTTGGTTACAGTAAATAACCGCTCACAATCCCAGCATGTCCAATACTGGAAGGTGCCCTTATCTTCCCATTGAAACCGGGTGGTGTTAGTGGATTTGCAGTCAGGGCATTTTGGCATTGGCTCCCCCCTGAAAATCAACGGTCTATTCGGGCAATTCATCGGAAAATAAAACGGTGAAGTCGTCTTCGCAAATTAGATTACGAAATGCCTCCCTGAAAGATTTTCTAATGTCTTCCCGGTGGTCATCGTCCTCAACCAGAATGCCGTCAATATCCCATGACTGAGAGAAGATCCCAACAGACTCGTCTCCTGTATCATGTATATGCAAAGATAGCTCTTTCATGTTCCCTCCGATACGATTTGACTGAGCGGTGCAGCCTTTGGCGTCCACTCCAGCGCCTGGGTATATTGAATTACTTTTACTTTCACTGGTTAGGGAAAGGATCCCTTTTACTTTCTCAACGGAGTTGATATGCTTAATGGCATAACAACGGCCACCAAGTCAATGTCAGCGGCGGGCTTTAATACGATTGGCGACCCCTTCTCTTCGCAAGGGAAAAACAAAACATTCTCCGAATCAAATGAAGTCAAGGCATCAACGAGATATGGTGCGGATACGGCGAAATCAACAGGCTTCCCATGGTTCTCGACACCTAAAGATTCCCTTGCCTCCCCGACCTCGCAAAAAGAGGACAACTCCAACTCTGTTTTGTCCATCGAAAAATGAATCTGTGGGTCAACGATAGCCACCCGCTTTGCCATGGCTAAAAACTTTTCCCTGTCTATCACGATGTCATTATTTAGGATGCTTGAGGGGAACATACGGCCATAGTCCGGATATTGCTCCTCAAGTAAACGTACAGAGACGGCCATGTCGTCCAGTTCTGTCCGCGCCATCAGTATATTGTTGCGCACCGACAGGCACACAATATCCGCAGAGCCACACAGTGTCGCCAACATCTTTAATCCTTTTAGTGGGATTACCACTAATTCTGTGTCAGGAAATTCAACCCTTTGAGAGAACTTCGATCCTCTGTGTCCATCAATGCCGACAAGACAAATATTGTTGTTCTGCACGACAAGGGCGCCGCCACTCAATGACGGTCTCATTCCATCTCCAACGGCATACGCCGTCTTGGTTATCATGTCACGGAATGCACGAGATACAAGTTTGCTTCCTCCCGTTTCGAGGAATGTCATTAATGGGTACTCCTCAACATCCATGCTGGGGAGTACCCATTTGGCAGATCCGGCACGAATTGTTGTTTTGCCATCCGCATGGGCTATAGACACCTCGGTATCTATAGTTTTCAATATTTCCATTAATTTCTTGGCCGGGACAAGAGCATTGCCGGGCTCTATGATATCAGCATCACACTGAGCCCTTACCGCAATTTCCAAGTCGGTTGCGGATATGATTATCCGGCCATCTTGTGCTTTGATCTCTCCATGTTCAAGGATGGATAACATAGAGTTTGGCTTTCCGATACATCCGACCACCTTTGCTAGCGTTGATTGGAAATCTTGTCTCTCGATCGTGAATTCCATACTGAATCACCTCGTATTTAGAATAGTCTCCTTTGAAATTTTGGGGCCAATGCTTTTAAAGCCAACCCTGCTTTTTGCTCGATGTCCTCTAAAAAACTAGGTAGATTATAGGGTATGCCACTTAACGCTTCCCTTAGTAGTTGGTCTGCGTCATACCGCGTAGCGGCCTTTATGGCTTCGTCTGTAACCCCCTTTTTATCCAAATATTCTTTTATCTTTTGTAGCCCTTTGTTTTCCTCCCGCAACTTTTTGTTTTCTTCTAAAACATCTTTAATTTTTCTATCAGCCTGCTCTCGAATGCAGTATGCCACCTCATGGCCCAGCTTTTTATTCCCCTTCATCTCTTTGAGCCGGTCTGTCCATAGTTCAACCTTGCTTCGCTTTCCCGATTGGTTTACTATCCGCGTACGACACATCAAAATATAAAGCAAAACCGATTGAGGTATCTCAACTTCACGGACTGGGGCTTTCTTCTTGGTGATCAGCCTCTTGCCGTTCTTTGTGCATATCATCAATCCCGCCTGTTCGGGGATTTCTTTAGGGTCGATAATGTCCGGCGGAGACACAAAGTAAAATTCTGTGCAGTAAGGCAAGTATGCCCGCCACTTGTTATCGTTGAGGAAGTCGTGTCTGTTTACCTTGATCTCACAGCCGATGAAGCGGGGGTGTGCCCACGACCGAGCCATTACCCACATATCAAATCTGGAGCATCGGTTCATAAACCACGATGATCCAATTTTACACTCAGCCACACTCAGATATTTTTCAACTGGATATTTTTGTTCGAGAAGTTTGAGTATATCGGCTGCTTTAATTTTCATCTGTTTTTTGCTCCACTGGATTTACTGGTTGGGAGGCGATTTTATGCTTGTTGCGTTCCAATAACATTTTTTTTGCTTCATTTTTGCCAATCTCTAACAAAAGACGAATGCTGTGTATATCGAATATTGTGTTTTCAGATAGGTAGTCTAAAACCCAATCTGGCCGGGATTCAGACAACAGCTTGAGTTGGTCTTCTGTTAATGACTCAGGTGTATCATGCTCTGTGTAATTTGCCATTTTTGTATCTCACCGTATAGAGTCAAGGGCGGGTGTGTAAGTGACCTGCACCCGCGCGGACGGATGCAGACCTATTGATTTAACGCAAATCGGCTACTTTCTCGGTGTCAGGTCCACTGGCTTGTTAGTAAAAAAGCTGGCTGCGTTACGAAGTTTTACAGCTACCAAATCAAGTGCAAGTTTCTTTGCGTCTTCAATATCTTTATTTGGCAACTCATATTTATCGAAAAATGGCTCACAAGTCAGCAACCACATATCTTTCGGATAGTGTATGTGCCTGTGAACCGAAATACAAATCCTACATTCCGATAAATGCCATATTGTTGGGATTCGTTCTTTGTCGCCTCTCGAATAAGATGATGCGTCTTGCCATTTCATTTTAACGACCTCGACTTGCTAACGTACATAATCAGCAATGCGCTTTCGAGCATTTGCTGTATGGGCTTGTTATTTGCGTTCTGATGCAAAATATTTGTTTCCTTTTTGCGGACACACTTCAAATTTAATTGTTTCTGGATCATACCCACGGGCCTTGATAGCCTCTATAAAATTGTCATTAAAAATCTCGGCCAGCCAGTGCGCATCACACCTCGTTGACAGTCCAAGGGGATAATGTAGCATTATATCTTTTTCCCTTTTTGACCAGCTTGCTCTTAATTTATCTTTTTTTTTCATAGTAAATAACGTACATAATCAGACGTGCGGTTTAGGCATTGTCTGTATGGGCTTGTTATCTTTTGCCGAGTTCATAGCCAATAATAAAACACAAAGCGAACAAAATAAAATGTCCTGCTTCCATTGATCTCTCCTAGAAGATAACGTACATAATCAGCAATACGCTTTCGAGCATTTGCTGTATGGGCTTGTTATTATGCGTCTTCATCTTCTTCCATTGTTTCCTCAAAATTACCCCCTTCGCAATAAGGGCAAAACGAAAAATCACGGTCTTCCAGTTCGTCTGTTTTGGAAACTAACTCTCCCTCCGTGCCTGTCCACATACAGTCTTCGCATTCTAAATACATTTTATTTAACCTCCAAGCATAATAACAGTGCAATAAGTGTAAATTATCTATTCACCCAAAGGCTCCCCCCGACTTCCGGGGCGCAGAAAGAACTATAATTTTGTTGCGGTCGCTCCGGGAACTCTTTTTTTTTGTATAGCCCTAAC
>Ga0164315_10004171_pt1 | contig 11198 bp, 9 predicted proteins | sample GuaBasSedimGuay6_FD_113737 | JGI IMG/M metagenome (GOLD analysis project Ga0164315, IMG submission 113737) | Subseafloor sediment microbial communities from Guaymas Basin, Gulf of California, Mexico - Guay6, Core 4569-2, 0-3 cm | ecosystem: Environmental > Aquatic > Marine > Hydrothermal vents >...
AAGAACGGAAAAGGGTATCGCCTTGCGCATTGTCGATTCCTTTGCTGGGGGCGGCGCCCCGTAAAATATTCCCCGAATCACACCCGAAAGAATAATACGGAAATTTTGCGTGTTTTGATACGCAAAACCCGATTTTCAGCCTGATCAACCCGGCAATAAATCCAGGAAGAACCGGTGTATCCGGTAATCCTCCGTCAATTCGGGATGAAAGGCCATCCCCACCAGATGGCCCTGGCGAATGATCACCGGTTCGTCGCCGTAACTGGCCAGAACCTCGACGTCCGGGCCGAGGGAAGTAATTCGCGGAGCCCTGATGAATACCGCCGGAAAAGGGTCCTGGGATCCATCCAAACGGTCGAGGGAGATCGGCGCGGTAAAGGAATCGATCTGGCGGCCGTAACCGTTGCGAATCACCGTGCAATCCAGCAAGCCCAGGGGCTCCACCCCATAATCGGGGCGCTCTTCGCCGGTCAGGGCCGCGGCCAGCATGATCAGCCCCGCGCAGGTGCCCATCACCGGGTGATGAGCTGCAAAATCGCCGAGAGGCTCCCGCAGTCCCGCGCGGTCCACCAGCCGGGTCAAGGTAGTGGACTCTCCCCCGGGAATGACCAGACAGGAAACCTTTTCCAGTTCACCCGGACGGCGCACGTCAAAAGTTTCCCGGCCAAGGGCACGAAAGGCCTGACGGTGCCTGTCGTAATCCCCTTGAAGAGTCAGAAGACCGACGGGTTTGCTCATGCCCTTTACCAGCCCCGTCCGGCCATCTTTTCGTTCTCGGCCATCTCGTTCACCGCGCGGCCCTTCATGGCCTCGCCCAGCTTCATGCTGATCTCCATCAGCTTGGCCGGATCGTCGAAGTAGGTCACGGCGTCGACGATGGCCTTGGCGCGCGGCGCGGGATCCTCGCTGGCGAAGATGCCGCTGCCCACGAAGACCGTCTCTGCACCGAGCTGCATCATCAGGGACGCATCCGCGGGCGTGGCGATGCCGCCGGCCGCGAAGTTGGGAACCGGCAGTTTGCCGAGTTCGGCCGTCTGGACCAGGATTTCGTAAGGCGCGCCCAGGTTCTTGGCCTCGGCCATCAGTTCGTCCGTGCGCATCATCTGCAGACGGCGGATGCCCTCGGTAACCTCACGCATGTGGGTCACGGCCTCGACGACGTCGCCGCTGCCGGCCTCGCCCTTGGTGCGGATCATCGCGGCGCCTTCACCGATCCGGCGCAGCGCTTCGCCCAGGTTGCGGCAGCCACAAACGAAGGGAACCTTGAAATCATGTTTGTAGACGTGATTCGCATTGTCGGCCGGAGTCAAAACCTCGGACTCGTCGATGAAATCCACACCGAGAGCTTGGAGGATCTGCGCCTCGGCAAAGTGGCCGATGCGCACCTTGGCCATCACCGGAATGGAAACCATATCCTGGATCTGCCTGATCATGCCGGGCTGGGACATGCGGGCGATGCCGCCCATTTTTCTGATGTCCGAAGGGATGCGTTCCAGGGCCATGACGGCAACGGCGCCGGCCTCTTCGGCGATCTTGGCCTGCTCGGCGTTGGTGACGTCCATGATGACGCCGCCCTTGAGCATTTCGGCCAATCCCACCTTGTGGCGGAACAACTCCTGAATTTCCTGATTGCTGCGGGGAGTCTCCATGACTCGTTCTCCTTGTTCTATCGGTAGCGCAACGAGGCGGAGCCGGGCAAGACCCGCCGCCTCTTGGTATTCCAATGGTCACAAGATAATATCTCGACCCGTCGGGCGAAAGGACATCCCCACTATGCCTGGAACCTCCGGGCCCGAGCTAATTGAAGGTCACGGGATGGGAATGGCCGTCGTCGCTTGAACTTGTGGCTGCAACCTGGTTGCCTTTTCCGATTTCCCCAACCTGAGCCGCAGATAGAGCCACGGAATGTGTGTGGCCGTTGCCCCGGGAAAGGATCAGAGTTACCGCACCGCCAGCATCGATCACCGCGGCGGTAATCGTCACGTTATGCCCGTGATTCGAACCGATCACTCCGGCCACGTCCCCGGTACCGAGAACGGGGGCCGCGGGATCGTCGTCATCGCTGCACCCGTGCAAAACCACCGAGACCCCGACCCAGGCCGAAACCAGACCGGCGTTTTTCAGGAATGCCCGTCTATTCATTGATTTCCCCTTATCTATTTTCTGATGAAAACGACTTCAGGGAAAGCTTAGGAACACCTGAATTTTCCGGCAACCGGCCTAACCTTAGGAAAACCCCGGGTCAATAGGACTGTGAGAACAGCACCCGCCCGATACTCGGTTTGCCGCAGTGCACGCACTCGCCCTTGGTCTCATCCCGGTCGAAGGGGATGTTCCGGATGGTCACCTTGGTCTTGTTCTGAATGGTTTTCTCGCAATCGCCGTCGCCGCACCAGTGGCAGTGGGCAAAGCCGCCGTCACCCTTGAAAAGCTTGGTGAACTCGTCCCAGGTATCGATCGAGAAGGTGGCTTCCTCACGGCGCTGCAGGGCCCGGTCGAAGAGATCCTGTTGGATGCGTTCCAGTTCGACGGGCGCGACGGCCGCCAGATCCGCAAATGCGATCGGCTGCTTGTTGCGGTCGTGGCGCGAAACCATCATGACCTTTTCGTCGGCCAAATCACGCGGTCCGAGTTCCATGCGGATCGGCACACCCTTGCGCTCCCACTCGCCGTATTTCCAGCCGGGACGCATGTTGTCGCGCTTGTCAATGTGCACGCCACCGATGATCGGCCGCAGTTCGGCGGCGATTTTCTCGGCGGCTTCGATGACCTGCGCCATCTCCTCGTCGTTTTTCCAGATCGGAACGATAACGACCTTCGTGCTCGCGATGCGCGGCGGCAGCACCAGACCGTCGTCGTCGCTGTGCGTCATGATCAGGGCGCCCATGATACGGGTGCTCATGCCCCAGCTCGTGGCCCACACATGTTCGACTTTACCCTCAGCGTCCTGGTATTTCACATCGAAGGCCTTGGCGAAGTTCTGGCCCAGATCGTGGCTGGTACCCGCCTGCAGAGCTTTGCGGTCCTGCATCATGGCCTCGATGGAGAAGGTCTCCACGGCGCCGGCGAACCGTTCGTTGGCGGTTTTGGGACCCGTAATGACCGGCATGGCCAGGATATCCTCGGCGAACCAGCGGTAGACCTCGAGCATCTGCAGGGTCTCGGCGCGGCCCTCTTCGGCCGTGGCGTGGGCGGTGTGCCCTTCCTGCCACAAAAATTCGGTGGTGCGCAGGAACATCCGCGTGCGCATTTCCCAGCGCATGACATTGGCCCACTGGTTGATCAGGATCGGCAGGTCGCGGTAGCTCTGGATCCACTTGCGGTACATGTCCCAGATCACCGTTTCGCTGGTGGGCCGGATGATGTACTCCTCCTCCAGCTTGCTGTCGGGATCGGGAATGACCGTGGTCTTGCCGTCAATGACCACCTGTTTCAGGCGGTGATGCGTAACGATGGCGCATTCCTTGGCGAAGCCCTCGACATGTTCGGCTTCCTTCGCCATGAAACTCTTCGGGATCAGCAGGGGAAAATAGGCATTCACATGGCCCAGTTCCTTGAACTTGTCGTCCAAGGTACGCTGGATATTTTCCCAGATGGCGTAGCCGTTGGGACGGATCACCATGCAGCCGCGGACCGGGCTGTTGTCGGCCAGTTCGGCCGCCTGGATGACGTCCAGATACCAGCGGCTGTAGTCCTCGCTTCGTTTCGTGATCTTGGCCATCGTTTTCCCTTTCCATGACGCGGTCGGGAGGAAAACATCCATCCCGTATTGAAAAATCAGGTCCGAATATAATAAGACTTTGGGCGATCCGGGGAAAGCCTCGCGCGGGTCAGCCGGATTTTCGGGCCAGCCAGTACCGTTCCCTGGGGTCGATTCCGTAGCGCTTCAAGTCGTGTGCAGACATGCTCTGCCCAGCGATGACTTCACTTACGACCCACCCGGGACGTTCGAGCAGGGTGCCGAAATCGGGAGCGAACTGCCAGGCGTGCGCGTGGGCGCGGTGCGGATCAATCTCGATTCTTTTGCTGTGGGCCCGGCCCGGTTCGAAAGGTACCTGGATCCAGGCGGCGCCGCCGGGCTTGAGAATCCGCAGGATTTCGTCCACGCACATCTCCAGTTCCGGAATGTGTTCGAGCACATGACTGCAGAACACCCAGTCCACCCCGCCGTCGATCAGGGAACTGGTCCGCAAATCCATGACCAGATCCGGGGAAAACCGCTTGTCCGCGGCATCGATATCACTGCGGAAACAACGGGCCAGCCCCTCGTGTTCAAGCAGAAAACGCATGGCCGTGGAAAGTGAATATCCGATCATCACCTTGGGGGCACTGCCGGGGTTGGCAGCCAATTCCTCACGGACACCCACCACCAGTTGGCGATGCCGGTCGAAGGACCCGCAGCCCGGGCAGATGCAGTGGCGAATGACCTCGTCAGCCGAAAGAAAATTACGAAAACGGTGCCCGCGCCAATCACAAACCGGACATTCACGAAAGGCCCCGCGCGCGGTTTTCTCCCCAAACGGCAACAGGAAGTTTTCCAGGGCGCCCGCGAATACCTTCAACGCCATGAACGGATGTTTCCACACACAGGCTGGTGAACGAGGGTTAAATAGTGTGTCACGGACAAAAGCGATGGCGGACAAAGGTACTTCCACTCCCGGAAATTGGATCTGGTTCAGCGTTGCCGAATGATAACAGCCTCCCGCCACCGGGGAAAGCCCGGGATCAGGCGGTCATCACGCCGTCCGTTTGGGTGGAGACTGGCTGCCACCGCCGAGGGATTCCGATTGTTCACGGGCGTGGTAGCTGGAACGGACCATCGGTCCGGATTCCACCCAATCGATCCCGATTTCCCGGCCAATGGCGGCCAGGTCGTCGAACTCGGCGGGCTCGACATAACGCCGCACCGGGTGGTGGCGCCGCGACGGTTGCAGATACTGCCCGATAGTCATGATCCGAATTCCGCAATCCGCGGCATCCTTCATCAGGTCCACGATTTCTTCGCGGGTTTCCCCCACGCCGACCATGATGCCGGTCTTGACCCTGATGTCCGCCCCGTTGGCATCGGCCCATTGCCGGCTGTGCCGCAGGATTTCCAGGGACCGCCCATAATCCGCCTGGGGCCTCATGGCCGCATACAGGCGGGGTACGGTTTCCAGATTGTGGTTCAGAACTTCGGGAACCGCTTTCAGAACGGTTTCCAGCGCCTGGAGGTCTCCCTCGAAATCGGGGATCAGGACCTCGACACCGCAATCGGGGCTCAATTGGCGAATCTGACTGATGGTGGAAGCGAAGTGGTCCGCCCCGCCGTCGGATAGATCATCCCGGTTGACCGACGTGACCACCGCGAACTTCAGGGCCAGTTCGCGCACCGCTTCGGCGACGCGGCGCGGCTCATCCGCGTCGATGGGAGCCACCTTGCCTCCGGGAATGTTGCAAAAGGTGCAGTGCCGGGTGCAGATCTCGCCCATCAGCATGAAGGTGGCGGTCCGGCTGTTGAAACACTCGCCCATGTTGGGGCAGTTCGCGCTTTCACAAACCGTGTTCAGGGACGATGAGCGCAACAGACGCTTGACGTCGTTGTAGTCTTCGCCGCCCTGCCTCTTCATCTTCAGCCAGGCGGGTTTGCGGACCGGCAAAGGCACTTTTTTCAGATCGGGAATGAGTCCGTCGTTTTTCATTTATTTTCCAGGGTTTTCATTTGGACCCAATGTGCGGCGGATCGTCCAGCGTGAAAACAAGGTCCGGCTTGAACTTGCCGTCCTCGAACTTCACCGTGGCCGCCTCGTTGACATGATCGTGTTCAAAGACCAGGACAAAACTGTCTTCCACCGCCCGGGTGAGGAATTGTTTTTTCTCGGTCACCGTCAGCAGGGGATTCAGATCGAAGCCCATGATCCAAGGCACGTGAACCTGGCTCAAAAAAGGAATCAGATCGCCGACAAAAGCCACCACGCCCTGTCCGGTGTGGAACTCCACCACCTGCTGGCCGGGAGTATGGCCGCTGATGGGGGTGACCCGGACGCCGGGCATTATTTCCGTCGGTCCATCGACCAGTTCCAGGTTGCCCTTGTCTTTCAGGGCGGTAAAATCATCAGCTCGAAAGCTGGCGCGATCCCTTTCCGAAGGATTGACGGCCCAGTCCCAATGGCGATCCTGCACCCAGTGCCTGGCCTCGGAAAAAACGGGTTCCAGACCATTGTCACCTTGGCGCAGGGCGCCGCCGGCGTGATCGAAATGAAGGTGGGTCAAAATCACGTCGGTGATCGATTCGCGGGTGATACCCGCCTCGGCCAATTCCGCCACCAACTGGTTGGGACGGCGGACCAGTCCGAACATGTCGGTTTGCCTCTCGGCCCAGCGGTCCCCCATGCCCGTGTCCACGAGTATGCGCCGGTCTCCGTTTTCAACCAAAAGGCAGCGCAGGTCCAGATCGATGCGATTGGATTCGTCGGCCGGATGCTTTTTTTCCCACATCACCTTGGGGACGACACCAAACATGGAACCGCCGTCGAGTTTGAAGCGGCCGTCGTGGAAAGCTCGGAAAGTCCAGTCACCGAGTTTCATGCGTACCCCCAGATTCCTGTTCACCGAAAGATGATGATTCCGTACCATGGACGGGGATTTAGAAATCCCGACTCATTTGCAGATTAACAATAACCAAGCCCGCACTGGCGGGCAACGAAGGAGATCACTTGGATTTTCCCGTCCCCCTGGTCAGCGGCCGTTTCCTGCGCCGGGAAAAACGATTTTTTATTTACGCGCGGCTGGACGACGGCACCGAAGTGGTCGCCCACACCAACAACACCGGCAGCATGAGGGGCTGCCTGGCGGAAGGTGCCAGGGTGTGGTTGAGTCCCGCGGCCAATCCTGAACGAAAACTGAAATGGTCGCTGGAAATCGTCGAAGCCGCTGCGGTCGATCGCCGGGGCCGCGACATCCAGGTGATGGTGGGCGTGAACACGATCCTGGCCAACCGGCTGGTGGCCGAAGCCATTTCCGGCGGCCTGATCCCCAGCCTGGCGGGATTCGATTCGCTGCGGACCGAAGTCCGGTACGGATCGCGTAATTCGCGGATCGACATACTGTTGGCCAGTGGCGACCAAAGGGTCTGGGTCGAGGTCAAGAATGTGTCCCTGGTGGAAGGCGGACACGCCCGGTTTCCGGATTCACCCACCGAACGGGGACGAAAGCACCTTCTGGAACTCCAGGAAATGGTTGCCGCTGGTGACCGGGCGGCGCTGGTGTTCTGCATCCAGCGCGGAGACGCCGTAACGGTGGGTCCGGCGGATGACATCGATCCGGAATATGGCCAATTGTTACGGAAGGCGGTGGAGGCGGGAGTGGAAATCGTAGGCATCAACGCATTTGTTGACCATCAATCCATTGTGTTAAAAAGACTTACAAAGATCGAGCTCAAGCATTTCTCAAATTGACGGTAATCCCGCAATATTTCACGGAACACATGGCCACGGCAGAATTTGCATAATTCCGGAGAATAATGGTATACTCAGATCCACTTCATCTTTTTTTGGGGGTTTCCATATGTATACCACTCGCCATGGGTTTTCGCCCAACACAGCCCGTTTCAACCACCTGTTTCTCACCCTGATGATCGCCCTTCTTTGCGTTGGCGCCGGATTTCCCGGGGCCGCCCGCGCCGAGGACAACATCTCCATCTTCTGGGACGCCGACTTCACCCGTGACGCCACCACGGTGAACACTTTTCCGGGAATCGTGACCGGTTACCTCGTGCTCAAGGATCCTTCGATTTCCTACGGTGTGACCGGCTGGGAATTGTGCGCCAGCGTGGAAGGTCCTGCCCAACTCATCGGGTGGACCCTGGAAGGGAATGCGATCAATGTCGGTACCCCTCCCTGTTTCGCAGTCGGCATAGGCCCTGTTCCCCTGCGCTCCGACCGCGATGTTCTCCTGGCGACCTTTCAGGTCATGGTCAACGGACCAGCACCGGTGGCGTTATCGGTTGGACTCGCTACACAGCCCTCGGTGCCCGACCAGATGTCCTATGTTGCCTATGGCGGCGATCTGATTGCCATGACCACCTTGTCCGGCCAGCCGGAAGTGGCCTGGATCAACGATGAGATCCCCCATTTCACGGTCGATCCCACGGCCCTTTTCTTTAACGACAGCCCCGTTGGCATAGAGACTGTTCAAACCCTGACCGTGTCCAACTTCAGCGGCGTCCCGGGTGATCTGGATATCACCCTGGCCACCAACGGTTGCGACGTTTTTTCCCTGCCCGGGATCAGCGGACCTGTGACCATTCCATCCGGTGGATCCATTGAGATCCCCGTGGCCTGCAACCCCCTGACCGAGGATTCCTTCTCCTGCACCCTGATTCTGGGGGGCGGGGCGAACGATGTGCAGATGACCGGCAACGGCCGCATATATACCATTGCCTGGGATGCCCCCACCGAGGTCGACTTTGGACCCGTGGCCGCGGGACTTTCCTCGACCCTGCCTGTTGTAATCATTAATACTGGAGATTTCGAATTCTCCATCGACCCCGTTATTTCAGCTGCTTGTTCCGAATTCGACATCGTCAGTGGTGGAAGCCCCTCCACCCTCCAACCTGGAGAACTGCGGACCATCCATGTTTTTTTCCATCCCACGGTTCTGGGGACTTTTTCCTGCTCCCTGGACCTGGGCAATGTTGTTCCCGCGGTTGACCTGGTCGGCAGCGGCCGGGATCCCCTTCTGAACGGGACCATCACCCCCGCAGCCCTGGATTTTGGGGCAATCGGCGTCGGATCCGGCCTGGATTTGGCGGTAACGATCAACAACACCGGAGAAGGAGCTTTCGAAGTTGCTCCGGTCCTGCCCGATTCCTGTTCCGCATTTTCCATTACTGATGGCGCCGTACCCTTTATTCTCCACCCCGGCAACACACATACCGTAACGATCCAGTTCTCTCCCCTGGAAGAAGGGGTGGATTATTTATGTTCCCTCGATCTGGGTTATATTTTGGCCGATCTGCCCCTGTCCGGATCCGGCCTGGTAGCCATTGTCGACTGGACCGCTCCGACTGCCCATGATTTTGGCCCCGTGGGAGTCGGACTGTCAGAACTGTGGAGCTTGACGGTGACCAATATCGGGAACACCGGCTTTCAGGTGGACCCCGGCATAGTTGACAACACCCAAGGCTTCTGGCTGGAAACCGGGGTCGCCACTTTTTTGAATCCCGGCCAGTCCATTTACCTGTTGGTTCGATATAACCCCCTTGCGGAGGGACTGCATTCCGGCGTTCTGGACCTGGGCTCAACCGTAACCGCGGTCCAGCTTCAGGGCGAAGGCACCCCGCGACCGGCAGCTTGGTTTATTTCTCCCAACCTCCTGGATTTCGGTACGGTCCTGATAGGGTCTTCCCCGAGTAAAACAGTCACCATCAACAATACCGGTGGCACCATCCTCGACCTGGATATCAGCCTTGTTCGTCTTGATCTGGGATTCACGATCACCAGCGGTACGGGAATCCATCAACTGGGAGTCGACGGTGTTCATGAGATCGAGGTCCTGTACCAACCTGACGTTGAAGGTTTTGTCGAGACCAACATGAATCTGGGCCCCGAGATAGGAACCATGCGGGTAAAGGGCTCGGCCATTGCCTCCAGCAGTATTTGTACCATCCAACCCGAATCCCTGGTATTCGGACCCATCAGGGTGGGAGATTCCCAGTTTAAAACCTTCACCGTCACCAACAACGGCATTCAGCCCCTGATCGTTTCGCCAGTAAGCGACTCTTCGGCATTCATCTCCAGTGGGGGCGCCTATAGGCTGGACCCCGGGCAGACAGCCTACTATTCGGTTCGGTTCGAACCCCCGGGACCAGGGACATTCTCGGGTACCATCAGCCTCGGGGACGAATTCTGCAATGATCTGACAATGACCGGAACCGCCACCATCGAGACCCAGCCGGGCCAGAATCTGGTGGGGATATTTTTCGACAACGACGCTTCCCTCATCGAAGCCCAGACTTTCGGCCCCAATGAGATTGTCGAAGGTTATCTGTTTCTGCTCGAGCCCTCCGAGACCAGCGGTGTAGGCGCCTGGGAACTGTCCGTCGATATCGATGGAGATGCCCAGTGGCTGAACTGGACGTTGGAGGGGACTCACATCAATGTAGGAACCTACAACGATTTCATCGTGGGCATCGGGGTCGAACCCCTGCCCTATTCTTCGGCCGTAAAATTGGCCACCTTCCAGATCCTGGTCGCCAACCCCTATCCGAGCATCGTCTACCTGGAGTTGGGTCCGACCCAGAGACCCTCGATTCCGGATCAGATGGTCTGGGCCCCCTGGCACGACGCCAGCATGCTCATGCCCATGTATCCCTTTACCGGGCAAAGGGTCGTTGCCGGAATCAATTGGGGTTCCCCCGTCGGGGTCGAAAATCCCGCTCCGCGCGCCACCCTCAACGGTGGCGAAGTCGCCCTGCAGTGGCCCATCCCGGACAACCCGGGCGACGGTTGCCACGTGTACCGCCGGGACAAGACCGGGGCCCCGGTGCGCCTGACAAATCAACCCGTTTCCGGATTCGGGGCATCACTGAACTTCACCGACCACCCTGCGGGATATGCCGCCGGATCAATTCTTTATTACAGTTACTCCGTGGTGATCGACGGTGCCGAAGGCCCCCGCAGCCCGGAAACCGAAATAAAGCTGACCGGGATTCCCCAGGTCGCCACTCGTCTGTTGCCTAACGTACCGAATCCGTTCAACCCCCTGACGGAGATCCGGTTTGAGCTGTCAAGGCCCCAGCAGGCCAGGGTGGCCATCTACGACGTGACCGGCCGGCTGGTCAAGATCCTGGCGGACGGTCACCTGGAAGCCGGCCCCCATACCCGGGTCTGGCAGGGCAGGGACAGCGGCGGCCGCAAGGTACCGAGCGGCGCCTATTACGTCCGGTTGGTTGCCGATGGCCGTATCGACCATCACAAGATGATGTTGTTGAAATAGCAGTCGCCCAGTTAAAGTGAATAATCAAGCTTAACCCAATCAGGGGAACTGGATGGCCATTTTCGGCAATAGCAAAACCCAGACGGATGAAGTCGAACGCCTGCGGCGGGCGGTGGAGGAGCTGTCCATCCTGAACGATCTGGCCCGGGCCATCAGCGTGTCCCAGGATTCAGACGAGATCATGAAGACCATCATCAACCGCTCGGTCAAGGCCGTCGGCT
>Ga0164315_10004173_pt1 | contig 11197 bp, 7 predicted proteins | sample GuaBasSedimGuay6_FD_113737 | JGI IMG/M metagenome (GOLD analysis project Ga0164315, IMG submission 113737) | Subseafloor sediment microbial communities from Guaymas Basin, Gulf of California, Mexico - Guay6, Core 4569-2, 0-3 cm | ecosystem: Environmental > Aquatic > Marine > Hydrothermal vents >...
AGGGCTACACGGAAGTGCTGCAGCAGCACTTCGGCACGATCTGGAAGGCGAAGATCCCGCTCAAGACGAAGATCGAGGCGACGCTCATGCTGTCGAACCACTTCGCCTTCCTGCTCATGGCGGCGCTCACGATCCTGCATCTGCCGCTGGTGCTGGTGCGCGAGCAATGGCACGCCTCGCCGGTGCAGATCCTGCTCGACCTGCTGGGACTCAACCTGGTCGTCTTCGCGTTTTTCGGTTTCTACGCTGTCAGCCAGTGGGAGGCGGGCCGCTTCACCTGGCGCCGACTCGCGCTGGCTCCGCTGGCGCTGGGCTTCGGCATGGCACTCATGATCAACTCCTGCCGCGCGGTGCTGGAGTCGCTTTTCGGCGTCAAGACCGGCTTCGTGCGAACGCCCAAGGAGGGCGACAGCCCGGTCCAGGATGCCGAACCCAAGAAGTCCTACAAGGCGAGCGCCGCCGTCGGGCAGGCCGCCGTCGAGATCGTGTTCGGCGTCTACCTGCTCTTCTCGTGCGTGATTTTGGTCGCGCGCGGCCACATTTGGGGCGTCCCGATCAACCTGCTGGTGGCGTCCGGGTTCCTCTACCTCGGCTACGGCACGCTGCGCAAATCGTTTGCCGCCGCTCCGGCGCCGGTTCCGGTGCCCGTGGCCGAAGCAGCCCCGCTGCCCGATCCCGCCGTGCTGCCGGAACCCGAATCCGCCTAATTTCCAGCATCCCACTCCGTGGCTGTTAAGACGGAGTGGTCGATTGTCCGATTCATTCAGCGGGGGCTTACGTCTTAGGCCCCGGATCGCAACCACATGCCGCAGAGTGACTTTCGAATCCTCGTCGTCGATGACGAGCCCATGATCCGCGAGATCTTGCGCGAAACCCTCGAGCAAGAGGGCCACCGCGTCTCCGAAGCGGAGAACGGCAAGGTCGCCTGCGACATGATCGGAACCGAGGGGTTCGACCTCGTGCTGACCGACGTGAAAATGCCGGTCATGGACGGGTTTACCCTGATGAAGAATCTGGGCGACCTGACCGACGTGGTGCCGATCATCGTGATCACCTCGTTCTCGGATATCGACGTCGCGGTCGATGCGATCCGCTTGGGTTCGTACGACTACATCGTCAAGCCCTTCAACATCTCGCAGGTGACGATCTCCGTGCGCCGCGCGCTGGAGCGCCGCCGCCTGCTGCTCGAAAACGTCCAGTACAAGAAGAGCCTCGAGGCGAAGGTCGTCGAAAAGACGATCGACCTGATCCGCAAGAACAAGAAGCTCGAGCAACAGGCGACGCTGCTCGAGGATCTGCTGCGCGATCTGCGCGAGTCGTACGAGGCGACGCTGGACGCGATGGTGAGTGCGATCGAATCGCGCGACTACGAGACGAAGCATCACTGCCGCCGCGTGCAGGCCTACGCGGTCCTGCTCGCCGAGCGCTGTGGCGTTTCGGCCGAAGACCTGATGGAAATCTCCTACGGCGCGCTGCTGCACGACGTGGGCAAGATCGGCGTGCCGGATTCCATTCTCCTCAAGCCGGGCAAGCTGACGGAAGAGGAGTGGGAGACGATGCGCAACCACACGCTCATCGGCTACAAGATGATCTCGCGCATCAAGTTCCTCAACAAGGGTGCGGCGGACATCGTGCTCTACCACCACGAGCGCTGGAAGGGCGGCGGATACCCGTACGGCATCGCCGGCGAAGAGATCCCGCTCGGCGCGCGCATCTTCTCCATCGCCGACACCTACGACGCGATCACGTCGAAGCGCGTCTACAAGGACGCGGTGCCGATGGATCTGGCGCGCGCGGAGATCGAACGCTGCTCAGGCGACCAGTTCGATCCCGAGGTCGTGGAGGTCTTCAAGACCATCACGGACGAAGAACTCATCCAGACGCGCGCGCACGCCGAGAGCACCTCGTATCAGACCGAACTCAAGTCGGTTGCGAAGCAGGTCTAGCGGAATCGGCCTTGGGCTTTGAGCTCTGGGCTTTGCGCCACAACCAGACCGCCTCCCCGAGAAGAGATCGGTACGGGGCCTCGGTCGTTCAAACCAGCGTTCGAGTTCGAATCCCAAAGCTCAGAGCCCAAGGCCCAAAGCCGACTGCAACTAAACCGCGTGCTTGCGCGAAGTGGCGGTCGCCTCTGTAACGTAGTCCTTCAGCAGCACGAACTGCTCCTCGAAGGAGTGCACGTCGCAGGCGGCGGGGTCCTTGAAGAAGCAGGCGGCATGGCGCAGGGCGCCGCTTTCGCCGCGCGCGTCACTGAATGCGGCGAGGCGCGCGAGATCGAGCACGAGCGGCGCGGCGAGCGCGCTGTCGCAGCCCTGCCAGGTGAACTGCATCGCCATCTTGGCGCCGAGGAAGCCTTCGAAGTGGATGTAGTCGAAGGCGACTTTCCAGTCGTCGAGACTCGGCACGAAGTCGATGTGCACCGCGGAGTGGCCCGCCTGCTCGCCGAGAATCGCGCGCAGCGAGCGGTCCTTCGTATTGGTCTTGCTCAAGCGCGTCTGCGGATCGCGCAGCGCCTCGCCGTCGGGATTGCCGAGCATGTTGTAGCCCTCCCACGCCAGCACGCGCAGGTTGCGGTGGGCGAAGAGCGGCGCCAACGTAGTCTTGACCAGCGTCTCGCCGGTCTTGCCGTCGCGGCCGGCATGCACGGTACCGCGCGCGCGCGCCAACTCGTCGAGAGCGGGCACCGAGGCGCCGACGCTGGGCGTGAAATTGACGTAGGGAAGGCCGGCGTCGAGCGCCGCGTAGGCGTAGACCATCGAGGTCGGAAAGACGCCGGGCCGATCATCGTCGAGCGCCTTGCGCAACTCGGTCAGGGTTTCCCACTCCGGGCGCGGGTCGGCGAAGCGCTCCGTGGTCGAAACGTTGATGACGACGACGCGATCGAGTTCATTGCGCTCAACGAAGTCACGCAGATCCTGCTGCACCTGCCGCACGGCGGCGGCGCAACCGGTCTCGCGCGCCGGCGCGTCGAGACTGCGCACGGGAGAGCCACCCACGCCGGGTCGAATCTCGCGCTGTACTGTCTCGATGTCCTCTTCCAGACGGTCGAGCAGTCGGTCGGTCAGCACGCCTGCACGGCGGCCAAAGTCGCGCGCGGATTCCATGAGCCCGCGGCCGCTCACTTCGTGGCCGCCAAAGACCAGCGAATCGACGCGCGGAAGATCGAGCGCCTGGAGTTCCTTCAACTCGGTCACGAGCCCGGTCGCACCGGCCAGACCACGCGCCATCGCGCGCGCGCCGACGATGGTCAACGTGGCTACGTTGCCGGTCGCGCCGATTAGCCAGACACCAGTCTTGTTCGCCCTCATCGCTGCTCTCCTCTCGCTCGTCGAAGCCGCGCCACTTCGACCCGGTAGGCGCGCAGATAACGCGCCGCATCCGGGTAGGGAGAGTGCGCGGCCCCCTCCTCGCCCGCAGCCTTCTCAGGTGCCGCAGGCTTCTCCATCACTCCTTCATTCGGTCCCGCATTGTCGCCGAGGGCTCCAGCGCCTTCGAGCAGCGCCTTTCCGAGCCGTTCGCGCGCGGCGATGTCGCCGGCGCGGGCGCGCTCCAACTCCGCACGCGCGACCACACGCTCCTCGGGGCGCACAAAGCCCTGTTCGATGGCACGCTCGATCTCTTCGAGCGCGGCAGCGGTCAGGACTCCACGTTCGCGCAGCAGTCGCTCACCCCGTTCGGGATCGGCGCGCTGCTCTTCGGCGGGCGCCCCTGCGCTCTCCGCGGTCTTTGCGTGCGCAACCGGTGTGCCCGCAACGGCAAGCTCCTCGCCGTTTGCGGCGGGCAGAAGCCCCGCGGCAAACAAGCAGAAGAGTGCGACCGGCAACAGCCCCGCCTCACGCGGAAGCGGCAGATGCGGCAGACGCCGAACGGGAGCCAGTGCGGCCGCCCACTCGTCCGCGTGGGCACTGCGCGGAAGCGACCAGAGCGTCACGAAGCGTTCGTCCGTCTCGCAGCGGCGGTCGAGATAGAGCGCGGCAGCGACCGGCGCGATCGACGGTCGCATGAACGCGGCTGCCAGTCCCGCCAGCGCGGCCACGAAAGGCAGACCCGCACTCAGTGCGAGCGGCCCCAACCCCAGCGATACCGAACCGCCGGCGGCGGCCTTGTCGAACAGCGTCCACAACAGAGCGAGCGCGGCACCCAGCAGCGCCCCCCGGGCCCCCCAACGCAAAAGGCGCAGCGCCTCCAACTGCCGGCGGGCGCGACGAACCAAAGCGAGTGCACGGTGCGAGTCGGTCACTTCGCTTTTTTCTCCTTGGCCTTCGCACGCTCCTCGGCTTCGCGGCGCTTTTCCAGCGACTTGCGCGCATCCGCCGCGCTCTTGCCTTCCTTCTTTTCCTTCGCCTTTTGCGCGAGGTACTCGGCGCGCGCCTTGACCAGTTCGGGCGGCAGCTTGAGCGGCTCGTACTTCTCGCAGCCGTCGAGTTTGGTCTTCGAAAAGACGACGACGACGCGCGTGGCGAGCGGCGGCATGCGAAGCGGAATCGCCTCGTAGACGCCGTTGTCGAGCGACCCGTCCTCGCGGTTGTCCACCAGGGCGGAGGCGTTGTTGAGCACGGCGACCAGCAGACCGTCGAGATCGGCAGCGAAGTACTTCTTGCCGTCATGCTCGATCCACGTCGATCCGGCGTAGACGAAGTCGGGCTGCATCGTGTGGGTGGTGCGGAAGTTCCAGAGCCAGTCGCTCATCAGGGCGCGCTTCGCCTCGCCGCTGGTGGGATCCTTCCATTCCACGTAGATATGCACGGCGTCGCCCGACGGCGGAAAGACCTCGCCCGTCTCGTCGTTCCATGCGAAGGGTTTGCCGCGTTTGAAACCGGCGGCCATCAACGCGTTGTTGAGGGTCTTGGCGTAGCCCTCGAGCGAGTTGCGCGCGTCCTGCTTCTCGGGCACGATGCCCGCGTCGAGCAGCACGACCGTCTCGTGCGATTTGGCGGGATAGATGTTGATCAGGTACTCGCACGGGCCGCCGCCGCGGTAGGCGACTTCGCCCTCCGCGCGCACGACGCCCTTGGCGAACCGAATGCGCAACGCGGCGCACTTCTTGGCGAACGGCTTCGACTTGCGCAGCACGGCGCCCACGTCCACCTCGGGCGCTTTTTTGACTTCGTCATCGGCCAGCGAGAGTGAGGCGAAGATCAAGATCCACGTAAGTCGAAGCATGTTGAACATTCTCCCAGCAACAGTCGGGCCGACGCGGAAATCAGCCCCCATGGGCGCCTCGCTCCTGAACATGTACAGGCGCGCGACAGGTTCCTGTCGATTACTTCGACAAAGCCCTGAGGGCGCTGCGCGCGTCTGCGGCGATGCGTTGATCCTTTGGCCATCCACTCATGATGGAAACGGGTCCACGTAGGTGACGGATCGGAATTCCTCGCGCGGAACCTGCGGCCTTGTCCATTTCGCGCAGCGAGAAGAGACCGGCGGGGTCGCCCAAACGCGCGAGCGCACCACACGCCGAGTGGGCAAGCGCGCGTCCGGTAGGCAGCGGATCCTGGTTCTGCCGGTCGTAGACGACGGTGAGCTTCGAGAGCAGGATGCCGATCACCACGCGACGGCCGATCGTCTTCGCGGCGCCCTTCGGCTTGAACGTCGCCGCGAGCTCGCAGGCGCGCGCGAGGGGCGGCACGATCGACGACCAGTCGGAGTGGTCGAGTTGGTCGCCGCGCGCGCGCTGCAGGAGATAGGCCTGTCGCTTCTCGATAAAGCGCAGCAGCGGTTCGCCCGCGTCCGCCGAGCCGATCTGCTCCAGTGCGTCGAGGCCGGCAAGCAGCGCCTGCGTCTCCGTCTCGGCCAGCAGCATGCGGCCGATCGCGCCCACCTGCGCCGTCGCCTTGCGCTCGCCCAGAATCTGCGCCGCGTAGACGCGCACACCGGAATCCGCCTTGGAACTGACCACGACCCGCGCCACGGCGGCGTCGGTCTTGGGATCCTTGCAGGCGACGAGCGGAACCACGCTCTGCTGCGCGACGCCGCCGCCCATCTTCAGCTTCTTGATCAACGACTTGAGGCTCGCCGCTTCGACGCTACCAGTACTCTTCGCGACCAGCGCCGGCAGCGCGGGCAGGTACTTCTTCTCGTCGCGCGAGACCTTGGCCAGAAACGACGAGCGCGGGCGAATGGTCGGCTTGAATCGGCCGGGCCCGCGCGCGAGACGACGCAGCGCGAAGAAGTCGAAGATGTCGTTGATCACCTCCGGCGGGAATGCGTGGCCGCGGTCCTTCAGCTCGGTGTAGACGAAGTCCTTGCCGCTTCCGGGCAGGTTCTTCATCTGCGGACGCACACCGCCGATGCGCGTGCGCGGGTCGTCTTCGGAGTGGTAGACGTAAAAGCCGGTGCGCGTCTTGCCGAATGCGTCGAGGCCGCGCACGCCGTACGACGCGGCCGGCGCGATCGCCGCCCAGCGCTCCGGCGTGCGGGAACCCTGCACCCATGTGCCGCCGCCGCCCATCGAATGGCCCACGAGGTAGATGCGGTTTTGGTCGATGTTGTACAGCGCCGACAGCTCCTCGATGATCGCGTCGATGAGATCGTTGTTGGACCCGCCGCCCCAGCCCGCCTGCAACGCCGTCGGGCAGGCGCAGATCCAGCCGCGCGTGTCGCAGCGGCGCTGGTAGAAATTCATCGCCTGCCAGCCCGAGCCGACGACGAGCTTGCCGTCCGCGCCCCCCGCACCCCCTCCATGCAGCCCGATCACCAGGGGCGTGGGCGCCAGCGGATCGTACTTTTCGGGAACGAACAGCGTGTAGCGCGCGCCGCTCTTGAGCTTGTTCGCGCGCAGGGCGACGGGACGGTCGCGCTGGTAGCCCTTCTTGGCCGTCGTCGAACGCAGGGCGCGCTGCAGGTAGCGCATGCTGAACGGAAACGCGCGGTCGCGGCGGATCTCGGCGACGAGTTCCGCGCGCTCGCTGTCGGGTGCCGCGAGCAGGCGGCGGGCCAGATCAACCTGCTTGCTCCAGCGTCCCTTGGGTGCTTTGGACCCGAGCAGTTTGCGGGCGGCGGCGGCGTCCGCATCGAGGCGCAGGGCGCGCTCGAGCGCCCACACGCGTTCCTTCTTGAGCTTGTTCTTCGCGCACCATGCGGCGAGTTCGATGCACGCCGTCGCGTCCTGCGCTTCGGCGAGCCGACCGTGGAACTCGTGCGCCGGCGCGGGAAGCGTGCGCTCGATGCGCTTGACCTTCGCGCGCTGGAAACGCCGCACTCCGAAGACCATCTTGGGATGCTTCGAGTTGTAGGGATTGACGATGACCTCGTCGCCGCTCTCGATCGCGCGGCCCTCGATCTTCTTGCCGCTCTTGAGCACGACGATGTCGGCCGCCGCGAAGGCGATCAGGCAAACAAGCACGGCGAGCGGTCGCATACCCCAGTTTACGGGTCGTTGCTCAGCAGGCTCGAGATCGCGTCCTTGAGCACGGGGCGCAGGCCGTCGCGGTCCATCCAGTGCGCGGCGGTCTCGTCCGGGACCTCGCGCAGCACGGCGTTGCGAATGCGGTCGATGGCGCGCTTGAGCAGGTTGCTCACGCGCGGTTCGCTGATGCCGAGTTGCTGCGCGATTTCCTTCTGCGAGCGTCCGTCGCCGAACTTGCCCTTCACGATCAGAAACTCGCGCGCGGACAGGTCGAGCAGCGCCGTCTCGAAGGCGTCGTGAACGCGCCGCCCGGTTTCGGTGTGCACGACCATGTCGGGGGGGGGCGAACCGCCGTCGTCCGGGCGCGCGTCGAGTTCCGCACCGGTTTCGCGGCTCTGCTTGCGGCGCCGGCGCGCGAGCGCGCGATCGATCACGGTTCCGCACCAGGCGAGCAGACTGCCGGTGCCGTCGAAACTGCCGATGCGGGTGGCAAAACGCGCGTTCGCGGGCTTGCCGAGCAACTCCCCTGGCAACTCGCGCGCAATCTCGTCGGCGTCGGACGCGCTGGCGCCCCAACGCAATGCCATCGCACGAAAACGCGACTGATAGAGGTTGGTCAGCCGGTCCCAGGCCCCCGGGCAGCCCAACTCGCACGCTGAGGCGAGGTAATAGTCGGCCGCTTCCATCTTCTCGATGCGCCCGACGAGGGCTCCGGCGTCTCCAGCGAGACTCCACTCGCAGATCCGGTCGAAGAACTCGTCAAACCCCAGCACCACGTCCGGATGCGCCGCAAAACCCCGCCCGTGCGCGGCTTTTACGGCGTCCTGGATGCGGCGCGAGGCTTCATCCGGGACGGGAACAGCGGGGTTGGCCGGCACCGCGTCAGTCTACCGAGCGCCAGCTGCGAAATATTTCCCATTTTGGGGGGTTAACTAATCGCGGCCCGCCGCCACTCGTAGATGCTCCGGATCTGGCTGTACCGGCTTTGGATCCAACCAGGGGGTTGGGTCCGCTGAGATGGAGTGTGGGTATCTGGTGGGATGGAAGTCCCGAGCTTGCTCGGGATCACCAAGGGGAAGCCAGTACCTGGCTGGAGGGGCTCGCCTGCCACGAGCCCCTCCTTTTTATTGCCCAACACCTGACGGTGTTGGCGCTAGCCGACACCGTCAGCACTGCTGACAATCGCGAGGGGGAAATTTCGACCCCCTAAGCCAATTGGCAACCGCTGCGGCGTTGGCACAAACGACGCCGGGAGCACCGCTGACGTCTCCGAGAGAGAGCCTGGCCCAGCGCAAGCTGTTTGGTGGTAACGGCTTAAGTGGGCTGGGTGCACCCTTGGGTGTGCAGACGGGGTCAGGCGGGGCGCAGGTCGGAGAGGCGCAGCAGGGGCGTTAGCGTGAGGCCTTCGGCGGCGTAGCGTTCGACGGCGCCCTCTTCGCGATCGACGATGCAGAAGACGCCGACGACTTCGGCGTTCCACTCCTCGCGCACGCGGGCGACTGCCTTGAGCGTCGAACCGCCGGTCGTCGTGGTGTCTTCGACCAGCACGACGCGCGGGCGTTCGCCTTCGGGCCGCGGGCCCTCCACCGCGCGCTTGGCGCCGTGGCCCTTGGGCTCCTTGCGCACCAGGAAACCGTCCATCGCAACGCCCGTGGTGCCGGCCAGGTGCACCAGCGCGCCCACGATCGGGTCGGCGCCCAGCGTCATGCCGCCCACTGCCTGCGGCTTGAGCGGAGCGATCTGTTCCCACAACAACTCGGCGCCCAACGCAGCACCCTCGGCGCTGAGCGTGAACAGTCGACCATCGACGTAGACGTCGGACTTCGCGCCACTCGCCAGCGTGAACTCGCCGAACTTGACGGCGCGCAAGAGGAGCAACTGCTTGAGGCGTTCGAGGCGTTCCGGCATGCGCACAGACTAACGCGCGCACGAAAAAAGCCCGTCCCCCTTGCGAGGGACGGGCTCTTGGTTGGTTTGTACGAACTACTCGGAGGTCGTGCTGCCACTGCTCGCGGCGGCGGCCTCTTCCTCGTCCTTGGGCTCCTCGACCGGTGTTTCCACGGCCGTGAACTCGAGCTTGCCGTCGCTGCCGACATCGATCTGGATGTTCATGTTCGCGCCGAACTTGCCCGAAAGCAGCTCTTCGCTGAGGCGATCCTCGACCATGCGCTCAAGCGCGCGACGCAACGGGCGGGCACCGAACTCGGGGTTGTAGCCCTCCTCGATGACCATGCCCTTGGCCGCATCGCTCAACTCGATCGTCATGCTGCGCGCGGCGAGACGCTCGCGCACATTGGCCAGCTCGATGTCGATGATCTGCTTGAGATCTTCCTTGCTAAGCGGCTTGAAGTAGACGATGTCGTCGACGCGGTTGAGGAACTCGGGACGGAACTGGCGCTCCAGCGCGCCGCGCAGGCGTTCCTTGTTACGCGCCTCCGCCTCGTCCTCGCCGGAGCGGCGGAAGCCGAGCGACTCCTGGCCGGACGCCTTCTCGGCACCGACGTTGGAAGTCATGATGATGACCGTGTTCTTGAAGTCGACCTGGCGACCGTATGAGTCGGTCAGGCGACCCTCCTCCATGATCTGGAGGAGCATGTTGAAGGCGTCGTGGTGCGCCTTTTCGATCTCGTCGAAGAGCACCACGCTGTAGGGCCGGCGGCGCACCTTCTCGGTGAGCTGTCCGCCCTCCTCGTAGCCGACGTAGCCCGGGGGCGCGCCGACGAGGCGGGAGACGTTGTGCTTCTCCATGTACTCGGACATGTCGATCTGGATGAGCGATTCCGCATCGCCGAACATGAACTTCGCCAGCGCCTTCGCGAGGTGGGTCTTACCCACGCCGGTCGGGCCGATGAAGATGAACGAGCCCATCGGGCGGCGCGGATCCTTGAGGCCGGCACGCGCGCGGCGCACCGCCTTGGCGATGGAGTGGATCGCCTCGTCCTGGCTGACGACGCTGTTGTGCAGCTCGTCTTCCATCTTGAGCAGGCGATTGGCCTCGCCCTTCTCGATGCGCGTGAGCGGGATGCCCGTCATGCGGCTGACGGTTTCCTGGATGATGTCCGCGTCGACCTGTTCGTCGATGTCGCGACTCGATTCGCGCCACTCCTTGAGCACGGCTTCCTTCTCCTTGCGGAGCTTGCAGACCTGGTCGCGCAGACGCGCCGCGCGCTCGAAGTCCTGCTCGGTGACCGCCTCTTCCTTCTCGACGTCAAGGCCGTTGACCTTCGTCTCGAGTTCCTTGAGGTCGGGCGGCGCCGTCATGGCGCTGAGGCGCACGCGCGCGCCCGCCTCGTCCATGACATCGATCGCCTTGTCCGGGAGGAAACGCCCGGGAATGTAACGGGTCGAAAGATCCACGGCCTCGCGCAACGCCTCGTCGGAGTACGACACGCGGTGATGCGCCTCGTAGCGATCACGCAGACCGAGAAGAATCGAGTACGCCTCGTCCTTCGACGGCGGCTCGACCAGAATCTGCTGGAAGCGACGCTCCAGCGCGCCGTCCTTTTCGATGTACTTGCGATACTCATCGAGCGTCGTCGCGCCAATGCACTGCAGCTCGCCGCGGGACAGCGCCGGCTTGAGCACGTTGCTGGCGTCGATCGCGCCCTCGGCGCCACCGGCCCCGACAAGCGTGTGCAGCTCGTCGATGAAGAGGATGATGCCCTTGGAGCGGCGCACCTCGTTCATGACCGCCTTGATGCGCTCCTCGAACTGGCCGCGGTACTTGGTGCCGGCGACCATCATCGCCAGGTCGAGCACCACGATGCGCTTGTTGCGCAGGATCTCCGGCACCTCGCCCTTGATGATGCGCTGCGCGAGACCCTCGACGATCGCGGTCTTGCCGACACC
>Ga0164315_10004174_pt1 | contig 11197 bp, 8 predicted proteins | sample GuaBasSedimGuay6_FD_113737 | JGI IMG/M metagenome (GOLD analysis project Ga0164315, IMG submission 113737) | Subseafloor sediment microbial communities from Guaymas Basin, Gulf of California, Mexico - Guay6, Core 4569-2, 0-3 cm | ecosystem: Environmental > Aquatic > Marine > Hydrothermal vents >...
CGTCGCACGGACCGTTGGTGGCACCATCCGTGGCGCCCGTGACGTCGTCGTCTCCGGGGCCGAAGTCGACTCGCGCCTCATCCAGACCGGAAATCTCTTCATCGCCCTGCCCGGCGAACATGTCGATGGGCACGTCTTTGTCCCGAAAACACTGGAGAAAGCAGCGGCAGCCCTGATTCGCTCAGATGTTGATCTGCCTCCCCCTCCGGCCAATCGTGCGCTGGTTTCGGTAACCGACCCACTGGCCGCCTACCACTGTCTGGCGACCGAGGACTGCCACCGTCGCTCCTGGCAAGTAGCAACCGTCACCGGTTCCGTCGGAAAGACCACAACCAAAGACTTTCTGGCCCATATTCTGAAACACCACAGGATCACAGGCGCGTCACAGGGTAATCGGAATTCCACCCTCGGCCTCCCGGCACAGATTCTGTCGCAGGACGAGAACACCGAGATCTTCGTCGCCGAGGCCGGAATGAGCCAGGCCGGCGAATTGGACCTCCTCGGTAGCATCCTTCATCCCGACCTCCTGCTCTACACCCGAATCACTCCGGCCCACACCGAGTTCTTCTCGTCGATGGACGGCGTGGTCGAAGCCAAGGCCGAACTCCTGGCCCACCTGAAATCCGAGGGGACCCTGGTCATCAACGCCGACGACCCCAGGCAGGCCGGCTTTTCGCAGCGGACGAAAGCCAGGGTCCTGTCGTATGGAGCTTCTGAGGCCGACGCCAGACTGGAAGCCCTCGAGGACCTCGGCCTGGAGGGAACCCAGGGAACCCTGGCACTGCCTTCGGGCAAAGCCTCATTCCACCTTCCTCTCCCGGGCCTTTACCAGGCCGAGAATTTCCTGGCGGCAGCAACGGCCGGTGAAGCTCTGGGCATGAGGGTCCAGGACATCGCAAGCCTGGCTGAAACGATGATCGCCGCTCCTCACAGGGGCACAATCCTCCACCTTCAGGACAACATCACCATCATCGACGACTCCTACAACGCCTCGCCCGACGCGGTAAAGCGGGCCCTCGAGCTGCTGGCAAAATGCTCCGGCCGGCGAGTGGCCGTTCTTGGAGAAATGTATGAACTGGGGTCGGCCGCCGCGGCAGCCCACCGAGACATCGGGCGCCTTGTTGCAGACCACTGTGATCTCCTCCTCACTGTTGGGTACGACATGAGCAACAAGGTGCTCGAAGGAGCGGTCGCGGCAGGCCTTCCCCGCCATCGTGCCTACCAGGCCGAGGACTCGGCTGCAGCAATAGCCACTCTCGAGGCCGTCCTGGAAACCGGGGACACAATCTTGATCAAGGGCTCCCGCGGCGTCGGCCTGGATCAAGTGGTATCGGCCCTGTGCGAGGGGAGGGGCTGATGCTGTATTACCTTCTCTACCCCTTAAGTGAGCATCTGGCCGGTTTCAACGTCTTTCGCTACATCACCTTCAGAACAGGCTTGGCTCTGGCGACCGCCTTTTTCCTCAGTCTGATCGCCGGGCCATGGCTCCTGCAAAAACTCCAGACCCTTCAGGTTCGCCAGTCAATTCGCGAAGAAGGGCCCAGCCACCATCAGGTCAAGACGGGGACACCGACGATGGGTGGAATCTTGATGGTGGGCGCCTTCACTCTCTCCACACTGCTCTGGGCCGACCCAACCAACGCCTACGTATGGACCGTGCTTGGGGTCACAATCGCCTTCGGCGCCATTGGATTTGCCGATGACTACATCAAAGTCAGATTGGGGAGAAATCTCGGCCTGACGACTCGACAGAAGTTGGTCCTCCAGACCCTGGTTGGACTCGGCGGCGCCCTGGCCGCACGAGCGGTGGCCGAACCGGCCACTCACGCCGGGGCCCTCGCCCTGCCATTCGTCAAAGAACTCCTCCTTCCACTGGGTCTGTTCTATCTGCCATTCGTAGTGGTCGTACTGATTGGGGCCTCAAACGCGGTCAACCTGACCGACGGCCTCGACGGACTGGCCGTCGGCGCCGTGGCAATCGCGGCGACGACCTACACGCTCTTCTTGTACGTGGCGGGCCATGTCCGTATCGCGGAGTACCTCCGGATCGTCCATGTGTCGGGTGCCGGCGAGGTCGCTGTCTTCACTGGAGCCATGGTCGGCGCCGCAATGGGCTTTTTGTGGTTCAACTGCCATCCGGCACAGGTTTTCATGGGTGACGTCGGATCGCTGGCCCTTGGCGGAGGCCTGGGCATCGTTGCCGTCGTCGCCAAACAGGAAATCCTCCTGGTCATCGTCGGAGGTTTGTTCGTACTCGAAGCGCTGTCGGTCATGATCCAAGTCGGTTCGTACAAGATGCGGGGCAAACGTGTCTTTCGAATGGCGCCCCTCCACCACCACTTCGAGCTCCTGGGTTGGAGCGAAACCCAGGTTGTCGTTCGTTTCTGGATCATCGCGCTGGTCTTTGCCCTCGCCGGCCTGGCCACTTTGAAGCTGAGATGAGCTGATGACGGAAACTTTCTCTCACGTTGTCGTCATCGGCCTCGGAACCTCGGGGTTGGGCGCAGCCCGTCTGGCGGCAGCCGACGGCGCCCAGGTCCTGATCACCGACCAACGCCCATCGGAGGCCGTCCAGGAAACCGTTGAAGCCCTTCCGGCGGGAACACTGACCGAACTCGGCGGCCATCCCTTGATTGTTCTCGACAATGCAGACCTGATCATCCTCTCCCCGGGCGTGCCGTCGGATCTACCCCTGATCCTCGAAGCGCGCCGCCGGGGCCTTCCGGTGATATCCGAGATCGAATTTGCCTGGCGCCACCGATCCCAGGCTCCGTTGGCCGCCGTTACCGGTTCTAACGGCAAAAGTACCGTCACGACCCTGGTAGGCCTGATGATGCAGACGGCGGGAATGAGAACTGTCACCGGCGGCAACCTCGGTCCCCCGGCCTCCGAACTGGTCCTGGAAGACCAGTGGCAGTCATGGGTCCTCGAGGTTTCCAGCTTCCAGTCCGAGACCCTGACCGAGCTCAGACCCCACGTGGGCGTCTTCCTCAACCTCAGTCAGGACCACCTGGAGCGCCACCCTGACATGGCACGGTATGCCCAGGCCAAGGGACGGCTTTTCGCACACCAACTGCCCTCCGACACGGCAATCCTCAATGCCGACGACGAACTGGTCGCCACCACCGTCACCCCAGCCCGAAAGAGGTTTTTTTCACTCGTGGCTGAGGCCGACGCATCTCTGATCAACGACCGTCTGTATATCGACGGTGAACTCCTCATCGCGAGCAGAGAACTCCGGCTCTCCGGTCACCACAATATTGCCAATGCACTGGCAGCCGCCCTGACAGCCCAGGAAATGGGGACCTCCCTCGAAGCGATCAAGGAAACCCTGAGGACCTTTACCGGCCTCCCCCATCGGCACCGTGTCGTCCACGAAGCCAACGATATCCGATGGATCGACGACTCCAAAGCCACCAATGTCGGCGCTACGATTGCGGCCCTCGGTGGATACGCTTCCCGGTCAGTCCATCTGATTCTCGGAGGCCTGGGAAAGGGACAGGACTTTTCACCTCTGGCTGCATCTGTCGAAAAGACAGCTGCTGCTGTCTACCTGATCGGCAAGGACGCTTCGACCATTGCCAAGGCCCTCGAAGGCATCACCCCCCCGGTCGATGATTGCCGGACCCTCAATCGGGCGATCGAGCATGCACGGGACCAGGCCCTTCCCGGGCAATGCATCCTGCTCGCGCCGGCCTGCGCGTCCTTTGACCAGTTCCTTCACTACGCCGAGCGCGGAAAAGCCTTCGAGAGGCTCGCGTCGGAAGAGGCGTCGTCATGCCAATAACTCAGCACTTCGACCGTCTACTCTTCGGGGCCACCATCGCCCTGACTGCGGTCGGGTTGGCGGTCATGGGCTCGGCCTCGTGGGTCCTGGCCACCGAGCGATACAACCGACCTGCCTCCTACTTCGTCACCTGGCAGGGCGCGACCGCGGCGGTCGGTCTGTTGCTGATGCTGATCGTCATGCACCTCAAGACCGAGATCATTCTTCGACCCAAAGTCACCGGAACCTTCCTGGCTTTGAGTTGGCTTCTTCTGCTCGGCGCCTACCTCCAGCCCCCAATCAATGCCACACACCGTTGGATCAGCCTTGGCGGCATCTCGGTTCAGCCATCGGTCGTCGCCCGACTGGCCCTGATTCTCCTGACCGCCGTCCTGTTAGCCAGGGCTCGCGAAAACGAGTGGGATTGGAAGAACCTCGGACTCCTCGTTGCCACCTCATCGGTCACAGCAGTCCTGGTTCTGGCCGAACCGGACCTGGGGTCTGCGGCACTGATCGTCGCAACAATCGGCGCCATGACCTTCGTGGCCGGCATGCCTCTCCGCCTGCTGGCCATACCCGGCATTTCGGTCGTAATAGCTGCCGTCGCCGCTATCCTGACATCACCGTATCGGCTGGCCCGCGTCAAGGCCTTCATCGGCGCCGGCGCCTCCGCGGCCGGTTACCAGACCCGGCAGAGCATGGTCGCTATCGGTAGCGGAGGCCTTCTGGGGCGCGGCTACGGCGCCGGTCACCAGAAGCTCTTCTTTCTCCCTGAGCCTCATACCGATTTCGTCTTCGCGAGCACCGCCGAAGAACTGGGCCTGGTCGGCATCATCGGCCTTGTTGCCCTGGCCGGAGTCATCACGTGGCGCGGTCTTCATATCTCCTGGCGCCAACCCGCATCGGCCCGTGCCCTCCTGGCGTTCGGTCTGACCATGACCTTTGCGATGCAAGCCCTCCTCCACATGATCGTGTGCCTTCGTCTCTTACCGCCAAAAGGAATTCCCTTTCCCCTGGTCAGCTACGGCAAGACCGATTTGCTGGTGACGATGATCTCCATGGGTCTGCTGCTCAACCTCTCTCGGGAGCTCAGGTCGTGAGCCGTCGAGTACTGATCGCGGGCGGCGGAACCGGGGGCCACATTTTCCCCGGCCTGGCCGTGGCCGATGCGTTGTTGGCTCAGGGTGTCGATGTCCATTGGTTGGGGGCACGACGAGGCCTGGAATCTCGCCTGGTCGCCGAACGGAAACTGCCTTTGACCCTGCTGGACATCGAGGGCATGCATGCGCGATCACTGACGGCCGGTCTCCGGGCCCTGGGCCAGCTACCCCAAGCAATCACCGATGGCTTCCGATTGGTCCTCAAGCTCCAACCAATGGCCGTTCTGGGCGTCGGCGGCTATGCCTCGGCCTCGGGAATCATGGCGGCCGGTCTGCTCGGCATCCCCTGGATTCTCCAGGAGCAGAATTCCGTCCCCGGGTGGACCAACAAGACACTGGCCCCGTGGGCAGATCTGGTGTGCTGCGGCTTTGCAGATGCACTCAGTCATTTCCCGTCAATGCCGGCGGTGTGGACAGGCAACCCGGTGCGCTCGGCCTTCTTCGAGGTTCCGGTCTCCAGACCTGCCGCGACACCTCGCCTGCTGATTCTCGGCGGCAGTCAAGGGTCACTGTTCCTCAACCGAACGCTGCCCCGGGCCCTGGCGGTTCTCCGAGACCAGGAGCAAGAAGTCACAATTCGCCACCAGTCGGGTTCCCGGTGGCATGAAGTGGTCAGGACCGCCTACTCCGACCTGGGGCTCAAAGCTACGGTCGACACCTTCCTCGCTCAACCCTGGGAGGCGCTGGAATGGGCGGACCTGGTGGTTGCCAGATCGGGTGCCCTGACCATCAGCGAACTGTCGGCCGCAGGCCGCGCCTCCCTTCTGATCCCCTTCGCAGCGGCTGCCGGCAATCACCAGGAGTTCAACGCCAGATCACTGGAACGCGCCGGCGGCGCCGAGGTCTTGGTGGAGGGGCAGGCGGAATTCGAAAGAGTCGCCTCCGTCCTGACGCGGCTGCTGGGCACCCCTGAACGGCTTGCCAAAATGGGCCAATCGGCCCGTTCGGTCGCTCTCCCCGGCGCCGCCGAGAAGATCGCCAACCATCTGCTCAGCATAGGTGGTGAGCTGTGAGGCCGCTCTGGGGCGCCGTTCGCCACGTTCACTTCGTCGGTATCGGCGGTGTCGGCATGTGCGCGCTGGCCGAGGTGCTGCTGGACGACGGCCTGATGGTCAGCGGTTGCGACAGTGCCGAGAGCGACCGGACCCGGCGCTTGTCGGCCAGAGGCGCGACCGTCACCATTGGGCATCACTCTTCCCACGTCGACGGTGTCGATGCCGTCGTCTTCAGCGCCGCGATCACTCCAGGCCATCCGGAACTCCAGGCGGCGCACACCAACGGCATCCCGGTCATCAGACGAGCGACGCTGGTCGCCGAAGTCATCCGGGGACTGCGGTCAGTCGCCGTCGCGGGAACACACGGAAAAACAACGACGAGCGCTCTCCTGAGCCACATTCTCGACCGGGCAGGCGCACGGCCAACCGCCGTCGTCGGCGGACTTATTCGAGGGATCGACGGATATGGCAGGCGAGGTACAAGCGACCTTGCAGTCTGTGAGGCTGACGAATTTGACCAGGCGTTCCTGAAACTCAATCCTCTCATTGCCGTCATCACCAACGTTGAAGAGGATCACCTCGATTGCTACGAATCCAAAGAGGCGCTGCACTCCGCCTTTGCCACTTTTACCGCACGCCCCCCATTCCACGGCGCGGTCCTCATCTGCGGCGACGACCCCGGCGCGGCCTCGCTTTCGGGATGCGCCCACGCCCCTGTCATAACCTACGGCCTCGGCCCGGGCAACGACCTCAGGGCCACTGGAATCAAAATCGACGGCCTGACGTCCACCTTCACCGTCAATAAGAGCGGACAGATCCTTGGTGAAATACGGTTGAACCTTCCAGGAGACCACAACGTCCGCAACGCCCTGGCCGCTCTTGGAGCCGCCATGGAACTGGGTCTGAATTTCGAAGTCCTCGCCAAGGGCTTCGCCGATTTCGGCGGTGTGGGGAGACGTTTCGAACTTATTGGCGAGTACCGTGGAGTAACCGTTATCGACGATTACGCCCACCATCCAACCGAAATCACCGCCGTTCTCACCACCGCTCGAAAGGCCTTTCCCGGCCGGCGAATCGCAGCCCTGTTCCAGCCCCACCTCTTCAGCCGGACACAAGACTTTGCCGAAGACTTCGGACGCGCCCTGTCCGGCGCATCTCTCGGAATCGTTCTTCCAGTTTTCCCCGCACGTGAGGCGCCAATTCCTGGAGTGACCCATCAGTTGGTCCTCGAGAAGATCAACCACCTCGAGACTGAGGTCATCGACGGCGTAGACCTTGAACACATCGGATCAATCCTGGATAGGGTTTTGCAGAACGGAGATGTCCTGATCACCATGGGCGCCGGAGATATCGACCAGGTTCCAACGCGCTGGATGGGAGCCGCTCATGCCTGATAGGCAAACCTTCCTGCCGGCCAGCCTCCGTCCGACGCCTCAGACGCCCCGTTCTCGAACACGAAGTCCAATCAGGTGGTGGCTTTCAGCCGGCGTTATTACAACCTTCTGTGTCGGCGCAGGAATTCTGCTGGCCGGCTGGCGTCTCAATGCCGTCGAGATCACGACATGCACGGGCCTCCCGGCGTCTGCCGTGGTCAATCTGGAAGACCTCCGCGGCAGCTGGATTCCCTCCCTGGATCTCGACGAAATCCGGCAAAACGTCGAAACCTGGCCGGGCATCGCCGGAGTTGCCGTTGAACTCAAACTTCCCGCCACACTTCGTATTCAGGCCCTTCCCGACGAGATCTGTGCCTCTGTTCAGATAGGTCGGACATGGCGGGGGGTCACCTGCAACGGCGCATTGGGCCACCGCCTTGCTGAACCCAACTTTCCCACCCTCGAGCACTTCGATCTGGACGAGGTTGATCTTCGGTCCGCATTGTCCACCGGCACCCGCCTCTGCAACGGCACGATCGGACGTCTGGTGTCCATTCGGAAGATCACCCCTTCGGACTACGAGGTGACGATCGCCACCCACATTCTCCCTGATACACCATCAATCGTCAGAGTATTGCCTCAGGGTGCTCCCGCGGAACAGTGGTGGCACGAAGCAGCCCTCAGCGGCCGTGCCCCCGCCTGGGCCGACCTTCGGCTCGACCATCGAATTGTCATCAGGAGGGCTGGATGAACGACGATCGCCCCCTGGTCGGCATCGATGTCGGGTCCTCGACGGTCAAGGTAGTCGTCGCAGTGCCCGAACCACATCGACTGGTGGTCAAGGGCTGCGGCGAAGCACGCCATGACGGCGCCCGCAAAGGCATTATCGCCAACCTCGAAGAGGTGACCGCAGCCGTCAGGGTTGCCACCGAACAAGCCGAAGCGATGGCCTCGTTCCCGGTGACTCATGCTGTGGTTGCACTCGGTGGCGCGCCGGTTGTGGGCAAAAAGTCCTGTGCCTCCACCCCTGTCACCGGACGCAACCTTACGGTCAGCAACGGCGACGTCAATCTGGCGCTGTCCCGGTGTGCCGCGGTTATGATCCCGGAAGACTACAGAGTCCTGGATATCATCGCGTGTGGGTACGCCCTTGACGGACAACCAGGCATCGAAAACCCAGAAGGCATGGCAGGCCGGACACTCGAAGCCTCGGCCTTTGTGCTGTTCACAACGAGGGCCCACTTCGACTCACTTGAGCAGTCCATTAACCAAGCCTCTGTCGCCGTAACCAGTCTGCAATACGAACCTCTAGCGGCCGCCGAAGCTGTCCTGTCCCCCGACGAGAAAGAACTTGGCTGCATGCTGATCGACATCGGACACGCCACCAGCGAGTGGGTGGTATGGAGTGAGGGGATGGTGCAGGCCAGCGGAACCTACCCCATCGGTGGCCGGCATTTTGTTGCCGACATCGCAACCGTAATGAAGACCAACACCGCCGGCGCCGAATTGATCAAACGATCCGTCGGAGTCTCACTGGATCGACATGACCTTGATCTTCTGGGCATTGAGGTTCCGACCCTGGGCGGTAACGGAAATCAGATTGCCGACGGCCGCCTGGCGGCCCAGATCCTATACGAGAGGGCCCACGAACTCTTCGTCGGCATCGCCAAAAATCTCTCGGAACTGGGAATGGACCGAACCCCCAGGGCCGGCGTCATTCTGACAGGTGGCGGCGCACGTCTGGAAGGTATGGATGGGGTCGCTGAGACCATCTTCGCCCACCACGCGAGGATCGGAATGCCACGGAACCTGGCGGGCGAGGTGGAACCGGTCGCCGGACCGGAATGGGCCGTTGCGTGCGGCCTGATCCGATTGGCTCACAAGAAAAAACAAGGACCAATGGAACGAAAACAACTCGAGGGCGGAATTTTTAACCGATTGAGGAGCGTTCTCGGAGAAATTTTTGAATTTGGAGGTGGAAATGATTTACATTGATGACACTATGACGGAACCACGAATAATCGACGAGGACGGAATTTTCATTGACGACACCGAAACACCGGGCATTCTGCTGGATGAACGGCCGGAGCCGGCACGGATCAAGGTCTTCGGAATCGGTGGAGGCGGATGCAACTCCGTCAATCGGATGATCGAAGTCGGGCTCAACGGCATCGAATTCATCGCGGCCAATACTGATGCTCAGGCCCTCGACAACAGCCAGGCCGCCATCAAGCTCCAACTGGGGCTCGAAGCCACCCGCGGTCTCGGTGCCGGCGCCAATCCTGACGTTGGCCGCCAGGCAGCCCTCGAGGCCGACCGCAGGATCTTCGACCTGCTCGACGGATCGGACATGGTCTTCATCACCGCCGGCATGGGCGGAGGCACCGGCACCGGTGCCGCACCGATCATCGCGCAAATGGCCCAAGAGGTCGGCGCCTTGACCGTTGCAGTTGTCACCAAACCCTTCGGATTCGAGGGTAAAAGGCGCTCACAGCAGGCAGAACAGGGTATTGCTGAACTGGGCAAGCACGTCGACACCCTGATCACCATTCCCAATGACCGCCTGCTTAAATTCGTTGAGCGAAACACCGCCTTCACCGAGGCGATGGCGATCGCCGACGACGTGCTTCGGCAGGCTGTCCAGGGCATCGCCGACATCATCACCGTGCCAGGCCTCATCAACCGGGATTTCGCTGACGTGCGAACTGTGATGAAAGACATGGGCCACGCCATCATGGGCATCGGCACCTCAACCGGTGAGCACCGTGCAGTCGAGGCGGCTCAGCAGGCGATTGCCTCCCCGTTACTGGAGGAGACATCGATCGAAGGCGCCCGAGGCCTGTTGATCAATATTTCCGGCGGCGCCGATGTCACCCTGAGCGAGATCAACGACGCCTCGGATATCATTACCCAGGGTATCGATGAAGACGCCCAGGTACTCTTCGGGGCCGTGATTGACGAGAGCCTCGGAGACTCCCTTCAGGTCACCGTGATCGCCACAGGGTTTCACCAGGCTCAGGAGGGCGCACAGATTCCGGTCAGTGTACCGTTTGCCACCGCGTCACCCAGTATTTTGACGCCGGCTCAAGAAGAAAAGCCAGCCCGGCGCTCAGTATTCATCCCCCAGGGTCCCGGAAGGGAATTCGGCATCAATATCGGCGACGATATCGAGATCCCGGCGATCTTGCGCAAACAGATGGATTGATGGCCCTTCAAGCCGAGAGAAGGCAACTGGCCCCCTTCTTCCCCGCCACACCACCTCCAGGCGGGGAGAGAGGGAGCCGGTAGTTGTGGGCTCTCAGCTCTCAGCTTTCAACTGCTCTTGATTTTGATGTTCTCTGATGCCATGAACGAACCACGTGAGTTGAGGATCGAGTGGCGGGGTTTGAGCCTTGCTGCTCTCGAGTGGGGATCTGAGGACCAACCCAGGGTTCTGGCCCTTCACGGCTGGATGGACAACGCGGCGTCCTTCATTCCGCTGGCCTCCCTCCTCAACGGCTTTCACATCATCGCCCCGGACTTTGTTGGGCACGGACGATCCGACCACCGGCCCCATTCCTGCGGCGCCCACTTCATCGACTGGGTTGCGGACGTCCTGGGCCTCACCGAGGCCCTCGGGTGGGGCGAGTATTCCATCCTCGGACACTCGATGGGAGCGGCGATCGGCGCCCAAACCGCTGCGGTCGCCCCCGACGTCGTTCAACGACTGGTTCTGCTCGATGGCTTCGGGCCTCTCTCCGACCCAGCCGACGAGGCCCCCGCTCGATTGGCCAAAGCCCTGGATGCCGAACGCCGTCTTAACCCGGCCGAGATTCCACCCTGCCGAACAGTCGAAGATGCACTCAAGGCGCGAATGCGATCAGGCCCCGACCTCGGCAGGGAGGCTGCCCGGCTCCTGGTTGA
>Ga0164315_10004175_pt1 | contig 11193 bp, 8 predicted proteins | sample GuaBasSedimGuay6_FD_113737 | JGI IMG/M metagenome (GOLD analysis project Ga0164315, IMG submission 113737) | Subseafloor sediment microbial communities from Guaymas Basin, Gulf of California, Mexico - Guay6, Core 4569-2, 0-3 cm | ecosystem: Environmental > Aquatic > Marine > Hydrothermal vents >...
AAGATGAGCAATCAATAGAATTGACGAAAAAGTGGAAACAAATAAATTCAATGGAGTAAATGATGGATAAATTAAACGGAATTGTTGATGATCAGATAAGAACAGATCACCCAAATATTAATGCGGGAGATCGAGTAAAAGTTCATGTAAGAGTTATCGAAGGTGATAAAGAAAGAGTTCAGATCTTTGAAGGTGATGTTATAGGTATTAGTGGAGGTGGAAGTAGTCGATCTTTTACTGTAAGAAAAATGTCTAGTGGTGTGGGTGTTGAAAGAATATTTCCATTCAACTCACCAAAAGTAGCCAAAGTTGAACTAGTTAGAGAAGGTAAAGTTAGAAGAGCAAAACTTTACTATCTAAGAAATCTTTCTGGTAAAGCAGCAAGAATTAAATCTAAAAACATTAGATAACAGATTAAAATTCAATCCCGCTTAGCGGGATTTTTTTTCAATATAAATTAGAATTATGAATATTATAATACCACAAAATATTTTTTCAGCTCTTTTTGCACTTTCACTACCTGATATATATAAAGATAAAATTCTTATTAAGGAATCATCACTAATTTCAGCGTATTTAGAAAAAAACAAAAACGATGTTGCTCTAATTCCATCTCTAGATTTATTAAAGCATGAAGATCTTTTTGTGTCAAAGAAGATTGGAATTTCTTTTGATGGTATTCTTTCAAATTCATATTTCTATTTTGTTCCGGAACAAACTACATTTAATAAAATTTTGTTGAGAGGTGATTTATCATCAAACGATATTATCTTGAGCAAAATTATATTTCCAGAACTTTTTGGAGTTGAACCAGAATTTGCAATTGATGTTAATCCTATCGATTTCCATAATAATAATTATTTGGTTGTGGGTATGGAGAATGAGGCCTATCCAGTTACCCAAAATGGAATAAGTTTTTCAGAACAAATAGATGGCATGATTGACCTACCATATGTGAATTTTGTATTGGCTTCCTATGACCAAGATGCAATACTTGAAGTTGAAAATGAATTAGCCAATTTAGATGAGACAATAGAAAAGAAAATTGATGAACTTATTGGAAAACTAAAATTAGATAATGATTTAAGAAATTATCTATTGGACAATTTTCAATCAGTTTATTATGACTTTACAGAACTTGAAATGGAAGGCTTAGCAGAACTCTTAAAACTTCCTTATTATCATGGAATTACAAAAGATTTAGTGGATATTAAGTTTGCATGATAATCTGAATAAATTTAATTTCCTAGCAAGTAGTAACTGTAGTGCTAATTCTGAAACCTAATTTTTACAAATCCTCTTTATACTAGTCGAATATAAAATTCCCTAATAGCTATTTAAGTTTAGTCTAATTATTCAGTAGTGCAAAACCAAAATAAAAGAATCGATTGTAAAAACAAACTCTTTTTAATATTTTAGATTTATAAGTTAATATCTAAGAGGGGTAGGGATGTTTTCCAAAGTTTTTTCAAGTGCTACATTTGGTATTGATGCTGTTATTGTTGAAGTAGAAACTCATTACGAAAAACAATTACCTTCAATTATTATTGTTGGCTTACCTGATAGTGCAGTTCGTGAGAGTAAAGAGCGAGTAACAGCTGCAATCAAAAATAGTGGGTTCGAGTTTCCATTAAAAAAAATCACAATAAATTTAGCACCTGCTGATATAAAGAAAGAAGGGAGTTCCTTCGATCTTCCAATTGCCATTGGTATTTTAGCAGCTGCTGAGATAATTTCTACTCAAACTTTACAAAATAGTATAATACTTGGGGAGCTTTCTCTTGACGGATCATTAAGAAAAGTAAAAGGAATTCTTCCAATAGCAGTTGAAGCACTCAAAAAGGGATTCAAAAATATTATTCTTCCACTAGAGTCTGTAAAAGAGGCATCTATTGTTGATGGAATTGATGTATATGGGGTTTCCAATTTGAAAGAAACTATTCAATTATTGAACAGTGAAATTAAACTAGAACCAATTGTTACCAATAGAGACGAACTGTTTTCGGATGTAAACAAATATCATTTAGATTTCTCAGATGTTAAAGGACAGGAGAATGTGAAGCGTGCATTGGAAATATCTGCTGCTGGTGGACATAATTTGATTATGATTGGTCCTCCAGGTTCTGGAAAATCAATGCTTGCAAAAAGATTCCCATCAATTCTACCACCACTTACTTTTGAAGAAGCATTGGAAACAACAAAGATTCATTCCATTGCCGGCATTTTATCTTCCGAAAAAGCACTGATTACGGAACGACCCTTTCGTTCACCACATCATACAGTTTCTGATGCTGCATTAATTGGTGGTGGCTCATTTCCTCGACCTGGTGAGGTATCGTATGCTCATCATGGAGTTTTATTTTTAGATGAGTTCCCAGAATTTAAAAAGAATGTTCTGGAAGTAATGCGACAGCCAATGGAAGATTATAAAGTAACGATAAGTCGTTCAAAAATGTCGCTAGAATTTCCAGCCAATTTTATGTTAGTAGCAGCAATGAATCCTTGTCCGTGTGGTTATTATACAGACCCAACAAAAGATTGTACGTGCAACACTGGAATGATTCAAAAATATATGGCAAAAATATCTGGACCATTATTAGATAGAATAGATATTCACATTGAGGTTCCAGCCGTAAAGTATAAAGATTTATCTTCTACTGAGCAAAGTGAAACATCTAAGGTGATTAGAAAAAGAGTTATTGATGCGAGGCATATTCAACATGAGAGATTTAGTCATTTTAAAATGATGCATAGTAATGCAGATATGGGTACTAATGAGATAAGACTTTATTGCGTTTTGGATAGTGCTGGAACGGAACTCTTAAAACTTGCTATGTCGAAGTTAGGGTTATCAGCACGCGCATATGATAGAATATTAAAGGTGAGTAGAACAATTGCAGATATTGATAAAAGTGAGAATATTTTATCAAAGCATATTGGTGAAGCAATTCAATATAGAAGTTTGGATAGAGAATTGTGGATGCATTGATTTAAACAGCATCTTCATCCAAATCTCTATTTTTTTTATTTTTATAAGAGATATAGCTTTTCAAAAACCATCCAATTAAAATTCCAACAATTAGCATTGATACAATAACAATTGAGACAGACATAGAATATGTCCAGAAAATTACGCTAATATTTACAACTTGAGTGTTTTGAACCAAAAATAATGTAGCTACAAGAATAAGAATTAAAATAATAATTAATTTAAAATTTGAATTATTCATCTGTTTTGCAAGCTCCCATTAGAGATAAATTTATCAACCCAATCAATGAATTCGAGGTTTCTTTCAATAATTTGCGTTCTGTCAGATTTCTCAAATTCACTATCTAATAATTTCGCTTTGTGGAGATAATCTGCTGATTTGGATAAAATTATAAAATATTCAGAAAAAATAGATTTTGTTGCTTCTAATAGAAGTCCTTTTTCTCTCAAATTTTGTATAACTGCTAGTTTCTGAATCTTTCTGTCATAACCTGTTTTTTTCTTGAATTCGTTTATAGAATAATAACCAATATTATTTAGCTGCCATGTTGCAATATCTTTTCTACTTAAATCATATGATGCATCTGCTGCAATATTTAAATAGACAATTATTGAATCCAAATTATTTTCCGAAATATATTTTGTAGCAAGTATTTTAGCAGATTTATATTTTGCCCAAAGTTCTGAAATTGATTTAATCTTGTAAGTGGTTTGCTTTTTATTATTTTCAAATACATTTTTTACTGGTTCATCCACTATTTTTTTACTGCTTTCAATTTTTATATTTTTATCCGAACTTGAAGAAGAATCAACTGTAGGATTTTCCTTTAGGGGTGAGGGGACAATAATTTTCTTTTCATCTTCATTGCATGAGATGAGTAAAAATAGAAACAATATATAATACGAAATCTTCATTAAACCCTTAAAGTATTAATTCATTTAATCTTTTATATAAAATTAAGAAAATAAATTACTTTAAACTAAATGATTCATAAGTGGAAAATAATGTGAGATGAACCTAATTTATTCTAAAATTAGAAAAGAGTTTTTCCACAGCATCAAGGACAAATAGTTTGTTATTAAGAATGCCCTTTTCAAAATCTGGTAGCATCTCTGAAATATTGTTATTCTTAAAAAACATATTTTTCAATTTTTCATCGATTAATGAATAAAACCATTCCTTTGATTGCTGAGTTCGATTACTTTCAAAATAACCAGACTTTTTTGTGAGGGTGACAAAATCTAAAACTAAGCCCCAAAATTCTTGAATTCCTTGATTGTTAATTGCAGAACATGTTTCAACAGGAGTGCTCCATCCTTCAATTTTTGGCTGTAGATAATGTAGAGCAGTAGAGTACTCTGTTTTTGCAATTTCTGCCCTTGTTTTGTTATCCCCATCTGTTTTGTTGATTAAGAGAGCATCTGCAATTTCTACTACACCTCGTTTAATTCCCTGAAGTTCATCCCCAGCACCTGGAATCATTAAGAGCAAAAAGAAATCAACCATTGAGCGAACGGTAATTTCGTTTTGCCCAACTCCGACAGTTTCAATTAAAATAACATCATATCCAGCAGCTTCGCAGATGGTAATTGTTTCTCTACTCTTACTTGTAACTCCGCCAAGAGTATTACCAGCTGGTGAGGGACGAATAAAACAATTCGGTTCACGGGATAATTTTTCCATTCTAGTTTTATCACCAAGAATACTACCTTTAGAGATAGATGAACTTGGATCAACTGTTAGTACAGCAACCTTATGTCCCTTCGCAATCAAATACAAACCAAGTGCCTCAATAAATGTACTTTTCCCGGCTCCTGGAACGCCTGTGATTCCAACTCGGACTGAATTACCAGCACTAGGTAGCAATTTTTGAATTATCTTGTTAGCCTGCTTAAAATGCTTCTCAGAGTTGCTCTCTATTAGAGTAATTGTTTTCGCCAAAAGAGTTCTTTGATTATTTAATACACCTTCTACATATTCATCAATGGTCGGTTCGTACTTGCTAATATTTTTAATCTCAGAGTTAATGATTGGAGCAACTCCTTTTTTGATGTTAACTGCAAATTCGCTTCCTCCATTTGTTGGAACCCAATCTGGTTTGTATGATTTTTTATTGTCCATTTGTAATAATAATTTTTCTTTTTCCAAATATAATTGAAAATGAGAAGAATTATTGGTGTTTCATAAAAAAAAGTAGTTACTGAAAAGATATTTAGGAAAAAAATATGGAGAAATAAGTAAGTTTAAAAATTGAATTAATTGTTCAAAATTTCAATTACTACATTCAATATTTAAACATCACACTTAGTTGAGGAATTGATGAATATCAGAAGAATATTTGTTGAAAAGAAAGAAGGATTTAACATTGAAGTTGCTACTTTATCTAAAGAACTGAAAGAGCATCTTTTTATTGAAGGAATAGAATCAATTAGGATTTTATATAGATATGATATCGAAAGCATTAGTGATGAAACATATTCAAGTGCCAGAGAGACAATATTTTCTGAACCTCCAGTAGATAATGTTTTTGATGAAAATATTGAGATGAGCGAAAATGATAAATTCTTTGCAATTGAATATCTACCAGGGCAATATGACCAACGTGCTGATTCTGCATCACAATGTATCCAAGTTTTAACTCAGGGTGAACGTCCAAATGTTAAGTATGCAAAAGTAGTAATCATAAAAGGAGATATCTCTGAAGTAGATTTTACTAGAATAAAAAACTATATGATAAATCCAGTTGATTCAAGAGAAGCAATTACTGGGATACCATCAACACTTATAGATGAAACGATTATCCCAAATGATATTGAAGATGTTCACAAATTTATTTCAATGAATGAGAATGAATTGAGTGATCTTTTGAGTAGTATGGGCTTGGCAATGGATTTAGACGACTTGGAACATTGTCAAAATTATTTTAGAGATATTGAGAAGAGAAATCCAACTGTAACTGAAATGAAAATTTTGGATACGTATTGGTCTGACCATTGTAGACATACTACATTTTCAACTACAATTACTGATGTTGAATTTGAGGATGGAAGAATATCCAACAGAATTAAAGAGACATATGAACAATATTTGAATGATAGAGAAGTTGTATATGGCGAAAGAATAAATCAGAAAAAAGTAAACTTTATGGACATTGCAACTCTTGCAATGAAAAAATTAAAACAAGAGGGTAAGCTTGCTGGGTTTGATGAATCGGAAGAGATAAACGCGTGTAGTATTGAAGTCAAGGTCGATATTGCTGGGAAAGAGGAAGATTGGCTTGTGATGTTTAAAAACGAAACTCACAATCATCCAACAGAAATTGAGCCCTTTGGTGGCGCCGCTACTTGTCTTGGTGGCGCAATTCGCGATCCTCTTTCTGGACGTGCGTATGTTTATCAAGCAATGCGTGTCACTGGCTCTGGCGATCCACGACTCCCAATTGAAGAGACAATGGAAGGTAAATTACCTCAGCGAAAAATCACAACAGAAGCTGCACACGGATATAGTTCATATGGAAATCAGATTGGATTAGCTACTGGACTTGTTGATGAAATATATCATCCAGGCTATGTTGCAAAAAGAATGGAAATTGGTGCGGTGATTGCAGCTACACCAAAATATAATGTAGTCCGTGAACAACCTACTCCGGGTGACGTAGTTGTTCTACTTGGTGGCAAGACTGGACGTGATGGATGTGGCGGAGCTACTGGTTCATCCAAAGCTCATACGGAGGATTCAATAATTACATGCGGTGCAGAAGTTCAAAAAGGGAATGCTCCGGAGGAGAGAAAAATCCAAAGATTGTTCCGAAATCCAGAAGTAACAAGAATGATAAAGCGATGCAACGATTTTGGTGCTGGTGGTGTATCCGTTGCTGTTGGTGAACTCGCTGATGGATTGGATATAAATCTTGATATGGTTCCTAAAAAATATGAAGGTCTAGATGGAACTGAGCTAGCAATCTCAGAATCGCAAGAAAGAATGGCGTGTGTAATTACCAAAGAGAATGAAGTAGCATTCAAAGAAGCAGTAGCAAAAGAGAACTTGGAAGCATCAACCGTAGCTAAAATAAAAGAAGAGAAACGTGTTAAAATATCTTGGCGTGGAAAAACTATTGTAAATATTTCTCGCGAATTTCTAGATAGTAACGGAGCTACTAAGAATAGTAAAGTGAAAATTACAGAACCATCTGAGAATAAATATTTTAAAAAGTTAGAAAGCACAGATATTAAATCGGATTGGTTCAGAATGCTTGCAGACTTAAATGTAGCAAGTAAAAAAGGATTAGTTGAACGGTTTGATAATTGTGTTGGTGCAGCTACCGTGAATTATCCGTTTGGTGGAAAGTATCAATTAACTCCAACAGAGAGTATGACTGCAAAAATACCTACATTAAAAGAGGAAACTACAACTGGAACAATTATGAGTTATGGTTACGACCCATATTTGTCAAGCTGGTCTCCATACCATGGTGCAGTTTATGCGGTTGTTGAATCTGTTTCAAAAATAGTTGCCGCTGGTGGAGACTATAAATCCATTTGGTTTAGCTTTCAAGAGTATTTTGAACGACTTGGCGAAAACTCTACAAGATGGGGAAAACCAATGTCCGCTCTGCTTGGTGCGTATTATGCACAATCTCAATTTGAACGTGCTGCTATTGGTGGGAAGGATAGTATGTCTGGCTCATTCAAAGATTTGGATGTCCCACCAACATTAGTTTCATTCGCTGTGGATACTGCAAATCTTAAAAATATTATTTCTCCAGAGTTTAAGTCTGTAAACTCAACGGTAGTGTATGTCCCAGTAAAAATGGATACTGAATTATTACCGAATTTTGATTTGTTGAAGTCAAATTATTCTAAAGTTACTGAATTAGTGAAATCTAATAAAATAAATGCGATCCACACTACGAAAGGAAATGGAATTGCAGAAGCAATAAGTAAAATGTCTTTTGGAAATAAAATTGGATTTAACTTTGCTTCTGACTTTGATAAATCGAAGTTATTTAAATCTAATTTTGGTGGTTTAATTGTTGAATTGAAAAATGATGTTAATATTTCTAAAACATTTAGTGCAAATGATTATCAAATTCTTGGAAAAACTACAACAGAAAAAAATATTACAATTGGTGAGAATGAAATTGATTTAGAGAAAGCAATTAAAACTTGGAGTGAACCACTTGAAGATATTTTCCCAACACAAGTTGATTGTGAAAACACAGAGTTTGAAGATTACAAATATGAGAATAAAAACATAATTGTTGCCAAAAACAAAATTGCAAAACCTAGAATTTTAATTCCAACATTCCCAGGTACTAATAGTGAATATGATTCAGCAAAAGTATTTGAGCAAGCTGGAGGAATTGCTGAGATTATTCCAATAAGGAACTTAACTCCCAAAATGATTGAAGAGACAATCAATGAATTAGAAGAGAGTATTAAACAATCACAAATAGTTTTTATTCCAGGTGGTTTTAGTGCCGGTGATGAACCAGAAGGGAGTGGGAAATTTATTGCTGCAATATTCCGTAATCCAAAAATTAAAGATTCGATTATGGATCTACTTAAAAACCGCGATGGACTTATTCTTGGTATCTGCAACGGCTTCCAAGCTTTGATAAAGCTGGGTCTTGTGCCATACGGAGAAATTAGAGAGATTGATGAAACAACTCCTACATTAACATTTAATAAAATTGGACGACATGTTTCCAAAATTGTTTATGCAAAAACTGTTTCTAATTTATCTCCTTGGCTAAACAATGTTGAAGTTGGCACAGTACAAGCGGTTCCAATATCGCACGGTGAAGGTCGCTTTGTAGCTAACGAAGAATGGTTAACCAAGCTAAGGACAAACGGACAGATTTCCACTCAGTATGTTGACTTCAATGGCGACCCAACAATGGATGTTTTCTTTAATCCAAATAGTTCTGATTTTGCTATTGAAGGAATTACATCTCCTGATGGAAGAATATTTGGAAAGATGGGACACAATGAAAGACTCGGAAATTTTGTTGGGCAAAATATTCCAGGTAATAAAGAGATTAAATTATTCCAAGCTGGTGTTGGGTATTTTAAATAAAAATAAATTTGATATTTATTAATTAGAAGAACAAAACCATGAAAATATTATTTACTGTAGCTGTCATACTTTTATCAACTATTTCAATGTTTGCTCAAAGCAAACCTGATATTGAGCAAAAAGGGAATAAGGGAAAAATATATTTCTATTGGGGATGGAATAGAGGAACATTTAGTAACTCTGATATCAATTTTAGTGGTGCAGATTATGATTTTACACTAAGAGATGTGGTTGCAAATGATCGTCAAAGTCCATTTGAAGTAAAGACGTATTTAAATCCATTACACGCTACTATCCCTCAGTATAATTTTAGAATTGGATATTTTATTTCTGATAATTATGATATTTCATTTGGGATTGACCATATGAAATATATTGTAAAACAGGATCAGACAGTAATGATTAATGGAGAAATTGATAATTCAGGTACAGTGTATGATGGTGAATACTCTGATGATGAGATAAAGCTCACTGAGGATTTCCTCCAATTTGAACATACTGATGGATTAAATTATGCTAATATTGGAATCAGAAGATTTGATGAAATTTATGAATTGTATAAAATTAAATTAAGTATTACTGAGGGATTGGGTGTAGGAATTTTATACCCGAGAACTAATACTACTTTGTTGAATAAAGAAAGGTATGATGAATTTCATCTTGCCGGTTATGGAATAGATGCAGTAGTTGGAGTAAATTTATCATTCCTTAAATATTTCTTTATTCAAAGCGAATTTAAAGGGGGATATATAAATATGTCTGATATTAGAACAACAAATTCTGAATCAGATAATGCAAGTCAAGACTTCTTTTTCTCACAAGTAATGATTGTATTTGGTGCAACTGTAAGTATTTAGATTGATTATAAGATTCTGTAGGTATGTTGAAAGCAGATGTAGATTGGATTTATATACTTTTGGCAAAAACCTAGGAGGTTTTAGAAACCTCCTAGGTTTGCTATATAAACTATCTAACAAAATCTATCTTCAATAATTCCCATTAGTTTAATTGTAGCTTCTGGAATTTTAGTACCAGGTCCAAAGATTGCAGCAGCACCTTTTTCGTAGAGGTATTCATAATCTTGAGCTGGAATAACTCCACCAATAATTACTATTATATCTTCACGTCCAAGAGTTTTTAATTCTTCAATTAATTGTGGAAGCAATGTTTTATGTCCTGCAGCAAGCGAACTCATTCCAACAACATGTACGTCATTTTCAACAGCTTGCATTGCAGCTTCTTTTGGAGTCTGGAATAATGGACCTATATCAACATCAAAACCAAGATCAGCGTATGCAGTAGCAATAACCTTTGCACCGCGATCGTGTCCATCTTGTCCAAGTTTTGCAATCATTATACGAGGACGTCTTCCTTCCTCTTTTGCAAATTCATCTGTTAGAACTTTTGCTTTATCAATACTCATATTTTTCTCAGAATTATATTCACCACTGTAAACACCAGATATTGTTCGAGTTACAGCTTTGTATCTTCCACTTACTTTTTCAATTGCATCCGATATTTCACCAAGTGTTGCTCTAACTTTTGCAGCTTCAACAGAAAGCTCAAGTAAATTTCCTTCGCCAGTTTCAGCACATTTAGTTAAATTGTTGAGTGCAACCTCCACAGCGTTGCTATCTCTGCTTGCTTTAATTTGCTGAAGTCTTTTAATTTGTGATAATCTTACAGCAGTATTATCAACTTCTAAAATATCTATTGGATCTTCCTTTTCTAATCGATATTTATTAACTCCAACAATTGTATCTTCTCCAGAATCGATGCGTGCTTGCTTACGAGCTGATGCTTCTTCAATTCGCATTTTAGGAATTCCAGCTTCGATAGCTTTTGTCATTCCACCATATGATTCAACTTCGAGAATGTGTTGCCAACCTTTTTCCAAAAGTTCGTTCGTCAACGACTCAACATAGTAAGAACCAGCCCAAGGGTCAATTACTTTTGTGATTTCTGTTTCATCTTGCAAAAACAATTGTGTGTTCCGAGCAATGCGTGCTGAAAAATCTGTTGGAAGTGCAATTGCTTCATCCAATGAATTTGTGTGGAGTGATTGAGTATGTCCCATTGCTGCAGCCATTCCTTCAATACAAGTTCGAACAACATTGTTGTAAGG
>Ga0164315_10004177_pt1 | contig 11192 bp, 12 predicted proteins | sample GuaBasSedimGuay6_FD_113737 | JGI IMG/M metagenome (GOLD analysis project Ga0164315, IMG submission 113737) | Subseafloor sediment microbial communities from Guaymas Basin, Gulf of California, Mexico - Guay6, Core 4569-2, 0-3 cm | ecosystem: Environmental > Aquatic > Marine > Hydrothermal vents...
ACGGTAAGACTGGTGCCATCCACCGTCACCGATCCCTTGACCGCAATATAGTGCTGGATGGCGGGCTCCACTTCAAATTGGTAACGAATCGAGCGTGCTTCGGCCTTCATTTCGACCAGAGTTGCGAGCCCGTCGACATGTCCACTCACCAGATGCCCGCCGAGAGCGGTACTCAGGGTCAACGCGGTTTCGAGATTTACCGGACTACCAACGGCCAGCTGTCCGAGACTGGTCTTCTCCATGGTTTCGACGGAAACGTCGGCGACGAAGGATTGCCCGGGAAGTTCGATCGCGGTCAAACAGGTTCCATTGACGGCGATGCTATCGCCGACCTGTACCTGCGTCATGTCGAGATCACCGCAGGCGATGGTGAGCCTGATATCACCATCGCTGGGTTCGCTGCGCTCGATCTTGCCGAGTGCCTGGATGATTCCGGTAAACATCAGCTTGCATCCAGGCTGTAATGGGTCATCGGCAATGCGCTGCTGCTGTCGAAACAGGCGCCCGCCTCGATTCCGGCGCGCGCGATGGCTTCGGCGTCGTCGAACAGGTCATAGGCCACGCGCATCGCACCCAACGCGAATTCGGCACCCGATCCCACGGCCCAGAAACGACTGTACTGGTCGACCTCGCGCAGCGAGTAGAGCCCGAAGATACCATTTTGATTGATGATCAATGCGTCCACCCTTGACGATTCGTAGCTGTCCTCATCTTCATCCTTGCTGTTGAGAAAGTACTCCTCCTTCAGGACTGGATGTACTTGTCGCATCGATTCGAAGATGCTGTAACGGGTCGAGAAATCGATTTTATCGCGGTGTTTTTCGAACAGGTCCTGCATCACCAGGTGATGGGCCGCGCTACCGACGATGCCGATGTAGCCCTGCTCTGCGAATTGCAGGATCTTGTCGTAATCGGTAACGAATTCGGCTGGCTGCCGGGTGTCACCAAAGCTGGTCAGGCTGTCTGCCGCGATACACGCGATTTTGTTTTTCAAAACGGCAACAATGGTAGACATCAATAATTCCTAGTCGACTTTCAAGGTGAGGCGGAGATCGTCGCCAACCTGGCGAACATCACGAATGCTACAGTTTTTACGCTGTTCCATATCGGTTATTTCACCGAGGTCGAATCCACCTCTGGCCACACTGCCGAGCAAATGAGGCGCCAGGTATAACACGATCTGGTCGGCCAGGTGCTGGCTCAGCAAGGCGCCAGCAAGGCGTTGCCCGCACTCGCTGTGTACGTCGTTAATACCGCGTTGAGCCAGATCCCGCAGCATCGAAGTCAGGCAGATGTGCCCCGATGCGCCGGCTTCGAGCCTGATCACCGTCCCACCGCGCTCGGCCAGACGTTCCTGCCGCTCTGCATCCTCACTCAGGGTGTATATGAGGATTTCGCCAGCGATATCGAACAACTTCTCGCTACCGCTTAGACGCAATTTCGAATCCACCAGAACGCGCGCCGGCTGGCGCAGTTCGAAAACCTGTTTCAGGTCCTGCCGCGACAGACGCAGGTTCAACGACGGGTCATCATCCAGCACCGTCTGCGCGCTACTTAATATGGCGCCTGCCCCTGCACGAAAAAACTGCACATCACGACGCGCCGCCTCCGAGGTAATCCAGCGACTGCTGCCATTTTTCAGGGCACTGCGCCCATCCAGCGAACAAGCCATCTTTATGCTGACGAAAGGCAGGCCCTGCTCCATTCGCTTGATATATCCACGATTGAGCTCGCGCGCCTCAGCCTCGAGCACACCGCTGATGACTTCGATACCCTGTGCTCGCAGTTTCTCCAAACCCTGCCCACAAACCTGGGGATTCGGATCCTCCATGGCGACGATGACACGCGCCGGCTTTGCCTCGATTATTGCATCCACACAGGGTGGTGTCTTACCGTGATGAGAACAGGGTTCCAGCGTGACATAGATATCCGCGCCGGGCGGAATTTCAGCCGATTGCAGCGCGTTGACCTCGGCATGCGGGCCACCGCTATAACCGTGCCAGCCAGAGCCGATTATTTTGCCGCCATCGACGATGACACAACCCACGCGTGGGTTCGGCGGCGTAGAGTAAAACCCCCTTCGCGCCTGGCGCAATGCCTCGGCCATCCAGTAGTGGTGGGATAGCGACATCAGCTATCCTCATCGATTAATGGCACCTGCCTTTGGTGCATCTCCGGGGTGGGTTCGTCGGCCAGATTGCGGACCGCCTCTTCAAACGCCTGGATATCCTCAAAACTGAGATAAACCGAGGCGAAACGAATATAGGCGACCTGGTCAACACGCCGCAGTTCATGCATCACCATTGCGCCGATTTCACGCGACGAAACTTCCCGGGCCTCGATGCCGACCAGTTGCCGCTTGATGTGATTGATCGCATCCTCTATCTGCTCAGCGGTTACCGGCCGTTTCTCGAGCGCGCGCATCATGCCGCTACGCAAGCGAACTTCGTCGAATGCGTCCCGACTACCGTCGTTTTTGATCACCATCGGCATGTTCAGCAACGGTGATTCGTAGGTTGTGAAACGCGTTTCACAGGAAACGCACTCCCGCCTGCGGCGCACCTGCGCCGACTCCGAGGCCAGGCGTGAATCAACTACGCGCGTATCAGGCGTACCACAGAACGGGCATTTCATCGCTTATCCGGTCAAACCCCGGTAGACCGGCAGACGCTTGCAGATTTCGCTGACCTTATCGCGTACCGCGGCGATGACGTCGTCGTTGCCCATGTCTTCGAGGATATCGCTGATCCAGTTGGCGAGATCGCGTGAATCCTGTTCATTGAAACCGCGCGTGGTAATCGCCGGCGAGCCGATACGCAGGCCCGAAGTGACAAAAGGCGATTGCGGATCGTTCGGCACCGAATTCTTGTTGACGGTGATGTGAGCCTTGCTGAGCGCCGCGTCGGCATCCTTACCAGTCAGGCCCTTGCTGATCAGCGACAACAGGAACAGATGGTTGTCGGTACCGCCGGAAACCACGTCGAAGCCGCGCTTGATGAATTCTTCGGCCATCGCGTTGGCGTTGACCAGCACCTGCTTCTGGTACTCGACAAAATCATCGCTCATGGCTTCCTTGAAGGCGACCGCCTTGCCAGCGATGACGTGCATCAACGGGCCGCCCTGGGTGCCAGGGAAAACCATCGAGCTCAGTTTCTTTTCAATTTCCGCGTTGGCACGGGCAAGAATGATGCCACCACGCGGTCCACGCAGCGTCTTATGGGTCGTGCTGGTGCTGACGTCGGCGATGTTGACCGGGTTCGGATAAAGGCCCGCCGCAACCAGTCCGGCGACGTGCGCCATGTCGACGAACAGGTAAGCGCCGACCGAATCCGCGATATCACGGAAGCGCTGCCAGTCCATGACTCGTGAATAGGCTGAGAATCCGGCAACGATCATCTTCGGCTGATGTTCCTTTGCCAGGGCTTCAACCTGCTCGTAATCAATTTCGCCGGTTTCATTGTTCAATCCATATTGCACGGCATTAAATAGCTTGCCGGAAAAATTAACCTTGGCGCCGTGCGTAAGGTGACCGCCGTCGGACAGGCTCATGCCGAGAATGGTGTCGCCCGGGTTCAGCAGCGCAAAATATACCGCGGCATTGGCCTGCGATCCGGAATGCGGCTGGACGTTGGCGTAATCGGCGCCGAAAAGCTTTTTCACCCTTTCGATGGCCAGCGCTTCGGCGATGTCGACGAATTCGCAACCACCGTAATAGCGCTTCGACGGATAGCCCTCGGCATACTTGTTGGTCAGCACCGAACCCTGTGCCTGCATGACGCGCGGGCTGGTGTAGTTTTCAGATGCGATCAGTTCGATATGGTCTTCCTGTCGGGTTTCCTCCTGCTGCATCGCAGCCCATAAATCTGGATCGAAATCGGCAATATTCATGGATTTTTCGAACATCGGGTATTCCTCGGGAGAAAAAGAAGGCGATGATACGAAAAAGTCCCCCAAGTATCATTAAAAAACACGACAAATTAGTAAGTTATAACGGCATTTGGGCTTGTATTTGCATCGCCGTGACTTATTTATGAATGCTGGGAGTGGAAATCCCGGTAAGCCCGAAAATCATGTCGAATCACAGGATTCGAGTGTATAATCCGATCCATCAAACAAGCAGGTAGTTACCATGGAAAATGTAGGCATTTACACCCCCCCGCAAAAAGCCAGCGTGGTTAGCGGCGACAGTTCCGCAAGTTTCCAGCCGAGCCTGACCATCAGCGAACTCGAAGTGACGCAGTCGGCGCAGGACAAACTACATGAAATCATCAGCCAGACCGACGAAGACGTGTCCGCTATCCGGATTTACATTAGTGGCGGCGGCTGCGGCGGCCTGTCCTACGGTATGACCTTCACCGACGAGAAAAGCGATTTCGATACCACGCTGCAGTTTGACGGTTTTAAAGTCCTGGTCGACGTGGTCGCTTTGAATTACCTCAAGGGTGCGCAAATTGACTACATCCAGGAAGTCGGGCGCGAGCGATTCGTGTTCAACAACGTTTTTGCCGAAACCGGTGGCTCCGGGGTTTGCGGTGGCTGTGGCGCTGCCAGCGGCGGCGGTGGCGGCTGCGGCTAATCGCCATTACTGATTGACACTACCCGCCAGTCTCAGGCCGGCCCTGCTTCTGACGCGGGTCTCGTTCTGCTGGTAGCCCCCTCCGGGAGCTACCGGATCGCTGCTTATACCCGTGCCGCGCTCGCGCTCGGCATGCCCATCCTGGTCGTATCCAACAGTGCGCACTCACTGGTTTCCGAAGTCGCCAGCGGCATTACCGTCGATTTCAGCCAACCCGAGCTAGCCTATTCCGACATCATCGCCGCGATTGGCGGCAAGAAAATTGCCTGCGTACTCGCGACCGACGATAGCTGCGTTGCGCTGTGCAGCCGGGTCGCACAGTATCTCGGTTTGCCACAAAACAGCCCCAAAGCGGCATTGCTCACCCAGCGCAAGGACCTGGCGCGTGAGGCGCTGGCAAACGCAGGCTGCAATACACCCTCGTTCCAGCTGATCGAAATCGCATCCGCAACCGCGGCATCGCTTGCAATCGATTACCCGGTCGTCGTCAAGCCGCTGGCGCTGTCCGCGAGTCGTGGCGTCATCCGCGCCGATAACGACGCCGGGTACCAGGCCGCGCTGCAACGTATCGACGCCATTCTTGCGTCGAGTGGGCAGCAGGGCCAGGCGCGCGATCATTTACTGGTGGAATCCTATATCGACGGTGCGGAGTACGCGGTCGAAGGTTTCGTCGTCGATGGACAGTTCCGCCTGTTGACGATCTTCGACAAGCCGGAGCCGCTCACCGGTCCCTATTTCGAGGAAACCTATTACCTGACGCCGAGCCGCCTCGACGAAGCCGGCCAGGCGGCCCTGATTGACGAGGTCGAGCGATGTTGCAGTGCCTATGGACTCGAACACGGCCCCGTACATGCCGAGGCGCGGTTGACGGATTCAGGCCCAGTGCTGCTGGAACTGGCGGCGCGCACCATCGGCGGGCAATGTGGACAATTGATCGAATTTTCGATGCGACAGAAGCTCGAGGAACTGGTTATACAGGGCATGTGCGGCATCACCATAGCGGCCGATGCCGAGGCTGAATCCGCGGGCGTACTGATGATCCCGATAACCGATACCGGCATTTTGAAACGAGTCGAGGGTTTAACCGAGGCGCTGCAAACCGAGTATGTTCGCGATATCGAAATTCATATCAACCCAGGCTACGAACTGATTCCCTTACCGGAAGGCGCCAGCTACCTGGGCTTCATTTTTGCGAAGGCCCCCGGATACGAACAAACCCTCGCGGCGCTCAAAGGCGCCTACTCGAAGCTGCGATTTGTGACCCAGCCCCGCTGGGCCCTGCAAAACCTGGGTTAATGAGCTTACTTCTTCGCGCCGGGTGCGCGGAAACCCTGCGGCTGATGGCCCAGGTCGCCTTCCTTGAAGATGAACCCAATCATATGCTGTTCAAGAATCGCGAGACTCGCCGGGTCTATCGTCGACAGTCCGTTTTCATTGATGATCATGGTCTGGCGTTCGACCCATTGATTCCAGCCTTCGGCGGACACGTTTTCATAGATACGCTGCCCTAGTTCACCGGGATAAGGTACTCGCTCGAGACCGGGGGCCTCCTGGCCGAGCACTACACAGTTAACAACTCTTGACATCACAATTCCAAAGCAGCGGCCGCTAATCGGCGGTGCGTTATGATAGCAAAGTTAGGCGGGATCAGAACGCATAATTGACGGCGAATGCAGGGGCCGGAAAACCTGCGCCGTCAGCGTCTGCGCCGGCACCATCATTTCCAGTGCTTCACTAAAATTTTCATCAAGTTATGAGTGATTCTTCACGTTATATATATCAATTTGTTATTAATTTACTATTATAATTACAAATGCCGAAATAATTTGTAATTCAGAAGGAGTTGCGTTGTCTAGCTACACTGCAAATAACGATCAGCAATCCCCAGTCAGTTTCCAGGTCTCCAGTCACGGCGTTACCGATACCGGCCACGTCAGAAAAAAAAATGAAGATTCGATACTGGTACATGAGGACGAAAATATCTGGATCGTAGCCGATGGCATGGGCGGTCATCACGCGGGCGATTTTGCCAGTCAAACCATAACCAATAATTTAAGCCTGTTTAAACAACATGCTTCACTGGATGACAGCATCCTGTTGCTGGAAGAAAACATTCTTAATTCGAATGCCGTTATTCGAAAAAAGTCACACGGTCTGGGCCGCAACGCCACCATTGGCAGTACCGTTGTTTGCGTGTATGTCTGGCACAACTTCATGTTCACCTTGTGGGCGGGTGATAGCCGCCTTTATCGCTACAGGGACAAGCGACTGCAACGACTCACCGAAGACCACAGCTATGTTGAAGAACTGGTGCGCATGGGAAAACTCAAAGCCTGTGATGCCGAGGAGCACCCCGCAGCCAACGTGGTATTAAAAGCGGTGGGGATCGACGATCACCTGTGCATCGATTTCGACTATTTCGAATTACAGGATGGGGATATCTATATCATTTGCTCCGACGGGTTATACAAAGATCTGGAGGAAAGCAAAATAGAGCCTATAATCGAATCCCACTCCGAAAATATGAACGAGTTATCGGAGGCGTTACTAGAGGCTTCGCTCAATGCTGGCGGAACCGATAACACCTCGATTATCACCATGAAAACCTGTCAAAAGGAAGGCTAATGTCTGAAGTCTGCAAATCGTTGATTAACGATTACTTTGCAGGGTCGCTGAATATCAACGACCTCGAGCACGGTTTGGCCGACATTTTTGACACCGCCCCAGATAGTCATACGCGGGCGCAAAAGTATTTACAGGGACTCTATACCGACGACTCCATTGACTCGAATGGATTCACTGCAATTTCCCAGGTCATCTCAAAGGTAAATATTCAGTCGACGTTGAAAAACAGCCAGGAATCCGACGATTCCTACTTCGGTGAAGACAAGACCATGCACCTGACCGACATTTCGGGAGAAGTCGACGATTACGATGAAGACGGCAGCGACAAGACCGTAATCGTGCGTGTGGGTAATACCGCCACTGATATTCAAGGTTCGGATTCCTCGCTGGACTTCAGCGGAGATATTTCGCCATTAGAGCCCAGGATTGTCGAAAAACCGAGTAAATCCTCGCGTTATGAAAATCTCGGCCCGGGGGTTACCCTCAAGGAACGCTTCGTATTGCTGGAAAAACTAGGCCAGGGTGGCATGGGCGTGGTCTTCAAGGCCAAGGACCTGCTCAAGGTGGAAGCGAAGGACAAGGATCCCTACGTCGCCATCAAGGTGCTCACCGACGCATTCAAAAAATACTCCGGTTCTTTCATCGCCCTGCAACGCGAGGCCAGCAAGGCTCAACGCCTGGCACATCCGAATATCGCAACGGTTTACGACTTCGATCGCGACGGTAACACGGTATTCATGACCATGGAGTACCTCCAGGGCAAGCCCCTGAACGTGCTGATTAAGGAGATCAGTAAAAAGCCGCTCAAGCTGGACCACGCTTTACATATCATCGAAGAGCTTTGCAGTGGCTTGTCCTATGCGCACGAAAAATTTCTGATTCATTCCGATTTCAAACCCGGTAACTGTTTCCTGTTGAATGATGGCCACGTCAAGCTGCTTGATTTCGGTATCGCCAGGGCAAGCACGCAAACGGATGAGGAGAGGGACAATACGATGTTCGACCCCGCCAAACTGAGCGCGGTCACGCCTGCTTACGCAACTCCGGAAATGTTTGCCGGCATGAACCCGGATCCACGCGACGACATCTACGGTCTTGCCTGTGTTGCCTACCAGCTGCTGGCCGGCGGTAAACACCCGTATAACAAGGTGGCCTCGCCAAAAATCAAGGAGCTCGGCATCAAGCCCAAGCCCATCAAGGGCCTTAACCGGCGTCAACAAAAAACATTGATGAGAGCCCTGAACGTGGTGCGCGAGGATCGTATCGGCGATGTCGAAAAGTTCGCCGAGGGAATGCGTTCACGAAAATCGCACTCCAAGTCCATTCTGCTTGCGCTCTTGTTTATGCTCATGATCGGCCTCGGCGTCGGTTACAAGCCATTTCTTGAATTTCAGGCGGAACAGGAACTCTACGACACGATCCAGCAGATCAAAAATGGTAATAAGGCCTTGATGATCGAAACCATCTGGTCACTGGATCAACTGGCCCCGGAGCAGCAAAAGATCATATCAGTTGGCCTGCGGCGCGAGATAATCACCTTTTATCGCGACCGAATTCGCGCGGTTTTCAGGCCCAAGGAAGGCCTCTATGACTATCCACGGGCGCAGGATCTGCTGACGCAGGCAAAAAAACACTACCCGGACTCGGTTGCACTTTCGACCATCGAAGACCAGGTCAAAGAGCAACGCGACCGGCTGATGAACAGCCTGGTGTCGCTGTACAAGCGTTACTACGATGCCAAGAAACTGATCAAGACCTCCAATGGCGAAGACCTGACAACGGTATTACCGCTGATAAAGCGCGTCGACCCAAAACACTACCTGCTAAAGGATAAGGCGCTATCGGAACTCTACCTGGCGGAATCCGAGAAACTTATTGCCGCTGGCAAATTCAAGGACGCATCGATCTACATCGTTACCGGATTGAAGCTGTTCCCCGACGATAACCGGCTGCAAAGTCTGAACAAGCAGATCAACGCTCAATCCCTGAATTGATGAATCACCCCGGCTCACCGTTACGATTGCTCGCAAAAACCTATGCGAGCGACCTGATTACCAGGGAGCAGTACATCGAAATTCGGGCGCAACTGCTAAAACGCCTGGAATCCAGTGGCGATATCAATGAGTCTGATATGAAAAATTTCATGGCGCTGGTGCAGAGCCCTGAACCGGTGAGCGTGCACAGAGCGTATACCTTTTCGGACTGGGTCATCATAGCCCTCGGCCTGGCGGCATCGGCGGTGCTGGCCTTTGTTCTTTACGGCTAAGCTGCATATCGCATGCAAACAAAAATTCGCGTAGCAGTACTTTTCGGCGGACGCTCGGCTGAGCACGAGGTATCGCTTCAATCCGCCCGCAATGTCATCGATGCAATCGATCAGGATAAATATGAACCCGTGCTGATCGGCATCGACCGAAACGGCGCCTGGTTCCTGAACGAGGAGTCCATATCGCTGCTGAACTCGGATGATCCGCGACTGATCACGCTTAACCAGAGCAACAACCCGATCTCACTGGTGCCGAGCGACCGGGCTGGAGTGCTGGTCAACCTGCAGGGCGGCGCTCCCCTGCCCGCGATCGATGTCATATTTCCCGTGCTGCATGGCCCCTATGGTGAAGACGGCTCGGTGCAGGGGCTGGCAAAACTGGCCAATGTCCCCTGCGTCGGCAGCGATATTCTCGGCTCGGCCATCGCAATGGACAAGGATGTGTCCAAGCGCCTGCTGCGCGATGCGGGCATCGCGGTAGCGCGCCACATCTGCATTCGACGCAATGGATTGAGCGATGAATTGCGACAGCAAGTGGAACAGTCCTTTGGCTACCCGCTTTATGTCAAACCCGCCAACATGGGTTCATCGGTCGGCGTGGTGAAAGTTGCGGGCGCATCCGAGCTCGATGACGCCATTGACAGCGCACTACAGTACGACACCAAGGTTGTGCTCGAAGAAAACATTGTTGGACGCGAAATCGAATGCTCGGTGCTGGGTAACGACGAACCGCTAGCCTCGAGCGTCGGCGAAATCGGAACGGATGACGGATTTTACTCCTATGAAAAAAAGTACATCGATGCCGATGGCGCAAAGCTGATCATCCCGGCCAGCCTGGAGCCGGATACCCTGCAGCGGGTGCAGCAGACCGCGACTGCCGCGTTTCGGGTGCTGGAATCCAGGGGCATGGCGCGCGTCGATATGTTCCTGACCGCAAATGGCGAGATATTCGTCAATGAAATCAACACGATACCAGGCTTCACCGCGATCAGTATGTATCCCAAGCTGTGGCAGGAATCCGGGCTATCGTACACGAACCTGATCGATCGCCTGATTCAACTCGCGCTCGAAGAGCACGATCAAAAGAACCAACTCAAGACAACCGGGTATTGATTCTTGCTACCCCCAGTGGGTGACGCAAGTGATCAGTTGGCGATGTAAACCGCCAGTAACAGAAGCGCAACGGTAATTGCCTGCATGGCGACCCTTGCAAACATTAACTGCGTCGAGTGCTTCTGATCAAATTCACCGCCATGAGCCATTGACCATATACCGGTACCAATCAAACCAACCGTCATTAACAGAGCACCCACAATTGCTACATTCAGAACGTCCATAACATATCTCCTGATATGATGTGCTTTAAATACTAGTGAACGTAATCCGGATATTATTGATACGGATCAACGAAGGCTGATTGAGTATTGTGTGCGGATGAAGCAAAGATGGGGGCATTAGCACCTGCTTATGCGGCTTACCCGGTGGAATCAAGCAAATGAATCGAGGGTTGCGATCGAAATGAAAGCCAGTTTACCGATGTACGATATTGTCGAAATCCGACAGCGAATAGATAATGAATTCAAACATAACCTGCGAGCAATCTAGACAGATTTAACATTCGCTAAATCCGGTTACGGAAATTGCGGCGTTGACATGCGTTAGACGCGGGCGTATTTTGGATTTTCATCGCGCAAATAAAATCCACATGCCGGTTTCAGAAGCAGT
>Ga0164315_10004178_pt1 | contig 11192 bp, 8 predicted proteins | sample GuaBasSedimGuay6_FD_113737 | JGI IMG/M metagenome (GOLD analysis project Ga0164315, IMG submission 113737) | Subseafloor sediment microbial communities from Guaymas Basin, Gulf of California, Mexico - Guay6, Core 4569-2, 0-3 cm | ecosystem: Environmental > Aquatic > Marine > Hydrothermal vents >...
ACACGAAGATCGAATGTCTTTAAAACTAAATATGAGGAGCTAGTTCCTCGGATAGGTAAAAAACGTGCGATTGTAGCCATTGCGCGGCGCATGCTTGAAACCATGTGGATATTGGTGACTCGAGAGGAAGACTTCCGAGGTTATGATGAATTTAGTAAACGTCTGAAACTACGGAAAATACAAATAAAAGTGGAAAGATTGGAAAAAACGGGATTGGTTGCTTGACAGTAATCATAGGAGCGATGGGAAAGAACGGTTTCATACCCCGAGGCTTGCCTCAGGCTGCATGGCCGAGCAGTTGCGAAGCAACGACCAGGCCGCGGAACAGGAGCCGCCAGCGGCTTCGGGTTCCAGGGCTTGCCCTGGGGTATGGATATCGTTCATTCTTCTTCCGTTCTATTCTGTGTCGAATTGGAGTAATAAATGAAACCAACACTCGTTATTATGGCTGCTGGAATGGGCAGCAGATACGGCGGTATCAAGCAGATAGACCCCATGGGTCCCAATGGTGAAATCATTCTTGATTATTCTGTTAAAGATGCTGTAAAGGCCGGTTTCGGCCGTGTGGTATTTATAATAAGAAAAGATATTGAAAAAGCTTTCAGAGTATCCATCGGTAACCGCTTCAAGGGTATTATCGATGTGGATTATGTTTTTCAGGAATTAAATGATCTCCCAGGTAACTTTAAGGTACCTGAGGGCAGAGGAAAACCCTGGGGAACCGGACATGCGATACTGGCTTGCAGGGATATGGTAAAAGAGCCTTTTGTTGTTATCAATGCCGACGATTTTTATGGTGAGGAAGCTTTCAGTGAAGGAGCTCGTGGTCTTGAAAGCCTGAATCCTGAGGTTCTGGAAGGGTTCCTTGTCGGTTACAGACTTGCCAACACATTAAGCCCCCATGGTTATGTTACCCGGGGTGTATGTGAGACTGATGGTGATATTTTGCGCTGTGTAACCGAAAGATTCAAGATTGGCAGAAATGATAATGGAGTTGTGGAATATCAGGATGAAGGTAACAACTTTCCCATGAGCGGAGAAGAACTGGCATCCATGAATTTCTGGGGATTCTCTCCGGCGTTGTTCCCGGTTCTTGAGGCAAGATTCACCGAGTTCCTCAAAGAATCCGGATCCGGTTTGAAAACCGAATACCTGATACCCTCTGAGATTGATACTCTGATATCCGAGGGGAAAATGTCTGTTAAAGTCCTGAAAACTGATGCCATCTGGTTCGGTGTAACATTCCCCGAGGATAAACCGGCAGTTAAAGCAACTCTGGCTTCTCTGATACAGAAAGGCGTTTACAACTCACCACTCTGGTAGAAACAGTAGAAAGAATACCACGGAAAAAATCACACCGGAATCTCAGCCGGTCAGCGGGACGGGTTCTATTCGCTTACTTCCACTCCGTGCCAGAAGGCTATGTAGTTTCGAATACCCAGTCTTTCCGCAGCTTCTTTCGGCTCCGGATAATACCAGGCGGCATCTTCGTTAAGCTCTCCATCCAGTTCTATATTCTTGTAATGGGCCAGCCCCTTCCAGGGACAGACAGTGTGAGTATCCGAATCTCTGAGTAATGTTGCGTTGACACTTTCCTGGGGAAAATAGTGGTTACTTTCCACAACAATTGTATCGTTACTTTCGGCAATAACCTGAGAATTCCATATAGCTTTCGTAATCAGCTCCCGTACAAACAGTATTATATAATTGCAATTTAGTAGTATTTATACGGAATGTCAAACTATCTATGGAGAAACTCTTTTTCTATCCCTGGGAAATAATGTTGCCTCCTTGATATTTGCAAGTCCCAGTATTTTCTGGGTGATGCGCTCAAGACCGATGGCAAAACCACCGTGAGGCGGACATCCATACTTGAAGACATCAACATAGGAACCCAGTTCCTCTTCAGTCATACCGAATTTTTTAAGAGCTTCTTTAAACATTGAATACTCATTGATACGCCTGCCTCCGGTGGTAATTTCCAATCCCCGGAATATCAGATCGAAACTCATTGTTTTATTTCCATCAGGATAGGTGTAAAACGGACGTTTCCGTCTGGGAAATTCATTGATAAACATCATAGGAATACCGTGCTCGCGTTCTGCCCAGTCACAGAGAACTCTTTCCGCTTCAGGGTTGATATCCAGGGCTCTCTTACCGGTTTCAGCCTTAAAGATAGCCTTGGCTTCATCATGGGGAATGATAGGAATTTTGGTACAGGATTCAGGATCGGGAACCGTTGCATTCCATGCTTCCAGCTCAGAGGAATTCTCACGGCGAACCGTCTCAAAAAGATAGGCCATAAACCGTCTTTCAATCTCCATCAGAGGCTTCTCAGAATCAATAAAACCCATTTCGATGTCCAGAGAAACATACTCGTTGATATGTCTGGGGGTTTCATGCTTTTCAGCCCGATATGCATGGCCGATTTCAAAAACCCGTTCCAGTCCACTGGACACCATGGTTTGCTTGTAAAGCTGAGGAGACTGGGCCAGATATGCGGTTTTTCCAAAATAATCCATGGAAAACAGGTTCGTTCCGCCTTCAGAACCGCCACCGATAATTTTACTGGTTTTAATCTGAGTGAAGTCTTCACCCCGGAAAAAATCAGCAAAAGCTTTGACACAGGCTGCCTGAAGACGAAAGATGGAGAGGATTTTCGGATTTCTAAGGCTTATCATTCTGTTATCAAGTATGGCTTCAAGGCTGAGAGATTCAGGATCCTGATTAACCGCAATAGGAAGATCCGACTCCGCTACAGCCAGAACATTAAAACTCTCAATGGCAATTTCGTACCCGCCGGGAGCCTTGTCGTTCCCGTTAACAACACCTCGTACCGTTAATACAGACTCTACAGGATAATTAAATTCTTTGTCCGTTACCAGCTGAATTAAACCGGAACGGTCCCGAAGAATAATAAAAATAACTCCACCGAGATTTCTTACCCGATGAACCCATCCTGATACCTCTACTGTATCACCGACTCTACCTGCGGCATCACGTGCTAGAGTTCTTTCCATTAGTTAATTCCTTTTTTATATCCTACCATAAGAGCGATATCTGATAACAGATTATGCAGCTATGTGCTATTTCCAAGCAGTTCATCAAGAATAGAGCCCGAAAGCTCCGGTGCAGCCTTTCCGTCTGAAATTCGCATCACCTGCCCCATTAGAAATCCCTTCTGCCTTATATCACCTGCTTTAACAGCTGAAACGACATCGGGATTTTCCATCATAACTTTCTTGACAATCACTTCCAGCTCTTCGGGATTGCTAATCTGAAACCAGCCTTCTTTCGTTACAATATCCCGAGGATCCAGGTTATCTGAAAAAATCTTTCCCAGAACCTTCTTGGCAATCTTACCGCTTATCTGCCCCTCTTTAATCAGACCCAGCAGAGTGGCGAAACGCCGGGCATCCAGGGGGCTTTCCTCCAGAGTAAGACTTGACCGGTTCAGAAGCTTCCGTATATCCGAGGAAAGCCAAGATGCTGCGTTCTGGGCATCAGCTCCGGCTTTAACAGATTCTTCAAAAAAAACTGCAGTAGCGGCTTCATCATGTATAAACTCAGCCTGCTCCGATGTGAGGCTGTATTCTGCCTTCAATCGACGCTTTTTTTCCAGAGGAAGTTCCACCATGCCTGCTTCAACCCGGGCAAGAAAGGCTTTATCCGGGACAAAAGAAGGCATATCGGGTTCCGGAAAATAACGGTAATCATCTGCAGCTTCTTTACGGCGCATAACTTCCGTGATGTCCCGATTTTCATTCCATAGCCGTGTTTCCTGTACCAGAGAGCCACCGGTATCCAGGATTCCAGCATGACGGGCAATTTCATAATTCAACGCCTGTCGGACAAAGCGCGGAGAATTCATATTTTTCAGCTCCACCTTTGTACCCAACCCCTTCCCCGGGTGATTAAGGGATACATTGGCATCACATTTCATTGAACCCTCATCCATATTCGCATCACTTACACCGAGATATCGGACAAGACGCTGAAAATCTCTCAGAAATGATTCTGTTTCTTCTCCTGAGCGTAAATCCGGTTCAGTAACAATTTCCAGAAGTGGATAACCCGCCCGATTATAGTCAAGCAGAGTAATATCTCCAGCATGAATCATCTTTCCCGCATCTTCTTCCAGATGAACATCATGGATTCGAATTTTTCGCCGCTCAGATAATCCAAAATCAGCTTCAACCAGACCATCCACTCCCACAGGTTCTTCAAACTGGGAAATCTGATAGTTTTTCGGCATGTCCGGGTAGAAGTAATTCTTTCGGGAAAAACTTGTCTTTATCGCTGTTTTACAACCGAGTGATTTTGCAACCAGATAACCCAACTCCATAGCTTTTCCATTCAGCAGAGGGAGAGTCCCCGGATAACCCAGGCACACAGGGCAAACATTTTTATTCGGATCATCGCCGTAATGAGCTTTACAGGAACAGAACATTTTCGACTCTGTATTCAGATGAATATGTATTTCCAGACCTATAAAAACATCGTACTTATCATGAGCTTTCATACAAGGCTCCCGATATCCAGATAATTCGGCGGCGTTTGCAGCGGAAATGTATCTTTAAGGTTTCTGGCAACCTTGAATAATCGTTGCTCACCGAAAGATGGAGCCATAAACTGAACCCCGGTGGGCAGGCCATTTTCAACACCGATGGGCAGTGACAGCGCAGGAAGACCCGATAGATTTGCCAGACATGTAAAAACATCTGCAAGTCTCTGCTTGAAATCATCCATTTCAGAATCACCTTTTAAAAAAGCCTGTGTCGGGAAAACAGGCATCAATAATAAATCGGCAGAGGAAAAAACTGATTCCAGCTCTTTCCTTATAAGTGTTCTGATTTTCTGAGCTCTTCCATAGTACTGATCCTGAAAACCCGATCTGAGAACGTAAGTGCCAAGTAAAATCCTGAGCTTCACTTCCCGGCCGAAACCTTCATGCCTGGCTTTCTTCATCAGATCAGCGGGATTCTCGGCAAAATCAGGGGCATATCCATATCTGATACCGTTAAATCTGGCCAGATTTGCACTGGCCTCAGCAGTTGCGATTGTATAATAAGCGGGAACAACCAGATCCAGTGAAGGCAGAGAAATTTCAGTGACGCTGTAACCGGCGGCCCTCAGAGCTTCTCCGGTTTCCATGTAAGCCCGGGCAACAGGGTCATCCAGCATGTCATTACCAACAGACAGCATAACGACACTTGATATATCACTATCAGGAACAACAGAATCTTCATAACTTACAGAGCTCTGGTCGTTCTCATCTATACCGGACATAATTCCAAAAGCTGTTTCCATCAGGTCAATATCCCGCGTCAGAGTTCCTATCACTTCAAGGGATGAGGCATATGCGGTTAAGCCGAAACGAGAAACAGAACCGTATGTCGGCTTTAAACCATACACTCCGCAGAAATTGGCCGGCTGACGGACAGATCCCCCGGTATCACTCCCCAATGCCAGAGGTACAAGTCCGGCGGCAACAGCTGCTGCACTTCCCCCGCTGGATCCACCGGGAACTCTATCATTATTCCAGGGATTCACAGTGGTCCCAAGGGCGGAGTTTTCGTTGGATGAGCCCATTCCGAATTCATCCAGATTGGTTTTACCGACAACAACGGCACCGGCATCTTCAAGACGCTGTACCGCTGTTGCGGTATACGGTGCCACCAGGTTTTCAAGTATACGGGATCCACAGGTGAGCGGATGGCCGGTAACGGCAATATTATCTTTAACAGCAATAGGCATTCCACCGAGAGCACCCTTCACAGTAGTATCAGATCCTGGTAAATCAGGATTGAAACTGAGAAAACTGCCGATATTCTTATCAATTTCCCGGACGCGCCGGATGTACGATTGCTTCCGCTCCGGATTAGTGATAACTCCGGACCAGTTAGTGGTTATCTGGGGCATTTAAACCTCACTAAAGAACGTTCGGAATCAGAAAAAAATCATCTTCCTGCTCAGGTGAAGCCTCGATAAGGCTCTCAACATTATTAAAGGAATCTACATAATCAGGACGAATACGATTATTCAGCTCCACAGCCTGGGTTGTGGGTTCGGGCTTATCGGCATCAGCGCGGGACATGGTGAGAAACAGTTCACGCATGCGCTCGGCTTCCCGGGCCAATATAAGTTCTTCATTTTCATCCAGTTCCAATCGGGCGAGTTCGGCCGTTATAGACCATTCATCTTGTACTTGAGCCATAAAGTTTTATACCTGTCGCTGGTGACGATTGTCAATAACGGCAATGGTATACCGCAAAAACATCAGTCAGGATAATCGTGATTAATCTGTACGACTACAGCTGATTTTCAAGGAAAACATCAACAATGAATGGTATCAGCAGATCCAGGGCAGAGCACTGGACAAATCGATATTATCTCCCTAAAGTCTATTGGGATAACCGGATCCGTCAAATTTTTCATGATGCTCAAAACAGATTATGGATGCGATTTTCAGAAGTGAATGGCCGACAACTGTGTGAGTTTTAACAATAGAAATCTCTTCCTCAGTAAAGCTTCCCGGTTTCAGCAGGATTTCATCAGGAATCTAACCCCCTGTTAATACCAGAGGCTTCAATCCGTTTTTCATCAGCAAGGGGAGTTCAGGAATTATGCCTGTATAGCAAACCCGGTTTCTCCCCCCTTCCTTGGCGGCGTACAGAGCCTCGTCAGCTCGCTGAATGAAGCTTTCAACACTCTCCACTTCCTCCGCCTTAATCGTAACCGAACCGACACTGAGGGTAAGAAGCGGGGAAACCGACGAGAACTCATGGGGAATCCCCAACTCTTCAATCGCCAAACCCAGATCGTTTGCCAAGGTAACTGAAGCATTGGGATTTTCTCCGACAAAGACAACGGCGAACTCTTCACCTCCATACCGTGCAATGATATCTGTAGAGCGTCCGAAAACCAGACTTAATGCCTTGCCCATACCCCTAAGAACATCATCACCCCGGACATGGCCGTAGTTATCATTGTATAATTTAAAAAAATCGACATCCATCATGAACATTGTTATCATCAGTGAATTTCTCTGCGCCGTTCCCAATGCATGGGAGATGCCTTTATCGAATCCTCTGCGATTAAGCAAACCGGTAAGGGAGTCGTTCATCGTAAGAAAGGCCAATTTTTTATTCGCTACGATAATTTTCTTCCGGGCTTCTTCCAACTCTGTTATCTGAGCTTTCATCAGATGCCCCTTCCAGAATTGCAGGAACAAAACCATGAGTACCCCTGCTACTATGATATACATGATTAATGCCGGAGTTCTCTGCCAGTAAGATCTTTCAACTTTAAGACTGATTGAGGCCTCTTTCCGGCTGATATCACCCAGATTATTTACAGCCCTGACGGAAAAGAGATAGTTCCCGGGAGACAGATTGGCAAAGGTGACAGAATCATTACTGCCGTTATCAACCCATAAATCACTGACTCCCTGCATTTGATATTGAAAATCAATGGTTCCCAGATACCGGTAATCCACAGCTTCAAAGCTGATACTGAAAACCTTTTCATCTGAATTAAGGGTTTTAGATCCCATACCGTCCAGAGAATAACCGGAAGCAATAACTTTATTCATGATACTCAGCTCTTCAAGGTACACTTCCGGCGTAATTGACCGAGGCGATATGACAAAGGAGTTGTAATTCCATATTTCATTGTTTGCACCAACGTACATGGTACCGCTGCGTGTAATAAAAAGATCGGAAACAAATCCCGAAGGAGTGAACCCCGCTTCAGAGCCCATGGTGGTAATATATTCAGTATCAGGATTAAAAATATGTATCTGACGGCCGTCTGCAACCCATATAAAACCGCCATCGTCTTCAGAAATTCCAGAAACATTAATAAGCGGTAATGAGGGAACAGCCACCAACTCAATGCCTTTGTTGAATCCTTTGAACATCGAGAGCCCAGAAGGACCTCCCAGCCAGATCTGTCCCCGGGAATCTGAAAAGATTTCCGTAATCCCGCCCTGCTGAATCCCTCCATTTTCGATACCGGTTGCCTGCCATGTTCTGATTAATTCACCTTTACTGTTAAAAAGCCGCAGATTCTTCCCGGAACCGGCCCACAACGTGCCTTTTTCATCAATGAAAAGTACAGCGGGAACCGTTGAAGAAGGAAAATTATAAACCTTGTACTCTCTTTCTTGAAGGTTCAGCCTGTATAAAGAGCCGTTCATGAAAGAAATCCATATACTGCCGTCCAGTCCCCGAACAAGGGCGATAACTTTCTGCCCCCTGAAATCAGGCCAGCCGCTTATCATATTTCCAGCAGGCTCAAAGCCATCAACTTCCGGCAGATAAAGGGCCGGCCCTTTATCGGTGCCTATCCACAATCGTCCCGTATCATCTTCCACGATACCGCTGATATGATCGCTCATTATGGAAAACTGATCCATCGGATTATTGCGATACTGATGAACACTGCCGGTTATCGGATCTATCCTGGCCACACCACCAAGATTCGAACCAACCCATATATAGCCCAGACTATCTTCAAAAATAGCTTGAAAAGATCCCGAAGGAAGTCCGTTTGTACCGGATCTTCGAATGTAACTCAGATGGTTGCTTTTATTGTTGTCTACAGATATTAAACCAGTATCGGCGGTTCCTATCCAGAGACGGCCATTTCTGCCGGGAAATAAAGACTCAATTCGTTTGCTGGGAAGTTTATAGGGGTGTTCGGGATCGTAATCACAGGACGTAATATTCCCTGAACCTGGATTAATTATATATATGCCGTCGTTTTCAGTACCAACCCAGATAAGACCATCAGGATCTGAAGCTACAGCCGTGGTATCACCAGGAACTTCAAAAAATTCAATAATACCGGACTCGGATCTGTAGCGGATCAAACCTTCACCGGCACCCAACCCAATCCAGAGGTTATTTCCAATTGCATCCAGACTGAAGGCATTCTCAAGAGTCTGAGCGTGTTTAAATCGGGATATATTTTCATCCCAGCGTTTCAACCCATCAGAGGCAGTGGCCCAGAGATTTCCATCAGCATCAAATGCAACTTCATAAACATCGATGTTACGTCCTGAAATTGCAGGATCCACAGGTATCTCTTCCATATTGTCGTCACCGTTGTAGCGGACGATACTGTTTCCTGATACTGCAAAAACTCTCTTCGAATCCCGAACTGCTATACTCACTACTGCAGAACTGATCTTTTCACTGGTTCTGTAACGAAGCTGAACCCTCTCCATCTTGTTGGTTTGCAAACTGTAGCGAACCATACCACCGGAAGTTCCGATCCAGAGTTCCTCTGTGTCTATTACGAAACCCAATGAAAGGATCTGATCGGATGGCAGTACCGGAAAGTTCTTTTTATTAATCAGTATGGGCTTCCGGCTGTCATATCTTAATAGCCCGCCGGGAGTACCAACCCAGATATAACCACGGTTATCCTGGGCTATGCAGCTGACTGAAGGTATGGTGAGGTTGGAGAAATCCCTTTTTTCAAAATACAGACTCTCTCCGATAAGTGAAGAACTGAGTATGAATAAAAGAACTATCAATGCGGTAATAAACCGTTTGTCAGGAGGGAAAGCCATCTTTAATGGTTAACAATAATCGATAAACAACCATTCAGCCAGAGCCTTTTTTCAGGACTGTTCAATATTCCAGGAAATCATTGTTCCTTCAACCAGCTATGAACCGATTCTGCTGCCTGACGTCCGTGATTTATAGCCCGAACCACCAATGAGGCACCGGTGTTTGCATCCCCGGCGGTAAATAGGCCCTCAACACTGGTGTGGTAATTATCTGCCATGATATTACCCCTGCCATCCAGCTCCAGATCAGGATCGGTTACAGCACGTCCATGCTCCACATGAACAAATCCCATAGCAAGAAGAACAATATCCACATCCAGGGAGAATTCACTGCCCTTAACGGCTTTCATGGCAGGCCTGGCGCCTTTTTCCCCGGGAACCCACTGGATACGCCGAAAATTCCCCCTGCCGAGTCTGCCGTTCTTTCCTTCCAGAGAAACTGTTTCGATATTCCAGTCCCGCAAGCAGCCTTCCATATGGCTGGATGTCGTTCTGAGTATCTGCGGCCACTCAGGCCAGACAGGATTCCACGGTTTATCCCAAACCATGGGTTTAGGCATTATTTCATATTGATATACTTTACTGGCCCCCTGGCGTCTGGCAGTGCCCACACAGTCAGAGCCGGTATCACCGCCTCCGATTACAAGAACCCTCTTGCCTTTTGCATTTATCTCGGCTTCTTCATACAGTTCTTTCGAGATTCTTCGGTTGGACTGACCCAGGAATTCAAGGGCAAAATGAACTCCGTTCAAATCACGGCCGGGCACCGGCAAATCCCGGGGCACACCGGCTCCCGTAGTAAAAAGTACCGCATCAAACTTATCCCGCAGATAGCGGATGGAAATATCTTCACCGACGGTAACACCCGTTTCAAATAAAAGACCTTCGGCTTGAAGCTGTTCCAACCGGCGGTCGATAACAGACTTCTCCAATTTGAAATCCGGAATCCCGTAACGCAGCAGGCCTCCTATTTTTCGATCCTTTTCGAACAAAGTTACTCTATACCCCTGCCTTCGCAGCTGCTGGGAAGCGGCCATTCCCGCAGGACCGGATCCGATTACCGCAACGGATTGCCCCAGTTCCTCTCTGGGAGGGCGGGGTATCACCCAGCCTTCATTAAAAGCCTTCTCGATTATCGCCCGCTCATTCTGCTTGATCGTAACAGGAGAATCGTTTATGGAAAGTGTACAGGAAGTTTCACAGGTTGCCGGACAGACACGCCCGGTAAGCTCAGGGAAATTATTTGTTATTTCAAGCCTTTCAAAGGCCTCTTTCCACTGCCCCCTCCAGATAAAATCGTTCCACTCAGGTATCAGATTACCCACCGGGCAGCCCAGATTGTGGCAGAACGGTGTGCCGCATTCCATGCAGCGGCCGCCCTGTTCAACCAGCTCTTCAACAGGTTTATCGATAGTTACCTCATCGTAGTCGTTCAGGCGTTTATCAATTTCCCGGTATTTGATATCAGCCCTCTGAAACTCAAGGAATCCATTTGTTTTACCCATCAGACAAAAACCTCCTCAGTAATCACCGTTGTTTCCGTATTCTGGGTTTCTCTGTCACGGATTATTTCCAAAGCCCTTCGATATTCAATCGGCATAACCTTAACAAA
>Ga0164315_10004179_pt1 | contig 11190 bp, 11 predicted proteins | sample GuaBasSedimGuay6_FD_113737 | JGI IMG/M metagenome (GOLD analysis project Ga0164315, IMG submission 113737) | Subseafloor sediment microbial communities from Guaymas Basin, Gulf of California, Mexico - Guay6, Core 4569-2, 0-3 cm | ecosystem: Environmental > Aquatic > Marine > Hydrothermal vents...
GCAGAATGGTTTATCCGATCAGTGCGGCAACTGGGACAGATAAGGTTGCAGGAACGATCATTGCAAAGGTGGAGAAATAATGGCGGTGTGTCCAATACGACACTGCGGTTTTTGATGGCGGAACCAATGTCCGGTTCCAATTCACCCTCTTGCAATGTGGGCAGTGAATCGTTCTGGATTTTTGGGCAGCGGTCGTGCCGGCAATAACGAAAGCTTCCATCGTAGATACTTTCACGAATCTTCTGCATGGTATGGCCATTCCAGAGCTCATCCAATGTCCTGTGCTTCAGGTTACCCATCGGCGTAGGTAACCACGCAGAACAACAGGTGAAAGCCGTACCATCCTCTTCAAGATCAAGCTGACGGAAGGGATTGGGGCAAAATCTGTTTTCCAGTGGTGCCCATTCCTTGTTTTTGTTCCTTGCAGAACCAAACAGCCCGGAGAATACCGTTTTAGCAAGAAACCGCTCAGCACGTACTTCAAACGACCGACGCATACGATCCAGCCAAAATCTACAGTGTTGAATTAAATCTCTAATAACTCACCGGTTAATCCAGCCCAAGCCAGTCATTGGTTGAATAATAACCGGCTTCCTGTAAAACCAGCCATTCGCCTGCGTTAAGCGCTCCCTTTGCAAAAACATCGCGAGTATTTGCCCTGTGGGTGATTTCGATTTCTTCATCGGACAGTACAAAGCTGACCGTATGCTCACCGATGACTTCGCCTTCGCGCACACTGGTAATTACCGGCTCACCTTCATCATTGATTATCGACTCTTCCGGACTACCGGGTTTCACCAAACCCCGCAAATGCCTGGAGCGCCCTTCCATCACCGCGCAAGACAGTGCTAAAGCCGTGCCGGATGGCGCATCCACCTTGTGTATATGGTGTATATCAGTGATAGCAACTTTCGCGTGCTTTCCCAGCGCTTCAGCCGTCTGGCGTAAAAGTGCCGACATCAATGCAATACCCTGGCTCAGATTAGGCGCCCACAAAACCGGGACTTTCACGGCTGCGTCCTGCAACGCCTGGATGTCCTCTTCGGTCAAGCCCGTGGTACCACTCAGCAGAGCTGTGCCATTTGCTGCACACCATTTGGCTGCCGCCCGGGTTCCCCCTGGCAAGGTAAAATCAATCAGAAGATCTACCGGCTCTTTTATGTCTTCCAATGATGCGAACCAGACAGCCCTGTCTTCATTATCGGGCCGTGTTCTGGAAACCACTCCTGCCAGTTCATAAGCTGGGAACTCTGGCAACTGGGCCAGTACCCTGCCGGCCATCCGACCCGCCCCATGAACAAGGGCACGGGTCACGAGGTCATCCGGTCAAAGAATTCCTTCACGCCTCCCAACCAGGAACTGGATTTCGGATTGTGATCGGTTTTACTGGATTCGTAGGAATCCTGAAATTCTCTCAACAGCGCTTTCTGGCTCTTGGAGAGTCTCACGGGTGTTTCGATGACTACCTTGCACATCAGGTCACCCTGGCGGTGACTGCGTACCGATTTGACCCCTTTGCTCCTGAGCCTGAACATGCGTCCTGTCTGGGTTTCAGACGGTATTTTCAATTTTACCTGGCCATTGAGTGTCGGAATTTCCAGCTCTCCGCCAATCGCGGCCGTGGTGAAATGAATGGGTACTTCACAATAAAGATCATCGCCATCACGTTCGAACAGACGATGCGCGCGGACCCTGACTTCAACATAGAGATCACCCGCTGGAGAGCCCGCCATACCGGCTTCTCCCTCACCGGCCAGCCTGATCCTGTCACCCGTATCCACACCGGATGGAATCTTGACCGATAGCGTTTTGGTTTCCCTTTTACGACCCTGACCATGACAATCCATACACGGATTCTTGATCACTTGTCCCATGCCCTTACAGGCCGGACATGTTTGTTGAACCGAGAAAATCCCCTGCTGCATCCGCACCTGGCCAACACCGCCACAGGTTGTGCAGGAGGTTCTTTGACCGTCCTCGGCACCGCTGCCATCACAGTTCTTACATTCACCCAGCGTTGGGATGCGAATTTCCCGGGTGATGCCGGTTACGGCCTCTTCCAGATCAAGCTCCATGGCAAAACGAAGATCAGAACCACGTTGTTGTTGTTGTTGGCGCGCACCGCCTCGTCCACCTCTACCACCAAAAATATCCCCGAACATATCTCCGAAAATATCACCGACATCACCGTCAAATCCGGCCGGTCCGCGTGCACCGGGGCCGGTGGCCGCATGTCCAAATTGGTCATAAGCAGAACGTTTCTGATCATTTTTGAGAACATCGTAGGCTTCCTGGGCCTCTTTAAAATGTTCCTGTGCATCTGCGTCATCCAGATTACGATCCGGATGATACTTCATCGCCAGTTTACGATAAGCTCTTTTGAGATCGGTTTTGTCAACGTTTCGCTGAACTCCGAGCACTTCGTAATAATCACGTTTAGCCATATTAAAAGGGGTCTGTATAACCGAAAGATTCGTCTGCCACTGATTTGAGGTCAAACCACAGCTAATTCAAGCACGATATGTTCCTATCAACGAATCGTTCCTGATAGTCGCCGGTTTCATGTCCCTACTTAAGCTGTCAGCGTGCTCAACCATAACCAGCCACACATTGAGCCTCTTGCGTCATTGCAGCATGCGTCATCGTGCCGGGCTGGCAATGCGTGGCATTAGGACGGTGCACGACCACGTAAAAAAAAACCCCGGCAAATGCCGGGGCTCTTGTCACATCAAAAAGGCAACAAATTACTTGTCATCACCCTTGTCGTCTACTTCTTCAAACTCGGCATCAACCACATCATCGGCTGCTGCCTCTGCTGAGGGCTCTGCACCTGCCGCATTAGCTGCTTCAGCTTCTGCAGCCGCCTGCTGGTATATAACCTGGGCAGCTTCTGTCAGCTTGGTGGTTGCAGCTTCAATCGTTTCCTTGTCATCCGCCTTCATGGCTTCCTCGACGTCTTCAATCGCGGATTCGATATTCTTGCGATCGTCCTCACCGAGTTTTTCACCCATTTCCTTCAGACTTGAACGGGTGGCATGAACCATGGCATCAGCACTGTTACGTGCAGTGACCGTTTCGTGGAACTTGCGATCTTCCTCGGCATGCGCTTCTGCATCCTGAACCATATCCTCGATTTCTGAATCGGAAAGACCAGAACCAGACTTGATTTCAATCCTCTGTTCCTTGCCGGTTGCATTGTCTTTCGCACTCACATGCATGATGGCATTCGCATCAATATCGAAGGTTACCTCGATCTGCGGCATACCACGCATGGCCGGGGCAATACCTGCCAGGTCAAAACGGGCCAGTGATTTGTTTGCACTGGCGATCTCGCGCTCACCCTGCAGTACGTGTACGGTAACTGCTGTCTGGTTATCTTCAGCTGTTGAGAAAATCTGCGAAGCCTTGGACGGGATCGTGGTGTTTTTCTCGATCAACTTGGTCATTACGCCACCCATGGTTTCGATACCCAGGGACAAAGGTGTAACGTCAAGCAGCAATACATCTTTAACCTCACCGGACAAAACACCACCCTGAACAGCAGCACCCAACGCAACCGCTTCATCAGGGTTAACGTCTCTGCGTGGCGCCTGACCAAACAACTCGGTCACAGCTTTTTGTACCATCGGCATACGGGTCTGACCACCGACCATGATGACATCTTCGATTTCACTGACCTTTAAACCAGCATCATCGAGTGCTGTGCGGCAAGGACCCAGTGTTTTCTTGACCAGGTCTTCAACCAGTGACTCCAGCTTGGCGCGGGTCAGTTTGATATTCAGATGCTTGGGACCGCTTGCATCAGCGGTAATGTATGGCAGGTTGATTTCGGTCTGTTCCGTGGTGGACAGCTCGATCTTGGCGCGCTCGGCACCTTCTTTCAGGCGTTGCAGAGCAAGTGGATCATTTCTCAGATCGACACCCTGATCCTTCTTGAATTCAGAAACCAGGTAATCGATGACACGCTTGTCGAAGTCCTCACCACCGAGGAAGGTATCACCCGATGTTGAAAGCACTTCGATCTGATGTTCACCATCGACATCGGCAATCTCGATGATCGAAATATCAAAGGTACCACCACCGAGGTCATAAACCGCAACCTTGCGCTCGCCACCTTTCTTGTCGACACCAAAGGCCAACGCGGCAGCGGTCGGCTCGGAAATCACACGACGTACTTTGAGACCGGCAATCTTGCCTGCATCTTCAGTCGCCTGGCGCTGATGATTATTGAAGTACGCAGGAACCGTGATAACAGCCTCGGTCACTTCTTCACCGAGATAGTCTTCGGCGGTTTTCTTCATCTTCATCAATACACGTGCGGAGATTTCCGGTGCGGCCATTTTTTTGCCACCGGCTTCTACCCACGCATCACCATTGTCGGCTTTAACAATTTTGTAAGGCACCAGGTCGATGTCTTTCTGTACCACGTCTTCATCAAACTTGCGTCCGATCAGACGTTTAATAGCAAACAGTGTATTGGTTGGATTGGTAACAGCCTGACGCTTGGCTGACTGACCGACCAGTACCTCTCCGTCTTTTGTAAATGCAACGATAGAGGGCGTTGTTCGATCACCCTCGGCGTTTTCAATAACCCGCGGCTCACCACCTTCCATAACTGCTACACAGCTATTGGTGGTACCGAGGTCGATTCCTATAATCTTTCCCATTTAAACTCTCCAAAGTGGCTAATAATTTGATGCTACAAACATGGGGCCCCGCCCATGGTTTTCAATCCCATGCTTTTCAATCCTATGGTTTTCTTGAAACTACGACCTTGGCCGGCCTGATCAAGCGGTCATGCAACTGGTAACCCTTTTCCAGTACATCAATGACGGTGTTCTCGTCATGCTGATCGGAAGGCAACATGGTCATTGCCTCATGTTGCTCGGGGTTAAAGGCTTCACCGATAGGGTCAATGATCTGCAAACCATGATCACCCATGGCCTTGGACAGCATTTTCATGATCAATTGCTTGCCTTCCTTAAGGGATTCAACACTGGCAGCCGGATCTGATGCAGCTTCCAGTCCACGCTCAAGACTGTCGCGAACCGGCAGCAGGTCATTCATAAAACGTTCCAGCGTGCGACGACGGGCTTTTTCATGCTCACGTACCAGTCGTTTGCGCAGATTGTCCATATCCGCCTGCATTCTCAACATGTCCTGACGGGCCTCAACAGCTTCAAGCCGGGCCGCTTGCAGTTCCATTTCGAGTACTTCAATCGGGTCGTCTGATACAGGTTCTACACCTGTTTTACCAGCGGCTTCTGCAGATTCCGCCTGCAACTCTTCTTCTGTACTTTCGGTCGTTTGATCGTTGTCATTGTGTTGCGTTGTCACTTTTTGCTCCTGGGTTGTGGGAAGCTATTCTTCCTACAGTTGCTTTCACGCCCAGATATGGGGATTGGCAACAGCGATTCAAGCAGCGATACTAGGAAGCTTTAAACAGAGACACACCCATACATGCTCAATCACCTGCACATTCGCAACTTTGCTATCGTGCCAACGCTCGATCTGGACATTCGTGAGGGATTCACGGCAATTACCGGAGAAACCGGTGCCGGCAAATCAATATTGGTTGACGCACTGGGCTTGTTACTGGGTGATCGTTCTGATGCAAGCTGGGTACGTAACGGTGCAGAGCGGGCTGAATTGACCGCCGAATTTTCAGTCAAACATAACAATGAAGCCCAACGTTGGCTGAATGAATCTGAGTTATCCGCCAATGGCACTTGCTTACTACGACGAACCATCAACGCCAACGGTCGTTCACGCGCCTTTATCAACGGCTCACCGGTGACGGTCGCGCAAATGCAGTCCCTCGGTCAGTTGCTGGTTGAACTACATGGCCAGAATGAGCATTTACGACTCAAAAAGACAGCGGAACAGTTCAAGCTACTGGATGCCAGTGGCAACTACGACAAAGAAACCCGGCAGGTAAAACACACTTTTGCCGTTTGGCATGCGATCTCAGAAGAACTGACAGCCCTGAATCAGGAGGCTTCTGTTTCAACCACCGATCTTGAGTTTCTGAACTTCCAGCTTTCGGAGTTACAACAGCATGACCTTTCTGTGGACTCCATTACCGCCCTACAGAATGAACATGACCGCCTGGCTGCCGGCGGTGCCTTGCTGGAAGCCCTGACCTACAGTATGGAGTTACTGGAACCGGATTCTGCAACTGCTGGTGGAGGAGTCAATTCAGATCTCAATACCGCGCTGGGTCAGTTACAAAAATTCACTCCGCTGGATGCTGATATCAGCGAAGCCTGTCAAATACTGCAGGAAGCAGCGGTTAACTGCACAGAGGCGATCAGCTCATTGCGTGCTGCGCGTGACCGGGTTGATCTGAATCCGTCCCGTTTTGAAACGGTGGCCAAAACACTTGATCAACTGCATGAACTGGCACGTAAACACCGCGTACGCATGGTAGAGCTTGAAGAGGTCATGGAAAAACTGACCCTACGCATAGAACACTCAGGCAGTGCAGATCAACGACGTAAAGCGCTTGAACTGAAAATGAAAACCCACCTGGCTGAATATCGTACAGCAGTTGGGAAGCTGAGCCAGAAACGCACTCAACACGCCGCTGAACTATCAAACCGGGTCATTGAGTACATGGGTGAACTGGGTATGAGGGGCGGCACCTTTGAACTGAAAGTATCCCTGGATCCCGATGCAACACCCTCCCCTCGTGGTGACGACAAGGTGCAAATCAATATCAGCGCCAACCCGGGCATGCCGCCCGGACCTCTGAACAAGATCGCTTCTGGTGGTGAGCTATCCAGGATCAACCTGGCCATCAAGGTCGCAACAACCGCTGGCAGCGAGTCCCTCACTCAGATTTTTGATGAAGTTGATACCGGTATCGGAGGCGATACGGCCAACGCGGTAGGCAGGTTGATAAAAAGGCTATCAGTGAAGCGACTTTCAGGTTGTGGGCAAGCCTTGTGTGTCACTCACCTTGCACAGGTCGCAGTTTGTGCAACTCATCAGTTACAGGTTCGCAAAGCAACCGGAGAGGACACCACTCTGGTGGATACCAATTTGCTGGACAAAGACGAGCGGGTGGATGAGATTGCGCGAATGCTTGGTGGGAAAATCTCAGAACAAAGCCGTGCTCATGCGATTGAACTGCTCGACGCCGCAAAAACTGCAGCTTAACCTTGAGACTCTTCCCAATCAGTCCTTTTTGGGACGCACGTAAATAACCAGGCTATGGTCTTCAATGTCATAACCGTGATCTTCCGCAATCTCAGCCTGCAACCTTTCAATTTCCTCGTTGGAAAATTCGATCACCTTTCCGGTTTCGACACAGACCATGTGGTCATGGTGGCTACCTGAATCCAGTTCATAATAGGCCTGACCGCCTTCAAAATTGTGTTTGACGACTAGTCCGGCAGTCTCAAACTGATTGAGTACGCGATAAACTGTTGCCAACCCGATGTCATCACCTGCCTGCATCAGGACCCGATAAATATCGTCTGCCGTCACATGTTTATTGCCCACTTCCTCCAACAAATCGAGTATGCGTTTTCTGGGCTGGGTTACTTTTAGACCAACTTTTCGAAGATTCCCACTGTTCATTAGTTTTGTCCTGTTTTTAATAATTTTACAATAGCCTGTTCTTCATTACAGCGGACTATTGTATCATTCACCGCCTTGATCTTATGTATCAGCAATTGCTGAAGGAACTAAATGACCAGGTATTTGTTAATTGCCCTGATGGCCGTCCTTATATTAAATACAGGATGTAAACTGATCTACAAGCAAAATATTCAACAGGGCAATGCCCATGAACAGGAAGATCTGGATCAGCTCGAATTGGGAATGACCAAAAAACAGGTTGCATATTTGCTTGGCACACCCGCTGTTCATGACCCGTTCCATCAGAACCGTTGGGATTATATATCAATGCTGAGCCGCCGCGGGGGTGAGCCGGTGAAACGCCTGGTGACACTGACTTTTGAAAATGATGTACTCATCGAAACCGAAGGTGTCGGTGATTCAACCGGTGGTGATATCAAGGCCCTGGCAGGGACCCAATCAGCTGTCCGTGATATCGATGACATCAAAACAGCCAAAGGAACACAGCTTGTCACCGATGACGGTGTGATTAACTGGACCCTGCAATTGGGTGCATTCAATACCCACGAACAGGCAATAGAATTTGCACAGGCAGTTAGAGCAAAAGGCTTCCCGGCTGAATTTGCAGAGCAAATCGTACCCGGTCTCGGCACTCGTTACCAGGTACGCTCGGGGCTTTATGACACCTACAATGAAGCCATCGCTGCACTCCAGATTGTCGAGAAAGCCATGAATGTGGTGGGTATTACGGTACCGGTCGATATACCGTTAGAGCCTTAATTCAAGTATTTATAGACGTGACCGGATCACTGCATTGCAGTGATCTGGCCATGGCGTATACTTAGTGCCGCACATTAGAGAAACTCAATTGGTTGTTTTTTGGCGGTTTAATATGAACTGTAAAATAATCCTCATAGTTGTGGTTTTTCTGTCCCCGGGAGCCAGCCATGCTCAATCGCAAGAAGGTAACCCGGGTTCGAAAGGTACTATCCCCAAGGCCGTACAGGACCATAGCCGATGGGTGATGGACCAAAAGAGTTGGGGTTTACCAAATGCCGCGGACGTTAAAAAGGCTCAAAGAGCTGCCGCACAGGGGCTGGCACCCGCGCAATTCCGGTTGGCGCTGATGTACGACAGGGGTTGGGGTGTGCAACAAAGCGATATAAAAGCCGTGAAGTGGCTTCGCAAAGCAGCACAGCAGGAATTTGTAGAGGCCCAGTACAACCTGGGAAGCCGCTATGAAAGTGGTCAGGGTGTAACACAAGATCATGCTGAAGCTGCCAGTTGGTTTCGCAAAGCAGCCGAGCGGGGCTCCGTAAACGCGCAAAAAAACCTGGGAGCAATGTATGGCCTCGGTCAAGGCGTGCCAGGGAGTTATTCTGAGGCTTATGTCTGGTCGAGCATCGCGGCAGAATCCGGTGATAAAGGCGCAATTATTAACCGTAACCTTGCCTCCAGTAAACTCTCATCTGACGATTTGAATATTGCGCAAAAGCGCGCAACGGACTTGTACGAGGAAATACAGCAAAGGAGCCTGGAGAATTACCAATAAATGGAAGCCCCGTCAAAGAGACGGGAGCCTCTAAATAATGCATTTATGGATTAGTGGTAAAGTCGATTTCAGGTTTTAGCCTGTTTTAAAGCACGTTGGCGTCGAACCTCTTTTGGATCGGCGATAAGGGCTCGGTAGATTTCTACCCGGTCGCCATCGCGGAGAACCTGTTCCGGGCCAGTTTTTTGACCAAAGATTCCCACCTTTGCCAGGTCAAGTTCAAATCCCTCAAACATCACGGCTACACCGGACCGGGTAATAGCATCGGCAACTGTCGAACCAATGGCGACTTCCAGTGCTATCAGTTCCTGCCGTTCAGGCATGGCCAGAACAACTTCCACGTGAATGTTTTGTTGATCGCCCTGCCCTGTCACCGTTGATACACCAGATCAGCACGCCGGCAGAAATCGTCTACCAAACGGTCGGCAATCTTTCCAAATCCTTTGCCAAACAGTTTTGCCATGGGTCCCCTGGTCATTTCAAAATCCAGTTCCAGGCTGATTTTACAACCATCCTCACCCAGTTGGACAAAAGACCATTCACCCTGCAGGTTCCTGAATGGGCCTTCGAGTAGTTTCATTTCGACCCGCTCACCTGAAACCAAAGTGTTGATTGTTGTAAAGCTTTGCCTGACACCGGCGATCAGGACTGTCAATGAGGCCTTTTGACTTTCACTGTCCTGTTGGTGGACCATGGTGGCAGTACACCAGCTTAAAAACTGGGGATAGGCTGGAACAGCCTCCACCAATTTGTACATGTCCATCGCACTGTGTGTAACCAGTGCTGAGCGTGCTATTTTCATAATTTCCAGGTTCCGGCGAGTGAGAAATTCTACACGATAAAAGCCTGGTGTAGTGCATCGTAATAAATGGTGGTATGCCATCACACGCAGTAAAATAGCCGATTGAATGGATGATAAAAATGAATAAAAAGACCACAAACGGCACCAAAACGATCGCCCGAAACAAACGGGCCCGTTTCGAATACCACATCGAGGAACGTATTGAGGCCGGTTTGGCCCTGGAGGGATGGGAGGTTAAGTCCCTGCGTGAATCACGCGTCCAGTTTGCTGACAGCTACGTATTATTGAAAGACAACGAGGCATTTCTCTTCGGTTGCCGCATCGACCCATTACCGACAGCTTCCAAACACATCACACCGGATCCCACACGCACCCGCAAACTATTGTTGCATCGACGGGAAATCGACCGTATTACCGGTCTGGTCGAGCGTAAGGGGTTTACCGTGATCCCCACTGCCATGTACTGGTCACATGGCAAAGTTAAAGTAGAAATAGGTGTCGCCAAGGGTAAAAAGGCACATGATAAGCGGGCAGATCAGAAAGACCGCGATTGGCAACGGCAAAAAGCACGCATCATGAAACATGGATAAGCTATGAGATTCATGCACCATCTGCTTTGATCACCTCTGATCAGGCGCTGAAACCGGAACCGATCTATATCGACTGTTGATTGCAACCCATCAATCCCATTTGAACCCTGTTGTGGCCCCAGTTGTTGGGTTAATATGCATACATGGTCACGCAAAAAAATCAGCAAAGGAACGGTCTCAAACCGATCCGCGTTGGTATCGTAGATAAAAGTCCACTTATGTGCACAGCATTACGTACCTTGCTTGGCGAAGATGGCCGCTTTCAGGTTGTCTACATCTGCAAGAACTCTGAAGAATTCCTGCAAAAAGTAGCTACAGTTGCCATAGATGTCGCCGTTGCAGGATGGATTATTCCGCCCGGTGATGCACGTTTTATCCTCGATCAATTACAAGCCCGCACCGACGCACCAAGGATAGTGGTTTACTCAGGTATCGAAAGTGAATCTGCACCAGCACATGTGCTGGCTCATGGTGGCGCAGCGTTTGTATCGAAAAATGAAGAACCTGAATACCTGCTCGATACAGTCGCGGAAGTCGCCCGGGGGCGTATGGTATTCCCTTACCTCGATGTCAGCCGGATTAACGCAAATCCCCTGAGTGCGTTGACCAAGCGAGAACTCGAAATTCTCTCTTCACTGGCAGCGGGTCGAACCAACAAGGAA
>Ga0164315_10004180_pt1 | contig 11190 bp, 16 predicted proteins | sample GuaBasSedimGuay6_FD_113737 | JGI IMG/M metagenome (GOLD analysis project Ga0164315, IMG submission 113737) | Subseafloor sediment microbial communities from Guaymas Basin, Gulf of California, Mexico - Guay6, Core 4569-2, 0-3 cm | ecosystem: Environmental > Aquatic > Marine > Hydrothermal vents...
CATCGAAATTCGTTTCATCTTGTGCAGCGGTTATGAGTGTTGCGCTAGTTGTTAACTGTGGATCTATGACGCCTGCTGATACTACACCGGTACTTTCGGAAGACACTGTGAATGTAGTTACATCGCCATTGCCAGCAACTCCGTCAACTGTAATAGTTGCTCCGCTCACTAAAGTAATAACGTCAGACACGGAATATGCTGATGCGCCGATACCATCACCTCCGACAAAGACAGCATAATCTGTTTCATCTTGTCCTGCGATAATTGTAGGATCCCAGTTTAAATAACAAACATACAAGTAACTTGAATCGTATGCAAGATCACCGTTGCGGTCTCCTGTTAGTCCTTTGGATGTAGGAGGAATTGTGCTTGAGATTGCAATAGGTGGGCCTTCTTCACCTTGTATACCTTGCAAGCCTTGCGTACCTTGAATACCCGGATCGCCTTGCGGTCCGATAGGGCCGTCGAGGCCCGTAGGTCCTATAGCGCCATCAGCGCCATCAGCGCCGTTTAACGAGTCAGTCCATTCTAATTCTGTTCCTACGAAGCCGCCCGGATCTACTGCAGATTCATATGCAGACTTCGCGCCAGTGTCTGAGTTAACCCACACTCCGCCAACGAAAGTTAATACATCGCCGCTTATCGCCCCGGCCGTAGATACATCAGTTAAGTCATTAATTGATCCACTTGATCCTGAGCCGCCGGATCCACTTCGTGTTAGGTCTGCAATTGTGAAAAAGGCGTTATCATAACTTGTAAATTCAAAGGTGTAATATCCAGCGTCCGCGAATGCTACCTTGCCTTCTGGAGATATATTATCTACTTCTGGAGTAAGATTAAATCCTGTACCTGTGCCTGGTATGAGACCTGTTGAATCTGTAGTTGATCCTTGTAACAAGGTAACTCCTGCAACAGCTTCACCACTGCCGCCTGCGTCAACTGTGAACTTCGTAACATTGCCAGCATCAGTCGCGCCTATCCCAATTTCAGTAACAGTAATAACAGTTCCGGAGTTTAAAATAATTTTATCTCCGAAAATGTACGGATTAGCAAATTCAAGATCAATTAGATCCGGAGACATTGCAAACCCTGTACCAGGCCCCGACGAACTTGACTGTATAATTGAGTCACCGGCTGTTGCTGTAAGAATACCTTTTGTTAATACTGTGAATTCTGTAACTACGCCTACTGCCACTGTGTCAACACGAACAGTTGAACCGTCTAACATTGTTATAACGTCTAATGCTACGTGAGAGGCGCCACCTGAGAAAGTAGAAATCTCTACTTCAGTCTGTCCTGAAATAACTGTTAAACCAACGCCGCTAGTGAATACACCATTGCTTCCTGCGCCGTCATAATCTAATTGTGTTTGGCCGGGTTCAATTGTCGCACCAGCACCTTCAATAAATTCTAATCCTCGTATATCCGGATACCCTGGTATCTGTGTTAAGTCAACTGTGTCTGCAGTATCTGCAATATTTATTTCTACACGAATCAAACCTAGTTGTTGTGCATTAGAAGGGAATCCGGTTAATGTTAATGTAATATCATCGCTTGGTGACATTGTTTGATAATGACCGTTTGCATGATCTAAGACTACTGATCCTGTAACGGTTTCGTGATCATAAACTTGGATACGCTGATCAATAATAGTTGCAGACTTAAACTGCGTTCCTTGCATGTCGTTATCCGCAGAGGGATTGCCATCGAGCGGAGCTTTAACAATTGCCTTTACTTGCAGGTCTTCGATTTCAGATGCTGCAAAGGTAAAGTTCGTGCTGATGTTTGCGAAGTTATTTCGGAAGCCTTGTGTATCATTGCTGATACCTGCTACCGGGTATTCTCCGTCAATGTTGTCTGGTGTAATGTCTGATGCCATTTTATAATTCCTGTATAGCTATTTATCTATGCAATTTAGACCGCTACTAAGTTACCGAATAAGACCCATGTTGTTGCGGTTATTTTAAATGCGGTTGCTGTCGCATATTGTCCATTTAAGACTAACGTTAGGGCTGCATTTACATTTAATGTATCTGTTGTAATAGTAACAGTAACCGCGCCTGCGCCAAGTTGCATGAAGTTTAATTTAGTTCCAATTGGATATGCAACAGATGCATTGGCTGGAATAGTCATTGTAATTGCTGCCGCGTTATCTAGGGTAATCATCTTGTCAGCATCTGCTAATACGGCAGTATAGGTTGTGCCAGTTTGTGTATTTTGTGGCACCGCCGCTTCAAGATTTTTAATAACAGTCTTACCAGACGCCGGAGTAATATTAATATCATCTGCGCCATTTGCGGCTAGGGTTATACTAGTGTCGCTGTCAATTATAAATCCGTCTGTCACATCGTCAAATTCTATAAATGCTTTAATAGAGTTGCTTTGGTAGAATCTTAATTCGGCGTCTCCTGTAGATTGAGCTCTAATACTAATAACGGAATCGTCACTACCAACAAGGTTACCAGCACCCACTGTAAATATTTGGTCACTTGCGAAAGTGACTTTTGCCTCACCCTCTAATGTACCATCGCCAGTCCATACGCCAATTTGATTATTAACTGGAGTTCCGACTTTAGTTACATCGCCACCGCCGCCGCCAGCCAAATCTACCGTTACGCCATTAAGCCGTGCATTAAATGCGCCGGCCGATGTAACCCAAATATCGCCGTCTACTGGAGATGTCGGGGCGACACCTTCAGGAATTTTTAGTCCTGCTTCGGTTGTTGTACTTGCTTTGGTGTTTGTTACACCTTCAAATTCTAAATTACCTGCTTTCATTTATATAGTCCTTTATTATCCTGTTATTACTACTCGGTAATCACCAATCCCTGGTGCGACTGCTAAGGTGATTGTTACGTTATTAGCATCGTCAATTTCAACGCTGGTAGGAATCTGTAATGTTGCTGGGGTAGTTGTTAAATCATATACTTGTACAATGACGTCTGTTGTTCCGAGTGAATGAGTAAATTGTTCTGCTGCGACGGCTGTTGTGTTGTCTTGTGCAAATTTTGTTACTGTGCTACTGCTTGGCCCTGACAGATCTACTGTTACACCATTTAACCGTGCATTGAACGCGCCTGCTGCTGTTACCCAAACATCACCATCGTTCGGAACTGTTGGCGCTACGCCTTCTGCAATGTTTAATCCTGCAGTTGCTGGCGCACTAACCGCGATAGTTAATAATGTAGTCAATACGTTGTCAGTTACGCTTTCGCCATCAAGCGGAGCTTTTAATATTGCCTTAGCTTGTAAGTCTTCGATTTCGGACACAGCAAAGGTAAAGTTTGTACTCGTATTACCAAAATTGTCTCTGAATCCTTGACTGTCGTTATCAATATCCGCGACAGGATAATCACCGTCGATATTGCTTGGATTTATATTGCTTGCCATTATTATGTTAAACTCCTTTCTATTTGTTATATTTATCTAAGTCTATTTATTTTAATTATGAGAAAATATTAGTCTTAGGGAATTTAAGGAGTTCTTCAGTTATTACGACTTGACCTAAGGTAGAGCCGAATGTTGTTTCGTCGTTGTCGAGTGTCATCATGTCGTTGTCGAATGTTGTTGCAGGAGCATCGTCTAAATCTGACAGGCTATTATCCCATACATACCGATCAACTTCAAAACCAAGTGTCTTAATATCCCACCCGTAATCGATTATGTTGAATAATATTTGTTGTGCTGTGCCGGGCTTGCAATAAACAAGAGGCACCGCTGTAATAAATCCTAATGTTCTACCATCAGGTTGTGGACTAGTCATCCATTTTGGTAATAGATTGTCGCTAACACTTGTCTGTCCTATTTGATCTAAGATCCTTAAACGCATATTAGTCAAACTAGCCGGGTACCCAATTAATTGTCCATCACTGTTGTATGTTGGAATGCCTCCTTGTGCGATAACTTCTGCTGCGGACACATTATTTAATACTAGTTCTTGCCCAATAGATACATCACCTTCTTCTAGGAAGTCAGTCACGTCAGAATAAATTACTTCATAAATCAAGTCACCATTTGCATCAAGTGCTTCTGCAATACGCAATTCGTCAAATCCAAATTTTCGTGTATAATGATTTTGCGTCATTGCGGCAGCGTACGAAGTTCTACTAGATGGATTCAATCCGTTTACTAATTTAAATCGAACGTCGGCCGCTATTCCGAAATTCTCATCATCTAATCTATATACGTCTTCCCTCGGCACAAGAGCTGGTTGATCGGTTAACTGATTAAAGTAAATTCTGTCTTGCACTGGAAGATATGATACTAAGGTTAGGGATTCGTAAGGTTCGTTGTTTACAGGAGCTACAATAATAGTGAATTCCATTTCGGTATCAATTACGGCAGTTACGTCAACTACCCTAACATCGAAAATAAAAGTGTTATCAAAGGAACCGCCTAAGTTACTGCAACTTGTATCTGGGCCGGGGCCTCCGTCGATTGTAGTAGCACCACCATCCAATTTAAAGTAATCAAATCTTGGTCGGCCAATAATTAAACCCTCGGGTGTTAATGTTAATCCAGGAGGAAGTCGTCCGCCTACTAATGTGTAAGTCATTGCAGTTTCGAAAGTTGGAACAGCTTCAATAAACAATTCACTAACAGATCCATTGTCTAAACACATAATGGTTGGGTTAGTGAAAGTTAGGGCAGTGCTCAAGTCACCAGTTATTGTCATTGTGAATGTAGAGACGTTACTAGAGATAGTCGGATCTATAATTTTATATGTGATTATATCAAACGTAAATACTTCTTCCGCATCTACAATTACATCGAGGAATCCATGTATGTATCCGGATTCTGCATCTAATGCCAAGCTCGGAGGAAGTCCACCACCGGGGTTGCTGAACTCGATTGCATTTGATTCAAAATCATATCCTTCGAATTGGAATGCAAAATAATTGTCGTGTAAATATGTACCTAAGTCGCCCTCTGGTGTAGTGACGATCGGATTAATTCCTGTTGATCTGTCTGCTGTGATAGTTGTGTCATCAGCTGTGATATCTGTATTGTCTGCAGATAAATTGTATGTGCTTTTTAAGAATATTGAGAATGTTTTTGCATCATATCCAATACCGTCTGTGGTAGATATTGTAAACTGGTAATTTTTATCAAGTGTGCCTAGTCCGTAGTCGAAACCAAATTCACCAATGTCCTCATCAAACTTCGAACCGTCAAATCCTAAGTCAGTGCCTGCAGGCAGTGCGCTGACCGGGAAAGGATAACCACGTATGTAAGCTATTCTATCGTTGTCTGGATCTTGTACTAGGAATAATCCCTCGGGCAATACTGCGCCAGATACCGACCATGTTAATACGTTGGCGTCATCTTCGTCAATTGCGTCTAGTTGTATATCAACATACTCGCCGTAATAGAATTCATCTAGTTGGCCCGATGGAGTTATGATGTGCGGAATTCTTTGACCAGACACTTGCAAAGAAAATGTTACGTCCGATACTTCGTTCGTTGTTGTTGTTGCGCGAATAGTAAATAAGGATGACGTATCAACGTCTACCTCTGCAGGCGTACCAACAATTTTAATTGGAAAGCCTGCAATTTGTGTTCCTGAGATATAAATGCCTTCTGGTAAGTCGCCCGCGATGTGAGAATATGTTACCACATCCAAATCGGTATCGATCGCTTTAAGCTCGTACTCAAAGAAAATATTTTCCGCAATCGTACCTAAGTTCGAATTACGTACCTGCCAGATTGGCTGTCCCATGTTTTATACATGATCCACTATTGCGGACTTCTTCCAGATCGGACTAGTTGCACCATCGTAGTCTGCAATACAGACATACATGAATCCCGTATCCCAGGCTATCTCACCTGCGGTGTCGCCTATCGCGCCAACGCCTGTTGCAGGGGTTCTAGTTGTGCTAATATTAATCGTGTCGGTATCGAACACAATTATGCCGTTACCGTTTGCTGTTAGGGTTATATCTTCATCTAGAACAGATGGAGTGATATCATTAAGATTGAAAACTAGAGTGCTTGTTCCAATGCCGGTGATGTATATTTCGTCGAAGTTGTCATTAACTTTATCGAACGCGTCGCGGATAGGATCGCCGGTGTTGTCATTGGCGACCGTTCCTATATTTATTGTTTGCTGTGCCATTAGTTGTAATTACCTCTATAATTACAACTATTTATCGAGAATATTTAAATAATAAACCGCTTGATTGTTACAGTTGGTGTGCCACCTTGTCCCCATAATCCAATTGGACGATCGGTAGCAATAGTACAAATGAATTCATCTGACCCACCAACTAGAAAACTTGTTGCGTCGGCCGCTGCTCCAATGTTGACTCTAAAAGGCCCAGTGCCAGTAATGTGTAAAACCACATATGTAGCGCCCGCCCTAGTGTTCGCAGCTCCTGGAATTCCTGCTGCTATATCAACTGTTGTGTTTGCCCCAGATGTAATTGAAGCCTCTGTTAGTTCTAAGTATGTTGCCTTTATTGCGCCGGCGTACGCTCCGAAAATTGCCATTAGTAATTCCCCCTAGGGCCGCTTCGGCCAGGTGATGGGCGGCTAGGCTCTGGGTCTTGTCCTTCGTAGTCGGACATGTCAAATTCATCACTAAGCTCTTCAATTGTGTCTTGGACTGTAGTATTTCCGCCGCCCATCCACATGTGGTCATTGTCCAATGCCATCATAATATGAGGATACCAATATGCTTTTGCGCGGTTCTTTGCGTCACCATTTGGAATAACGTCATACAGTTGCTCAACAAGATCTTTAATCTCTTCTTTAAGCCTTGTCATTTCCTCAGCATCTTCGCCGTACCGTTCTTCGCTAAGTACAGTTTCGGTAATTTTACGTGAAGGAGAGTTGTCCATCATCTCCATTAGGGTTTTCATTTCGTCGTGCTTGTTAGTCATAAGTTAAATCCTATTATTTAACTTATTTATCTATTTGCAGTTCTCAAGTTCATAATCGTAAATCCTCATCCAATCATATTCCCGTGCAGTAGTGACCACTCCGTCGCTATTGGTAGAACTGGTGATAGCAATACGAACAGCCACTTTCTCTTTGTGCCTGTTTGACTCGATGACCTGAACCCGGTCTCCTGTAATTACCATACATGCAACATCACCTTCTTTAAATTCGTGAGTGAATGTTGCCTGCTCTACATTAGCAAGTGCAATGAAAAAGGCCAGGACTAAGCCCCATACTAAAATCTTACCCCAGTGGTCACAAAAGAATATGACGAATTCATAAAAGATCTCGTTAAGGTTCCTAAAAAACTTTTTCATTCTTTATCTCCCGATAGTGTTAACTTCTTCAGCGCAACTTCTTCAGTAATCCACACAGATTGCTGTGGATCATTCACGCATCGAAAAGTCGTCTGGGCGTTGGCCCATTCCTTGATTCCTGCAAGTCCGCCTTTGTCAGCACAATACAGATTGCCAAGTTCGATATCTTTATAATCGACTTTTTGATAACAGCCGGCCAAAGTTAAAAGTGCTGCTATAAATAAAATTCTCATTTGTTCTGTCTCCGTATGATGGCATCTAAACATGCCTGCATGTTATCGCGCCCTGCTGGGTTCGCGGTGTGAAAATTAATTTCTGGAAGTGGGATCATGTTATCGTACACTGCCATTTCGATCCAACACATAATATCGTATCCTGTGGGCTCCCCAACATCGCCCAAATCATGGTCGAGCGACAAATGGGTTATCTTGCCCTCCTTGAGGACCTTTAATGTTTCTCGCGCATTCCAAGTCTGTTCCCAGCCCTCGGGCGCAATTCTAATGTCGTCTACGTAAAGTTTCATCTTATATAGAGTGCTATCAATAGTGGTGAAAAGGATATCCCAACATACATAAAAACTCCAAATAAGAAAGCTATAATGCATGCCGGCGCGCAGGCTTTGCCATTATATGCGAACCAAACAAACGATTTTACAATTTCAACCATCATGTCAGTCTCGTTATTGTTTGGTAATCTGTGTCGATGCTTTGACCAACTTCCAATTTGAGCACGTGGTCTTCCCAAAACCAACGTCCGTCCATTGTAGATCCTTTAACAGTTTTTACACTCGTTAACCAATCTGGCGCAGTGCTTTCGTCAAACCATACCGGTTTCCTGTTGGGGATAAATCTTGGAATTCTCTCAAACGTTTTCACATCAATCCATTTGTATCCATTAAGTAAAACACCCACCAAACTACAGCGAGTAATCCTGAACAAAAAACTGCAAAATTAAAGTCGTCAGTCTCGTCGCGATCTGCTGCTTCGACTATTGCTATCCATAATATGCTTGTCATCCTAATATCTCACGGATGGCCAGTCCGTACAAACATAGGACAAGCCCCAGGAGGCTCGCCGTTAATAACCAAAGCGGAGCCGCTGCAGAAACATGACGCCAATCTATTCGATTGTATAATTCGAAAACCACATTAGACAAAATCATTTTCACTTGCTGCGGATATTGTCGAGGTAATGGTAAGCTTCGAGATATTTAACTGTGCGTGTCTTGTCCTTTTCCCGTATGCCTTTCATCCTAGTAGGATCCATGTTGTGTTTAAGGTCGCACATTTTGATAATAATGCACATTGGACATTCTGTAATACGTTCGATATAATCCTGATAGGATTCTCCGGGCTGGTGTGTCATTCTAACAACACCTGCAATCACTTCTTCACAGAAGCCTGCGTTCCGCAATCGTTCCTTAGTCCATTCTGGAATGTCCTCAAGCAAATCATGCATCACTGCAATTTGCATGGCTATTGAATTCTTTTGGGTGATCTTTCCAACCCGTTCCATTACCGTCAGGCAATGCAGAATGTACGGAAAGCCACCTTTATCAAGTTTGGCAACAAAGGCAGTTGCTGTTATTTGAATTGCTGTCGCTAGCTCTTTGCCATCTTTCAAATTATTATCCTCTTTTTATACTGCCACTTTTACGTATTCAGTTACTGAGATGCACTTCGGACAGATGCCATCGAAATTGGGAGGTCCGTCGACCAATTCATGGTAACTGCAAAGCCCACTTCTCGCTTGAGTTAAGTGTTTGCATTTGCCTCGGTATTTGAATCCGGCACAAGTACAAGAATCCGGATCATCGCCGATGGAAACATGTTGAACATAATCGCCGTGGTGTGTTTGTCTGCTATGGCGATTGCATTGCTGCATGATTTGGATTGTGAAATCCGGCATTAGTATTCGCCTTCACATTCATAGAAAATGCCAATGCCGGAACCGTTTGCGCTAGTCCAACCGGGCTGATGAATTTTGTCGAGATCGATTTCTTCGTACTCTGCAATGCAGCTCTCAGCGCCCCATTTAATTGTGGCCCGACCGTACCCCAGCTGGTCAATAACACCGTAAGAGAGAGGATGCATCGCACCCCATTCGCCCACAACCTTTGTTCCGATAGTTGGAGTAATCATTACGTATTCGCCTTTATGTAGTCTTCAACAAGTGGCATGAGATCTGATCGAAACATCACCCTGTTTGCAATGTCGTCCTGCAGAAACAAATAAGTACAAATTTCCTTCTTGTTCCAGCGGTCAACATTTGACGGAGCTCGCAACATATGAAAGTTGATTCGATCGATAATTTCTGCTTTGTAGCATTCTTCGATCATAGCGAAGCCGTAAATTCAATTGTAAAATCCTGTTTCCGCGCTACACTGCCAGCATCAATTGTTGTGATTGTGATTGTGTGGCGACCGAATTGACCATCGCGCTTTGCTCGGCGATGATAATAAGTAACGATATCTTTGAAGGACTTCTTCATGAAATGATCGCATCCGCCAAGTAAAGTGCCGTCTGCGAATTTAATTGTGGTGTCGACTGTGCAGCCGATGCTGTCTGGCTGGTAGTTGATCGCGTAATTTGTGTATAAATCAGTAACAAATTTCATATTTTGGAGACCTGGTTTGTTTAACTAATACGTGTATTATACAGGTTTGGACAGGTATGTCTACCAATTGATTATGTAGCAAAAGGTTAACGTCTGTGGATATTAAGACGACCTTTGAGTTTTTCAGCATTGAACATTTCCTTATCAATTACCAAATTGAAGTGTGTATCAATATCTTTAAACGTTGCGGCATATGCCGGACTGTTATCAAATATCATATCAATGTAATGTGCTTCGCAGATTCTTGCTTTGACGCCATCCCAGGATGCGTCCGGCCAAAATTTACCTTCGGGACGTTCCTCGTAGGTTTCGTCGCCCGATTCTAACAGGTATGTTTCAACTGAGAAATAATAATGATACCATTCGGTTAGAGTGTGCTCGTTAAGCAAAGCTCTCATTTCTTCGTCTAACGGTTGGCCGGAAATAATGTATATTTCATATCCGAAATTATGCATGAAACGCATCATCGCACGATACTCTTCGTGCGTGTCTAAGACTCCGTGTACATCGAATGCTACTTTCATTCTTCCTCTATCCGTAAATGTGTTTCGCAATATTAAATGCTAACTTTCCATCGTACAGTCCTGCGTGGTTAGCCTTCAGGTATTGCATGGCTTCACCGAAATTCTTGGCATCGGTTTTGGGAAGCAATTCGTATAAATCTGCTTCAGTTAATTGTGTTGGAATAAAAGTTTCCAGCAACACGTTTTCGGCCCTAAGGTTAGGGCAGCCAATTCCGAGATCATCGCTTGCTTCGATTACTTCATCGTTACCAGCAATGAATTTCTTACATGCTGCAATAACAATTGCATCTGTAATCTCATCGCCTGTGCGTTTTGCGGCACTCTCTAGCTCGCCCAGCAATGTAGTCAGCAAAGTCTTTCCGACGACATCTCTCGCCTTCATTGCTGCCATTCTGTCTTTTCGTATTTTTTCTATTAACATTTTCTTTTCCTTTTAACCAGACACAAGGGGCCCGCAAGCCCCCTGCGACTAAGGCTTATTTAACTTGATTCAAAGCGTTATTTGAGATCTTGGAGTAGAAGTTGATCAAGTATGTCTTAACCAATTGCACTACCATGTCGTAAATATCGCCCAGGACATTTTCAATGACACTAAACGGCCAAATCAAAATCCATTGTACAAGACGCGTAATGTTTTCGCCGGGATCAACTCGATCCTTCAGTCTGTCGAAATCCCTCGCCATTTCGCGTTCCATACGCTCACGTTCGCCGGGGTCGGTGAAGTTGTTTTGCGCATACACCATTGACTTTTGTTCGTTGTGTTCTTTACCCAGCTTTACGCAGAATCGCTTCCAA
>Ga0164315_10004181_pt1 | contig 11188 bp, 10 predicted proteins | sample GuaBasSedimGuay6_FD_113737 | JGI IMG/M metagenome (GOLD analysis project Ga0164315, IMG submission 113737) | Subseafloor sediment microbial communities from Guaymas Basin, Gulf of California, Mexico - Guay6, Core 4569-2, 0-3 cm | ecosystem: Environmental > Aquatic > Marine > Hydrothermal vents...
GGTCCTTTACAATGACATTGTTGAAGGATTTAATGATCTCCTGCTGGCTTAGCCTCGCACCCATGGTAGAGTAAATAGGAGATAGAGTGTCGGCTGTGGCCGATTTGAGGGATCGTGCGCTGTAGACCAGGGTTTCGCTCTTCATATCGTCCTGGATGGCGCGTTGAACGGCCAGGATCCTGTACAACTTATTTACATCGATCAGGTGGGGAGAGTGCGTAGTGTAGATAATCTGAATCCGCTCTTTAATATCATCAAATACCTTTAATACATCCTCCTGGGCCCTTGCATGAAGGCTAACCGCCGGTTCATCGATCAAAAGCAACTTGTCGCGCTTGCTTTTATCCATGGCAGTAGCCTTTAGTTCCAGGAAGAAGGATAGAAACCACCTTACCCCGCGACTACGCTGTTTGGGATATAGTCTCTCCTGCTCATCTTTAATCCAGAACTCCAGATAAGGTTTTCCGCTTTTTTCCGGAATGGTGTGGTCGTAATGGCTTAGCTCAAAATTTATCTTGATCTTATTTTTCTTCCCCACATTCTGTCTCCAGAAATCCTGGAAATTAAGCGTAAGTTCCCCATTCAGGTTCTCAATTTTTTGCTTCAGGATTCTGCTGGAGGGTTGCTGAAAGAAGGAGTACTCCAGTCCTGTGATAGTCAGGAAATTAATTGCTGCTTTATAACCTTCTGCCCGCTTGTTGGCGCGGACTATGTCTTCCAGGTCGATGCGGTTGGGGAGAAGTGAAGAGAAATCTTCGAACATTTCGAAATCGGGAAGGATTTTAAATATCTCTTCTGCCAGTTCGGTGGAACTGTAGAACTGCTTTACCGAATCTACATCTTTCCGGGCTGCTTTCACTGCGCTATCAATGGACATTCCCTCAAACACATGTTCAAGCGCCAGCAACTGGATACGCTGCGCATCATTCAGTTCACCAAGCTCATCTTTATACTTCTCAATATCGGTCCTGTATATCTCCTCTTTTATCTCGGCAGCACGCTGTTCTCTTTCTGCAGAGTACATACCGGTCATCTGAAGCAATTGTTTAAGTTGCTCCTGTACAAGGCCCAGTGCTTCTTTTTTCTCAGCACTTTCCTCCTGGATATCCATCAGCTTCCGGCTCACCTCACTTTTTTCATCCAGTGCCTCCAGGATATCTTTCTTTTCCTCCTGCTTTGATTTTTTTTGTTCAACGGTCTCTTTCAACTTCTGGAACATTTCCTCTTCCAGTGCCAACTCCTTCTTAAGTTCCTCTTTCCGCTTCCTGGATGGAAATTTCCTGATGTTTCTCTTGATTTCATTCATCCTGAGTCTGACCGTTTCCACCTTCTCAGTGGTCCACTCAGCCTCTTCGTTTATTTTGTTCAGTTTTTTTGATGCAGTTGCAATATCACGGTTCAGGTGCTCCAGGTTCTCCATGACCTTTATTTCCCTCTTAAGGAATTGGTCGTGAGTTTCATTGTACACTTCCTGCAATTCATCGCCCATCTCTATAAGTGAATCTATATCGTCTTCCCACCTTCTGGAAAGGGAAATGCTATTTACAGTAGTAATCAGCTTGCGAATTTCCGGATTCAATCTCTTTTTATCCAGATAGTTCTCTATATCGGCAAATGCGAAGTTAAATTTGCAGGTTACCACTGGCAGCGAGAGGTCGCTTCTAAGCATATCTTCAATTAGACCTCCATCGTGAAAGGCCTTAAGAGCCTCCAGTATTGATGTTTTTCCCGATTCGTTCTGACCGATCAGGCTGGTGATGTTGTCATGGGCCAAAGTATGCCAGCCGGTATCCACTATGGATCTGAAATTCTGAATTCTAAAAGAAACCAAATGCATGTTCCTGCTTTATATAAATCTAATTCCGAAAATCAATATGTCGTCCACCTGGAGCTCATTTCCTTTCCAATCCGCCATTACGCGGTCCAGCTCTTTGCGTTGCTCCTCCATGGTCATATCCGATATACGGATCAGTAATTCTCTAAACGGGCCATATTTGAATTTCTTGTTCTCTGGCCCGCCAAACTGATCGGGATATCCATCGGAAAATAGGTATACGATATCGCCCGGTTTAAGTTGCAGTGTATGATTGGTAAATGAACTTTCTTCAATGGCATCGATACCCACCGGCATTTTATCTGCCTTAATTTCAGTAAGCACCTTTTTGCGGATGTGGTAGAGAGGGTTGTTAGCTCCCGAAAATTGCAGTTCGCCCGATCGGGGGTGTAACACACAGAGGGCCATATCCATGGCATCCTTGTTTTCCAGTTCGTAACCCCGTTGGTGCAAGGCTTTCATAACCCGTTCCCGAAGGAGGTTAAGAATCCTGCTGGAGCGGATGGGCCCTCTAATGCTGAGGATCTCGTTGAGGAAGGAGATGCCCATTATACTCATCAAAGCGCCGGGTACGCCATGCCCGGTACAATCGCCGGCAGCCACCACGATATAATCTTCCTTCCGGGAGCAATAATAAAAATCTCCACTTACAATATCCCGTGGTTGATGGAAAATAAAAAACTCTTTCAGCATATTCTCCATATACTTCTGGCCCGGCAGAACAGCCCTTTGAATGAAGCTCGCATATTTGAGACTTGCCATCAGTTCCCTGCGTTGATCAAGCAGGTTTTCCATGGATAGTTTTTGTTCTTTCAATCTCCTTAGGTTTTAGTCAGGTTCTTACTCCGGCAGAGCCACATCAAAGATGCCCCCTTTTACAATATAACAGGGCGAGCCACACTCTGCATTGGCATTATAGAGCTCCATATTATCAGCATCAAAAGCCTCAATTATTTTATCCCCTGAGCGATATGTAGCGCGGACCGTGTAGTTGCTGTTCATTTTCGAGTAGAGATAAAACTCTTCAGTGGTGGCGGTATCCTGCCAGTCGATCACTCCCTCCTCATAGTCACCCCGGTAAAATGTCAGCGGTACAGAATCATTCTCAGCATTGATGGTAAGATTGATAATCAGGTTTGCACTATCAGGCGCATAGCCATAACAATCTCCACAATCGATCGACAGCATCCAGTCCTCTGGTTCACAGGCCGTAAATTTGCCCGAAACCAGTACCAGCAGTGCAGCTGCCAGGAGCCTAGTATGTAATTTCTTTCTGAACATTGGGATTTCTCCGCTTTAAAATTCTGAGGAACAGGGTAATATTTATTTTCCATGCCCCTTCCAGGAGTGTGCCATAGGTATACCGTTCGGCCCCTGCTTTTATTCCGGCAAAATTCTTCTTCATATACAGGCCAGCCGACAGGGCAAGAGAGTACCTGGCTTTCTCATTCTCACTGACTCCCTTATGGCTCGGAAAGGAGAGCATTCCATAGAGTCCGCCATATGCTCCATATTCCATTCCTGATTTGTCATGCAGGAAGGCGAAATTCTTTCCCCCTCCCAGAGTCCACACCCAGCGCGTCTCCCTGTATTGGTGGATCAGCAAGTCATCGATTTCAAGCTGTACTTTTCTGATTATGGGACGAAAATCTATTCCGCTTTCAACAAAGTACCCAAATTTACGGTCCACCACCGAAAAACGGATCTGCATCATATGTTCATTGCTTCGGAAGGAATTGCCCCATCCCAGGTTGTACTCCGTAAAACTGGGCTTGGGAGAGGTGGTGGCTCCGGCACTTTTTAAAAGCTTTAGCGCTTTGTTACTGCCTTGCTGACGGGCCAGATCGTAAAGAGTTTCACCCGATTTGAGCGTGTGATTTACATTGGCACCACTATCTATCAGTAGCTTGGCAATGGTGTCGTATCTGAAGAATACTGCATGAACCAGGGGGGTATAGTTCTGTTTGTTGACCCTTTCCAGCGCTGCTCCTTTTTCGAGCAACAACTGACTTATGGGGAGATTTCCCTGTTGGGCGGCTATCATCAGGGGAGTGTTAAGTAGCTCGTCGGCACCATCCGGATCAAGTCCGTTCTGCAACAAAACGTCGGTGGTCTCCAGGTTGCCGAAATAAACAGCTGTCATTACGGCCATATTGCCATCCCTGTCGCTTATGCTGTCGGATGCACCATAATAGAGAAGAAGATCAGCTATCTCATAGTCATTTATGGCCGCTGCATAAAGTAGTGCAGAACCCTGGTAGCTATCACGATGGTCAGGATCGGCCCCTTTTTCCAGCAGGAAGTGTGCCACATCAAAGTGCCTGTTGAACACAGCTATCAGCAGGGGAGTGGTCCTCTCCGCATCGCTAAAATCCAGGCTGGCACCATTCAATACCAGCATTTTGACCATTAGTACATCGCCACTTTCAGCGGCAAACATCAGAGCAGTCATTCCCCCTTCGGCTACGGCATTGGGATCAGCACCCCGTTCAAGTAACAGCATTACTGCATCGGGATTCCTTTTTAATACGGATTCAACCAGATTCCAATCATCTTCCCCCGCTTTGAAATATGTTGTATCCAAAGGTTCATCCAGAGCCTCCTCCTGAGCATAGATAGCAGGACCCCCAAGAGTGATCATTAGTACTCCTGTCAGCAATAAGATGCTTATCCGGATGCTAGCTCTCTTATCCACCTTTGCGTTTTACGTTGAATCCTTTCTCCTGCAGCAAAGTGAACACCCTGTCTCTGAAATCACCCTGGATCAGAATGTTGTGATCACCAACAGAGCCTCCCACACCGCAGCTGCTCTTCAACTCTTTGGCCAGGGTTTTTAAATCATCTTTGCTCCCTTTAAAACCTTCTATCAGGGTGACTTTCTTTCCTTTACGGTTTTTCTTATCCAGGCTCACATAAAGCACCTGCTTCTGTGGTGCAAGAGTCTCCGACTCCTCCTGATCTCCCGATTCATATTGAAAATCCGCATTGGTCGAATAAACCATGCCCAGGCGTTTTTTCCAGTCATTTTCCATGCTAAGGCTTTGGACGTTTAATGATCATCTCTTAGTTGCCCAGTTCCAGTTGGTTACGCACCAGGTTGAAATAGTGCCCCTTCTTGGCTATAAGGGTATTGTGCTTGCCCTCTTCAACTATACGGCCCTGGTCAAGTACAATAATCTGGTCCGCGTTTTTCACGGTGCTCAGGCGGTGTGCCACAATAAGCACGGTTTTACCCCTGAAAACCAGCTGAAGATTATCCATGATTCGCCTCTCATTATTGGCATCCAGTGCACTGGTCCCTTCATCCAGGAACAGGAAGCCGGGATTCTTATAAATGGCCCTTGCAATAAGGATCCGTTGCTCCTCACCTCCGCTGAGGGTAAGTCCCTCCTGTCCGACTACGGTATTGTAACCCAAGGGCAAGCGGTCGATAAAATCATCAATACATGCCATCTTGGCTGCATATAGCAGTTGTTCGGCCTTGATTTCATGTTCCCCCAAAGCAATATTCCTGGCTATGGTGTCGGAGAAGATGAATCCATCCTGCATGACCACGCCGCACTGTCTTCTCCACAGGTCAGGCGACATCATCTGAATATTCATATCTCCAGCCCTGATATCTCCCTTGGCTGGCGGATAAAATCCCAGCAATAGCTTCAGCAGTGTGGTTTTTCCACTGCCACTGACCCCAACCAGCGCTGTAATCGTATCTTTTTTCAGGATTAGATTGATATCTTCCAGTACATTACGTTGAATGGCACCCGGGTAGGTGAACTCCAGCTGATTGACCGAAAGCTTCTCAATAGCAGGAAGTACAGTGACACCGGTTTCCCGCTGATATTCATCTTCAGTTTCATGAATTTCCCCCAATCGTTCCAGGCTGATCTTGGCATCCTGTGCCCGGTGAAAGAAGGAGATCATCTGTTCAATGGGCCCGTTTAGTTGTCCGAGTATATACGAGATCGCCAGAAGAGTACCAAGGGTCAAATTGCCGTTTAGTACCGCGATGGCAGCCGTAACATTGATGAGAATGTTTTTGGTTTCATTAATAAATACACCCCCTGCTTCCTGGTATTGGTTTAGAGAGAGCGATTTCATATTGATCCGGAACAGGCCTGCCTGGATGTCTTTCCATTCCCATTGGCTGGTTCTCTCTGCATTATTCAGTTTGATCTCCCGGATTCCATGAATAATCTGAATCAGCTTGCTCTGGTTTTCGGCCATTTTCGAAAAGTACTTCTGGTCCAGGACTCTCCGGCGCTTCATAAAAACAAAGATCCAAAGGAAATAGAGCAAGCCGCCGGCCAGGAAAATCACCAATATTTTCAGGCTGTATATGGCCAGGATGATGGCAAAGACCACCAGGTTAAACATGGAGAAGAGGATAGTGAGTGAAGAGGTGGTCATAAAGGTCTCGATCCTGCGGTGGTCACCGATGCGCTGCAGGATATCACCGGTGAGCTTGGTATCGAAGAATCCCACAGGGAGTTTCATCAATTTAGAAAGGAAATCGGAGATCAAGGCAATATTCACACGCGCGCTCAGGTGAAGTAAGATCCATCTTCGAATAAAGTCTATTCCCATCTGGGAAATGATCAGCACAAACTGGAATAGAAGCACCAGGTAGATGAAGGGAAGATCCTGGTTGGTGATCCCAAAATCCACCATGGACTGGAACAGGAAGGGGAGCAGGAACTGGATAATGCTTCCTATAATCAAACCCAGCAAAAGGTGATATACATAGCGCCTGTAAGGGGCCAGGTAGCGGCTCAGGTAGCGGAAACCGGTTTTCTTAACAGGCTCGTCTTCCTGGTTAAGAAAATCCGGGGTGGGCTGAACCAGCAGGGCCGAGCCTTTGGCTTCTCCATCCAGGCGAGTACTTATCCAGGACTTCAGGAAGTCTTCTTTGGTGTAGACGGTATGTCCAAATCCGGGATCGGCAACATATACCTTATCCTTGCGGATCTTATATACCACCACAAAATGTTTCTGCTGCCAGTGAACTATCACCGGTAAGGGTGCTTCCTCCTTAAGACGTTCCCAGGTAAGGGAGACCCCCATGGTCTGCATGCCTATGTCTTCAGCGGCTCTTGCAATCCCAAGCATCGATACTCCTTCTCTGGTCAGGTGAGATTTTTCCCGGAGCGTTTGAAGTGTAAAGTGTTTTCCATAATAACGGGCCACCATTCTCAGACAGGTGGGTCCGCAGTCCATGGCGTCAAGTTGCTTATAGAAAGGGAATGAGGGCATATGTTAGATGACTTATGCCCCCTAAATTAAGAATTATTTTAACAATACCTTTTCCAATTTTATAGCATCATTCTGGTAGGGTCCCTCCTGTTCTGTTAATGGATGAAGCTTCTCCAGTGCAGCTTCCCGACTATCTGATTTAATGAGTGCCAGGGTCGAGTACCAGCTTATGCTTTGATCCAGCATATCCGTAGGAGCAGGCTCTTCCGTGTTGATCAGTTCCATTACCAGCTGCTGGCGGTCCAGCTCCATGGCTGATAGCAGGTAGAAAAGCAGGATCAGTTTATTGTCTTTGTCCTGAGCGAGCCGTTCTGAGAGTAATTTCTTAGATTCCAGATAGTTGCCCTGGCGGTATTGAATAATCCCGGGTTCGGATTCTCCCCGGGTAGGCTGGTAATATGCAAGCACCACCGGATCCTTAGTTGGATGATAGTATCTGGCAAGCACTCGCTCATTTCCCGGAGGTCTCAAAAGAATAATAAGTAAAATGGCCAGGGAGCAGGCTACTGCAGGGGGGATGTACCACCAGGTCCGGAACCCTTCTTTTCGGTACGTCTTTATGGGTACAACGTGCCCCATAGCCTCCTTGAGTTTTGCTTTGAAGGCATTTTGATCCCGCTTCTGCAATTGGTCGCGAATCAACTCATAAGCTGCCGATTGCTCCTCAAACGCCTCCTTAAGCGCATCATTGGATTCCAACTCCTTTTCGAAGGAAGTGGCCTCTTCCTGGCTGAGGTCGCCTGACAAATATTTGATAATAAGATCAACGTAGCTCATCTTTAAGTCGTTTAAATAGGGGGTCATTCACAATCCTGTTTATCAGGCTCTTCTTGCATCTGTATTTTCTGTCCGCTGTGTGGTGAAGATCCTTGTAATTCATGGCAGCCCGGATATCTTCCACGCTAAAATTGTTGAAATACATGGATAAGATCTTTTGACAATCTTTGCTTAAGGCATCAAAATGCTTGTTAAACAGATCGGTCAGGTGATTCTGAAGCAGAGGGTCATCAGCAGGTCCGGGATCATTTACCTCAAGGGGTTGCTGACGCAGTTTCTGGGTGCGTTGCAAATATTTTTTGCGTTCCTGCATCCATATGTTTTTACAGATGGCATAGAGATAGGTGCCAAATTTGCATGTTAACTCCAGTTCGTTTGATTTAATTCGCTTATAAACAATGATCATTGCATCCTGGAAAATATCACGGGCCTGTTCCCTCGATCCCTGGTTATGTGTAATATAACCTTCAATGATGGGATAGTGAGTTTTATATACATGCTCGAGGATGGAAGAATCGTGGTTTCTGATCCCTTTAATCAAATCGCTATTGGACGGGAGTTTCATTCTTCAGCTTTCAAAAAAAAAGGCAGATGATATAAAATCACCTGCCCGGATAGTTGTAGTTTTAGCTAGCAAGAAGAAAAGAGAATTACCTTTTCCAAAAATACTAGATGCAAATATATGGGAATTAATAGTCAACACCGGTTCAGGGTCATGTTTTATAACACATATACTGTTTGATGTGGTCACCAGGCACATATCAGCGTCTTATGCAATTATTTTTAAAAAGATTTTAAAATGGCAGGTTTGAGAGATCCACATTACCTCCCGAAAGGATTACCCCGACCTTTCTGTTTTTGAACTCAGTACTGTTTCTGAACATGGCTGCTACGGCTACCGCACTGGAGGGTTCAATGACGATTTTCATCCGTTCCCAAATGAACTTCATGGCCTCAATAATCTCCTTCTCTTCCACTCTGATGATTTTACTGACCAGTTTCTGAATTATGGGGAAATTCTGATCACCCAGTTGGGTTTTCAGTCCGTCTGCAATGGTCTTTGGATTGATACTTGGTTGTATCTTACCGGTTTTCAGGGATAGATAGGCATCATCAGCACCGAAAGGTTCTGCACCAATGGTTTCGATATAGTAGTGCAGGTGGTTCACCGCCAGTGCCGTCCCCGCCAGGAGTCCGCCTCCGCCTACCGGGGCAATGACCACATCCAGTTGCTCTGCCTCTTTGGCGAGCTCCATAACCGCAGTGGCATGTCCGAGGATGACATTCATATCGTTGGAGGGATGGATGAAAGTTGCTCCCTTTTTTTTCTGCTGTGCTATCAAAGTCGATTCCCGGCTCTTAAGCGTTGGTTGACAATCAATGATCTGGGCACCGTATCCTGCCACAGCATCCCGCTTTACGCTTGGGGCATTGGATGGCATTACAATATATGCCTTGGTGTCCAGGGCACTTGCAGCCAGGGCAAGTGCAGCTGCAAAATTTCCTGAAGAGTGGGTGATCACACCACGGGCACGTTCATCTTCCGACAGCTGAAGAATGGCATTGACTGCTCCCCGGATTTTAAAAGCTCCTCCTCGCTGAAAGTTTTCACATTTAAAGTAGACAGTGGCTTTGAGCATACTGTCGATTGTTGAGGAGGTAAGTACTGGGGTATTATGGACATAGGGGGCTATTCTTTTTACAGCCGCCTGTACATCTTTAAGCGTAGGGATCATAGCTACCGGATTTAGTGATAAATACCAATATCTATACAATATATGGTACTTTCAGGTAAAAGTAAAGGATTACTTTTTAAAGCGATACCTGATGGAAAGACCAAAATCGAGCAAATCGGGCTCAAACACCGCGTAGAGATTGAGCATGGGTTTCCAGTCGAGACTGAAATTCAGGGGCAGATCCCTGAGTGTATACTCAATCCCGGCCACTGCAGCCACTCCCAGAGAAAATTCCTCGTCCCAGTCACCTCCAAAGCCCCCGCCCCCCAGGTATATAAAGGTTCTCGTATTTTTCTTAAAGGGCTCCAGGTGGTACTCATAGAGTGCGCCCAGGTTGAAACCATGCTTATTATACAGGAAATCAACTTCGAAGGCTGACATTCTGTGCAGTCTGAACCCTTTGTAACTGATCCCACTGGAGTAACCAGCACGAATACCCGCAGAGTGCATATAAGGTTGTGCCTTTATCTCCTGCCAGGGAATCAGAAGGATTGCTGACAAAGCAAGTAAGGAAGCTAGCAGTTTCGTTCTTTTCATCTTTTTTCAGTTTCTTCATGTAAGTCCAGTCTCCCACCAGTGACCTCGAATGCAGTTTCCGTATAGGAGGGGATCTTGAGGCCTTGTGGGAAATAGTTACTTTTCAAAATGGTGGTCTCAATGATCACCCGCTGACGTGAAACGCAGCGCTTCAACCATCCAGTTTCAGGATTCATGTGGAAATCATAGGTCTGGCTTCCCGAAACGGTCGACTTTACATCTCCCATCCCGGTGGTTTCATGAAACTCTTTGATGGTGTTCAGCATACCCATTCCCTGGATCACTACCATCTCGTCTGTGATTTTTGTCAGATAGTAGCGGTTGACCATCTTTACAGCCTTGGTATTAAAATAATAGGTAATGTCGTTGGTCCAGTTGCTCATGGGATCTACAACCGGATAGATCCAGATAAACACATTGCAGATACTTTTGAAGGCATCTGGGCCGTATGCTTCCTCAAGAGTCTTTATAATGACCTGTTGCTCTAAGGTATCAGTAACCTGAAAGGCTGCAAGAGAAGCAAAGAGCTCTTCCAATCCTTCCATGCTTACCAGTTTGCCGCGAGGAGTCATTGTCATAGAAAAAGCACCCTGTTGCAGTAATTCCACCATCTCAGTAAGCATCTTATCCTTCCCCGAAGCGGAGCTGATATCTAAGTCCATCTGGGGAGCCAGCATGGAGATCAATAAGTCCCTGTACCGGACGCTCATATGGAACTGGTCGGCTGCATCTATGGAATCCACACTGAATTCCAATCTTGTCAGGTTGTAGAAGGAGATCTCTTCACTGTCGATGGATTCGGAGTGGGTGCTTTGCTGCAGGTCAATCTCCAGGAAGTAGCTTTCGCCAACTTGCAAGTTGTAACTAAGAATAGGTCCCTGGGCCCGGACTTCGCCAAACAGGGCAACGAATAGTGCCAGTGCAAAGAATATATAAGCGCTTTTCATGTGTGGATAAAAGTAGCAAATATTGTCAGAATTCACTTTGTTATTCAAATAACAATATATATATTTGTGCTCGCTGAGAAGCTGGCTATTCTGGCTTTGAGGCACCA
>Ga0164315_10004183_pt1 | contig 11183 bp, 7 predicted proteins | sample GuaBasSedimGuay6_FD_113737 | JGI IMG/M metagenome (GOLD analysis project Ga0164315, IMG submission 113737) | Subseafloor sediment microbial communities from Guaymas Basin, Gulf of California, Mexico - Guay6, Core 4569-2, 0-3 cm | ecosystem: Environmental > Aquatic > Marine > Hydrothermal vents >...
CTTGTAAGTTTGTTCGCCCTTTGCGAGATCAAGGCTAGGCTTTGGGGGTGTCACATCCGCTGGGGCAGTCGCCTCAGCAGGACTTGCAGCCGGTTCAGCCGGTTCTTCAGTGGCGGTTTCAGGCAAAGTCGCAACCTTTTCGCCACCCGCACCAACTGCATCCAGCATATAGGCTACCGCCGCTTTGACCTCTTCATCTGACAACTGTGGTTCCCCGCCTTTTGATGGCATTACTCCCGTTTCGCCTTTAAATCCTTGCAAAGCATTTGCGACTAAGGCATCCATGCTTTTTGTGATACGGGGGGTCCAACTGTTTTTATCTCCAAACTTGGGTGCTCCAAGAATACCCAGCGCATGACACTTTGCACAAACGGTGTTATAAGCTTGTTCACCCTGTGCGAGATCAAAGCCGGTTAAGTCAAAACCAGTTGCTGGTGTGGTTTCTGGCTTTGAAGGGGGTAGTGGAATCTCATCGGGGGCGACTTGATAAACCATGTAGGCCACTGCGGATTTAACATCCTCATCCGGCAAAGCCGGTTGTCCACCTTTTGGTGGCATCGCATTCAAACCTTGCAAAGCAGTTGTGAACAAAGCCGGCAGGCCTTTTGCAACACGAGGTGCCCAAGCCTTTTTCTCTCCAAATTTCGGTGCCCCGGCAATACCCGTCGCATGACAGAGGGCACACGCAGAGTTATAAATTTTTTCACCCTGTGCGAGATCAATGCGGCTTGGTTCATAGGAAACCACGGGTTTGGTGGTTGTTTTATCCTCGGTTGGAGGTATTGTTGTAGGTTTAACTGGCTCCGCAACAACATCCCCTTCAACATTGACCTCACCTACCGGTTTTAGCCGTTCAGAAATCAGATCTGTTGATTTTTCATGGCCATCATCAAGTCCCAATTGACTAAGTAATAGCACCATAATAACAATTGCGGCAACGGCCCCAAATCCGGCAGCAAGGCCAAGTGCCAAATTCCTCACGGGTATAGTATCTTGTTGACTCACTCAAGTTTCCTCTTATGATTGGATAAATAAGCATTTTAAAGTTTTCAACTATATCACACAACACGCCTCAAAAAAAACTCAAAAAAAAAAGTAGACAAATCTTTTTTAATCGGATATGATACGCTCTTCACTGCGCCCGTAGCTCAGTTCGGATTAGAGTATTGGCCTCCGAAGCCAAGGGTCACAGGTTCAAATCCTGTCGGGCGCGCCATAAGTCAATTTGCAAAACCGTAATGAATCCCGAAATTGCGCCTGTAGCTCAGTTTGGATTAGAGTATTGGCCTACGAAGCCAAGGGTCACAGGTTCAAATCCTGTCGGGCGCGCCATATCTGAATTTGCAAAACGTCCATTTGTCCGTTCGTCCTTCACTGCGCCCGTAGCTCAGTTCGGATTAGAGTATTGGCCTCCGAAGCCAAGGGTCACAGGTTCAAATCCTGTCGGGCGCGCCATAAGTCAATTTGCAAAACGTCCATTTGTCCGTTCGTCCTCCACAGCGCCCGTAACTCAGCCCGGATAGAGTGTTGGCCTTCGAAGCCAAAAGTCACAGGTTCAAATCCTGTCGGGCGCGCCATATCTGAACTTGTAAGTCAAATGGTCATAAACCATTCTATTCCCGCCATCAAAATCGATTCCTCGCACACTCAATCAATCAATTGAGGTTTGAAAAAGGAGTCCTCTCCCCTCCATAAAATCCAAAATCATCGTTGGGCAACTCCCAAATAATAATATACCAAGGGCAACCATAAAGGATTGCCCCTACCTTCAATGAAGGTTTGTAGGGGTAATCCCTTGTGGTTACCCTTACGTTTTCTAAGGCGAGAGCGAAAAAAGAATATACCAAGGTGCGATTTCCAAAATTTTTTCCCAGAAATCGCCTAAGTTATTTTATGCACGTTCCTAACTGTCCTTTCGCTTATTTTTTTGCGCCTCTTTAATTAAACGGTCATTAATTCTTTGAGTTTTATATTCAACCTATTATAACGGGTTTTAATAAATTCAATATCCAATAACTGACAGATTTGGCGTATTGGCTATTTGATAATCTTGATAAAAGCACTCAGTTGTTCACCTTTCTCGTTAAACGCTTTCATCAATGACTTATAAAATAGACTTGTCCCTAAATAAACGTAAACCCTTGAAAACATTATATATTAATAATTAATAAAATCAACGACTTAGCTTATTAAGGGACAAGTCTAATATTATTTGAGCCGAAAAAATAAGCGAAAGGTAAGGGGTAATGTGCGTAAAGGGTAATGAGTCATTTTTTGGTGATGGGCATGAAAAGTAATTATTCCTAATTCACGTCAATAATAAACTATTACCTATTACCCGCCTTCGCCAAGTTCCTCACCATGGTAATAAAACCTTTGAGGTTTGGCTTGAGCTTTGCTTGCGGTTTGGCACAGAATTTTTCTGGCTCTCTATATTTGTCAATTTGTCATTTTTACCAAAGTCGAGTTCGCCTCCCACCATACAAGCAGTCCACCTGCTGACAAATTCGTACCCCTGCCGAGTGGATTTCAATACCCATTGTGAGTTGAAACGCACTTGACAGATGCTACTGCGAAAAGCACTAGCATCCTTTTTGAAAATGTCAATAAATAAATAAATGGGGCTACCACCTATCAGTAAGTACAACGAATCCCAGAAATAAACGAATTAAAAACCAGTGCAACTGACGAACTTACGAGTATAGCTATCCAGAAAAATTCTGGACAAAACCTTCGAGGTTTGCCAAACCTCGAAGGTTTTTGCCAAAGGATAACTTTGCAACTTATTTTTCAAATCAAATTTAAAAAATCAATTATGCTTTTCAACCGGTTGTGGCGAGCACGAATGATCAATACTCCATCACCCACACAGAAGTTTATTTCTGGAATTAAAGTACTAAACCAATTCCCAATTCCAAATCGCGCCTAAAATTTTTGTGCCCAAAAAACTTTAGGCGTGATCCCAATTCCCAATTTGCCATTTCAACATCATCTTGACCACTACAGAAGTTGTACTAACCTTTCGCCTTTTCAATCTTCGCCCAAGAATCACGCAATGTCACAATACGATTAAATACCAATGCGCCTTCTTTGCTCACAACATTATCGACGCAAAAGTAACCCAGTCTTTCAAATTGATAACGTTCACCGGCTTGGGCATTGGCTAAACTGGGTTCAAGCTGACAATAGGTCAAAACTTCCATTGAGTTTGGATTGAGTGCCGCTTTGAAATCAGTCCCATCGGCCCCCGGATCGGCTTGATTAAATAAACGATCATAGAGGCGAACCTCGGCCGTGATGGTATGAGGTGCAGAAACCCAATGTAATGTCCCCTTCACTTTACGGCCATCCGGTGGTGTAGATCCCCCGCGGGTTTCTGGATCGTAGCTACAACGTAATTCAACAATTTCACCATTCTCATCTTTGATCACGGCTTGACAAGTAATAAAGTAACCATAACGCAATCTCACTTCACGCCCCGGAGCTAAACGGAAAAACTTTTTCGGCGGCGTTTCCCGAAAATCGTCCTGTTCAATATATAAAACCCGGGAAAAAGGTATTTGACGAGAACCCATGCTGGCATCCGTCGGATGATAAGGTGCATCTAACTGTTCAACTTGATCGGCCGGGTAATTTTCAATCACCACCCGTAAGGGTTTTAACACCGCCATCACTCTGGTTGTTTTGGCCTCTAAATCAGTACGAATGCAGTTTTCTAATACCCCCATTTCAATCTGCGTGTTTTTTCTGGTGATGCCTATGCGATCACAGAATTCCCTAATGGCTTCAGGTGTATAACCCCGTCTTCGTATCCCACTTAACGTCGGCATACGTGGATCATCCCAACCGCTAACATGCTGATTTTCAACCAGTTCTTGTAATTTACGTTTACTCATCACCGTATAATTCAGCGATAAGCGGGCAAATTCTATTTGTTGTGGATGGCATGGGGTATTTAACGTATCTAATACCCAATCATATAAAGGGCGGTGATCTTCAAATTCCAAAGTACACAGTGAATGGCTAATGCCCTCAATCGCATCTGACAGGCAATGGGTAAAATCATACATCGGATAAATACACCATTTATCGCCCGTCATCTGATGCGGTAAATGTTTAATGCGATAAATGGCCGGATCGCGCATGTTAAGATTAGGTGAAGCCATATCAATTTTGGCCCGTAACACGTATGTACCCTCGGCAAATTCCCCCGCCTTCATGCGTTCAAACAAATCCAGATTTTCCGCGACTGAACGTTCACGATCCGGGCTATTTTTACCCGGTTCGCGCAACGTGCCGCGATATTCCTTGATTTGTTCGGGAGTTAAGCTGCAAACGTAGGCTTTACCCATTTTGATCAACGCGATGGCATACTCATGGAGTTGTTCAAAATAATCCGACGAATGGCGTAACCGCTCTCCCCAATCATAGCCAAGCCAATGCACATCCGTTTTAATAGACTCAACATATTCAAGGTCTTCCTTACTGGGGTTGGTATCATCAAAACGGAGATAACATTGTCTGCCAGCCTGTTCGGCCGCAATGCCAAAGTTTAAACAAATGGATTTGGCATGACCAATATGCAAATAGCCATTAGGCTCTGGCGGAAAACGAGTCACGACTTTACCGCCATGTTTATTCGTTTTCACATCTTCAGCGATGATTTGACGAATAAAATTGTTTTGTAAAGAGGACTCATCAGAAGGAGTCGTTGTATTTGCGCTTTGCGCTTTCATTCATTTTTACCTCATTATTTTTTACGTTTGGCTAACGCACTATTCTTTTGGCGGTGCTGACAAAGCCTTTGACAGCATTTCCTTAATCGATAAAACCTTCAAGGTTTGGCAAACCTTGAAGGTTTTGGCTTCGATAATTTTACGTTTGGCTAACGCACTATTATTTTGGCGGTGGTGACAAAGCCTTTGACTTAATCGATAAAACCTTCAAGGTTTGCCAAACCTTGAAGGTTTTGGCGCGACTTCAATCAACTTGAACTTGTCGGCCCGCCACAGTGTCCATCAAATCAAAATTTAACATAGCAATCACCTCTTCATACTTGAGTTGACGAAAACGATTCAACACAAATAAACCTAAAATGTCCAAAGCATCTTGCTGTTGGGAACGAATAAAAACTTGCCCGACTTTACGGCCCCATTCTTCACCTTTCTCTGGCAACAATAACTACAAGGATTGTATATAATAAAGGATTTTAAAAACGAGCATAACGAAAGTCGACTTTTTTCCAATACAGCAATGACAAGGAAATAGCTAATTAATGGTGTTTTTATGTCATGCACGTTCGCATTTTTAATCGAATTTGTTCATTGCAATAAATGAAGAAATCCTTTTTTATATACAATCCTTGTAGTTATTGTTTGGGTTTAGCAAAAACGTGAACATCGAGTTTTAGGCCTGATGTTTTATTATATATTAAAGTGCAACGGATTAGGGAAGTCAACGAATGTTTAGTTTACCACCTATCAGTTTTCTAGGCACTAGGGCCCTTCAATGGGATTGATTCAGTGAAAGACATGACAGAAGGGCAACCATAAAGGATTGCCCCTACAAGCAGAGATTATGTAGGGGAAATCCCTTGTGGTTACCCTTGAATTTGGAGAAAATATGGACAATATTACTCATTCTCAGGTTCAAGAATTAGTGATGCATCTACCGGTGGCAATGTTGTTACTTGCATACAACTTGTTGCTTGGCTTGGTTGACAAAGAAGCTGACACAGACAGTTAGTTTTTAGGAGTCCAAACTTTAGTTTGGGCAGGCGAGCCAAACTAAAGTTTGGACTCCATCATCACTACCCGCTATTTATAGACAACTTCAACCCTAAATTATGCAACAATGTGTTTAAACTGAGGAGGTTAGGTGTTTCATGTTTCACACTTTCACGCGGCCTGAAATCAGCAGTGGCGGTTGTCGCAGAATCGGTAAGTACTGAAGCATAAATTTTCGTGTATTTTGAAATGGGGCAACCACAAGGGATTGCCCCTACATGGCATTGCGTAGGGGCAATCCCCCGCGCAAGCCCTTTGCGCTAAAATATCTGTTTATTTGTGCTTCAGTACTTAGGCAAAAACCTTTATTGGTATATAACTTAATCATAGTCAAAACGGGTGCATTCCCAAAAAAATGGTCATGATCCATTTTGAATATTTATTGTTAGTACAACGGATACTCGAAATAAACGGATAACTCTTCTGAGAGCGTGTTTTAAAAGTTTTATAACTTGACAATGTCACATTTCAATCACCACGCGGTTTCTCGTACAAGGTTCGCCTTGTACTCCTGATTACGCTGCCTTTCGTACATTTTCTGAAACCGTCTAAGTGAGTGGATTACAGGCGCATTTCCAAAAAAATGGTTGAGTACAACGAATTACGTGGATAAACGAATAAAGCCTCAAATCTTTGATTATTTATCAGACGTATATGGAATTTGTTCTATAGAATTTCAGATAAATTATTTATGGCAAAAGCTTCAGAGGTTTGCCAAATCAAGCTTAGGAATTATCCATCAATGAAAAACACGTTTTTAGCTGGGAATTTATTTAATTCGTTTATCCACGTAATTCGTTGTACTTACTTATAACAAATGCTTTTTCAAATAACGCTGATAAATCTCACAACGGAGACTGACATTATCTTTTGACTCACCTCTCAGTATGCCGGCACTGCGAAGACGATAAAACGAGTCATAATCGGGGCAAGGTTTGCCGCGCAGTACGCACTGCATGGCTTGAGATAATTGCTCATCACGGTTAAGCAACAAAACAATCCGGCGTAAATGATCACCAAAAGCCCCATTATCATGATCCGCGTTTTTACCCTAAAATCAGCAAATGTGCGAAGGTGTTGATTCCACCACCCGCCTATTCGTTTATTTCATGGATTCGTTGTACCTCGATCACATTATCAGGAGTACAAGGCGAACCTTGTACGAATGGTGCGTGATTGCTCAGGAGTACAAGGCGAACCTTGTACGAATGGTGCGTGATTGCTCAGGAGTACAAGGCGAACCTTGTACGAAAAAAATTTAACACACGCCATTTTTATTGGGGTATTCCCATTCATCACAGATTTTGTGCCGCAACATTTCCCGCCCTCCCCGAAATCGGATTTCTCCCCAAAATCGGATTTATTTTCCCCGAAATCTCCCAGAAATCCGATTTATTTGAATTTATTCAGGCACTAATAAGCGACAGGGTTCCTCTTTGGCATTTGATGGCTTTCGCCGCTTCGGAAAAGACACCAATTTCAACCCACACCGTTCTTGTTCTTCTTTTAAATCACCATAAATCGCTTTTAAGTCACCGTTGAAGCGTTCGGCTTGTTCTGCTCGCCCTTTATGGATTTCTTCAACCACCGAATCGTGCCACATAATATTGCCCATCAGTGTTTGCGGCGTGCAAATGCTTGGCATTTCATAACCTTGTTCAGCACAAATCGGGGCGATTTTCTGTTGTATTTCCATATTGGCAATAGACTGACAATTCCAAGTTAACAGATAATCCAAACGATGGATAGTCGCAACCGCAATATGCAACGCATCCTCTTTAGCACTGTCTACCAACGCTTTCTGTTTGACAAAAATGTCTGCCAATTCCAACACTTCGGGTTGCCATTCCAACAATGGTATACAACATTGCAAAAGTTGTAAGCGTTTTCGAGTCGCTTCTTTACCGCCGTACTTGACCTCTTTCACAACCAATGAAGAAATATACAATTGAAAATGGAAACGACGTTTTTTCCACCATTCTTGGGTGATTTGTTGAGACGCTGCCGTTAAAAAATCTTCACTGGGAAGGGCAGTTAAATAATTGATAATACTGGTTTCAACGTAAACTGTTGATTGCATTCACATAATCCCCATATTAGGAGTGCAAGGCGAACCTTGCACGAAAAAACGTTTAGCGCGTTTTATTTAAACTAAACAGTTCTCTGACGAGAGCATCTCGCTCTGTTACCAAGCGACGCATCCAATCCGCGACTTTGGTAAACGCCTTTGGAAAAGGGGCTTGCAGTTCTTCAAATCGGCCCAATTGTCTTAACGCCTCGGCTTTCATTAGGCGCTTATTCGGATCGGTTGCCGAGAGCAGTTTGACCAGTTGCTCAAGGTTTTTTCTGGCTTTGGAGCCGGGTAAAAATGGGCTTTTTGGGGCTGCCTTATCCGGTTGCGCTTGTCGCAGTGGATCATTGGCCGCCCACCAAGCGAAGACTCTGAGATGCAATTCTTGCTCTGGCGTTTTGCCCATGCCCATCTCAATGGCTGCCAAGTATTCCGCTTCAGTCAGAAAGCGAATGTATTTGGCCTGTTTCCATTTATCCGGCACATTTGAATCATCGCTCCAACGGGAAATGTCGCCAACTTCTTTCGCATCAGAAACCCAAAGCCCCATCATCACCACATCGCGTGATTTCCGGTGAACGGGGTAGCATCGGATAAACCGAGTAGCCATCACTCCAAACCCTACCACCGAAAGTATTACCCGACATCAATGTGGCCTTTTTGATTACCTTGTCCGAGTTTGGACATTGAATAATAATGTCAGGACCAAATGTTGTCGCCCAACTAGGAACAGCAAGCAAACCCATCAACGGGCCTATTATCCAGCGAAGTTGTTTCATAATGTTTCCTCCTGTTTAAGTGATAAATAAATGTCATCAGCACCGCCAATAGCTAAAGCGATTGGCTAAAAGCTCAAGTCCCCCAAAGGGGACTATTCCTGTTAATACTGATTAGCCTCCCAAGAAGTACTAATGATAGAGAAATTCAGAAGTTAGTACAACGGATTGACGGATTTTTCGGATTTTCTTTTTCTTATCAATCACAATCCAAGAATGCAATCCGTTGTACTATCTAATAACAATCCGTAGCATCCTTCAATGCGTTGTGCTATCCAATAACAATCCGTCACATCCTTCAATGCGTTGTACTATCCAATAACAATCCGTAATATCCTTCAATGCGTTGTACTATCTAATAACAATCCGTAGCATCCGTCAATCCGTTGTACTATCATTAGTACTTCTTGGAAGGCTAATTAGTATTAACTCTGCGTTTTTGAAGCTTGTACCTCATGACGCATTTCAGCAATAATTATCCAAATTGGTAAAGTAGCTTTAATGGTATAAGCAAAATCACCAGAAAAAAATCACCAGAAAAAAATGTCCTATGCTTATTCTGTTTTTTCATCACTATCATTTATTAATGATGATTGTACCGCCGAATCTGAAAAATGTACTAAACTACCATTTACTTCAGCTCCCATATCCATATCAATCAAATTATAGTACACATTTCCACTAACGCGGCTATTTACAGCTAATTCTATATGCTCTGCGGCATATACATTTCCTATCACTGTTCCATTTAGAAATATGTTAGGTACTCGGACTTCTCCTTTAATCGATCCTTGTTCATTTAAAATCAACAATGAACCGAAATCTTCTGAAGTCATGATATTGCCATTGACTATACCTTTAACATATAAATTCCCATTAAAGGGAATATCACCAATAATTTCAGTGTGTTGACCAATTACAGTGTCAATTCGGAATTTATCGAATTTATCAATTCTGAATTTTGATTTATGGAATGAGGAAATAAAGCCAAAAGAAGACTTTTCTTTAGCCTTATCATTTTTTCCGGGTAATAGTGATAGTTTGTTTAGTAATAGCTTGTTTACTATATTCGGATTATGTACTAAGCTACCACGTACTTCGCTACCCATAGCTCTCTCAATTGATTTATAATACACATTTCCACAAATATAACTATTTAAAGCTAATTCAATATGTTCGGCATACACGTTTCCTATTACTCTTCCATTAAGAATGACATTAGGTACTCGTATCTCTCCTTCAATGACTCCTTGTTCGCTTAAAGTTAATACTGAGTATGAATCTTCTAGGGCAATAATATCTCCCTTAACCATACCATCAATATGTAACCCCTTTCTAGTAATATAAATATTACCAATAATTTTAGTACTTTGACCTATTAAAGAGTCTATAGTAATTTTTCTGTTATGACTTCCCAGATATCTGTCTATAAATGTTATTGGAGTAAAAAACAATATTTCTTGCAACGGTTTTGATATTTTGAAAGCCAATTTCTCTGCCATAAAAGTCCAAAAAACATGCTCTTTTAAAGGACTCTCTTTATGTTTAAAGAGCTTAGGAACTTCGGTGGCAATTTCCAACTGAAAATAAGTTTCAGGTTTACCAGTCGCGCTCAATAACAGTTCTTCCAATGCCACTTGTATTTTCTGACGTTGTTCAGGCAATAAATGTTCTACCAACTGTTCACGTAACCAATCCGGCATATAGCTTTCACGAAACCAAGGCAATCTAGCCAATTTAGCAAGGTTTTGTTCACTAAAACAGTTAAGCTTGTCGCCTAAATAAAGCGTTAATTGCCAGTGTAATTCTGGATAAACGGCACAGGCACAGAACCAATAGTAGCCGTTTTTGCCTAGAAAACTGTTGAGTTGTTGTAATAAATCGGTCAAGATTTCCGGTTCAGGGGCGCGAGGTTCTGTCCAACGATGGGGCTGCTCGTTGAGAGACTCAGGAAAGAAATCCCCCCTATGTTGAGAAAGGCTAGGATGTCTAGGGGGAGTGCCAGTATGTATTTGTTCAACCAACGCCTTTAATCCCGCTTCATTTGCTGGCATGATCAGAAAATCGGCTTTTTTCGCAAGGACTTGTTCTTGATATCCCCATTCATTGGGGCTGATTAAGGTAAACAAGCTACGATGTGCCCACTCAAAAAATTGTTGAATCCAATCAACCAATTGCCCAGTTTCTCTATCTATCAGGCTTTTACCATCGGAAAATATCATCAAATGATGATCGGGATAACGCGCCGCTAATTCTGGCAACGTCAACACAGTAAATTCTCCCTTTTGGACAATTTCCCTTCTTTTAAACAGGGAAGCAAACGGGGAATTTTTGGATTTTGGGGGCGCGTAGCAGCTACGTGGATCACCATTAAAATAAAAGGGCACCACGAACACGCCTTCGGCCAGCAGTTGTTTAATTAAAACCGTGACTAAGCTGGCTTGATGATCTTTGAAAGAAGTTGTGTCTATTAAAACCAAATATTCTGGCAGACTTTTCATGGTGCCAGTGACGGGCATAAAACAATTAGCCGCGTGGATGGTTTTTTCA
>Ga0164315_10004184_pt1 | contig 11181 bp, 10 predicted proteins | sample GuaBasSedimGuay6_FD_113737 | JGI IMG/M metagenome (GOLD analysis project Ga0164315, IMG submission 113737) | Subseafloor sediment microbial communities from Guaymas Basin, Gulf of California, Mexico - Guay6, Core 4569-2, 0-3 cm | ecosystem: Environmental > Aquatic > Marine > Hydrothermal vents...
CGAGCACATCGAGCGCCGCACGTACGACGTGGTTGATCGACCCGGCGGCGAGTTGCAGCGCGGGCGGACGCGAGTACTGGACGAAGTCGCGCACGACGCGATCGAGCCGCATGATCTCACGCTGCACCGTGTTGGCGGTGCGATCGAGCCCGTCGATGTCGAGCGGCTCGCGCTTCATCGCTTCGCGCAGCAACTGCACGTTCATGTGGATGGAATTGAGCGGATTGCGGATCTCGTGCGCCACGCTTTCGCCGAAGTTGGCGATCGCGTCGGTTCGCTCGCGGCGCAGGCGGCGCGCCTCGGAGCGCACGCGTTCGCTTACGTCTTCCAGCGTCACCAGCGCCGCGTACTCCGGCTCCTTGCCCAGATGCACGCGACAGAGGTGCAGATCGACGTGCAGGCCGCCCTTGATGGACATGCGCGGCAGGCGCACGTCGCGACCCCGTTCAATCGCGTTCGAGGCGGCATGTCGCCAGTCGATCTCACCGGCAAGACCGGGAAAGAGATCGGGAAACGGCTGGCCGACAACGGCATCGGCCTCGTGGCCGGAAAGGCGCGCGAAGCCCGCGTTGGCGTACTGCACGACGCCCTCCCCGTCGAGCAGGGCGAGGCCCCGATCACCAGCGTCCAGGAGCAGACGGAGCTGCGATGCACCCAGCTTCACGCCGCCATAATACCGATACGCGGCTACTGGTCGAGACTAGCAACCTTGCGCTTCCAGGCCTCGATCGACTTGGCGCGCTTGGCGGGCGGTCCGTCCGCGCGATAACCGACGAACTCGCGCGTGATGCGGCGCAGCGCGGTGACCGCGGCGCGGCGCACGCTCACCTGCTCGTCATCGAGTCGCTCGATCAGCTTGGGCGCCAGCGAAGCGGCGCGGTGCTCGCCTGCGATCTCGGCAGCAGCGATGCGAACGATCGGGTAGGGCGAATCGAGATGCACACCGACTCGCGCCGGCGGCAGCTTGTCGAGGATCGAATGGACCACGATGCATCCCGCGCAGTGGACGTCGGGCGCGCCCGCGACGAGTCCGACGCGATAGCCGAGATACGGAACCGCATCCTCGCCGTAGGCCAGCAGGCTCCGCGAACCGCGGGTGCGCACGCCGAAATCGTCCGATGTCATGTCGGCCACCGCCTGCGCGATGTCGCCCTCGCGCTTGGCGTCGGGTCGCGCGAGTCCCTCGGGAAACTCGACTGCGCGAGTCCACTCGGCCGGCGGCGGCGGCGGCGGTTCTGTGACAGGCGCGGGATCTCCGCCAGTCGGAGGCCCAAAGCCCGTTACGCAGCCAGCCAGCACCGCTACGCAGCATAGAAGCAGTCGCGGCACGAGCGTTCCCCCGGCGCGAACGGCTCTCTGGCGGAGATAGGGGGACCGGTGCAACATTGCCCTCACTGGAGGAAACTATCGTACGCTTCGCTGCTGAAACTCAATCTCGACAGACTAACCACGGGACATGCCTGAGCCGACGACCCAAGATGCCCGCCGCCGACGAGATCTTCAACCAGCTTAGCCATTCGCCCCGACCGGGCCGGACCGGCGGCTTCAAGAAGGCCGATCGAATCGTCACGATCGGGCAGTTCCGCTACGTCTACAATCGCGGATTTCACGCCTCCTGCGCCGCTTTTGGCTGCTATGTGGTGCCGCGGCGGGGCGCGCGATCGCGGTTGGGCCTCTCGGTTTCGCGCAAGTACGGAGACAGCCCCGAGCGCAACCGGTTCAAACGGCTGGCGCGCGAGGCATTTCGGCGGGTCCGGGACCGCCTGCCCGCCACGCTCGATATCGTCGTGGTGGCACGCCGTGGCGGACGGGGCCTGCCGCTGGGCGAACTCGCGGCGCTGCTGGTCGAGACCGCCGAGCAGGCTTTGAAGCGCCGTGAGCGACGCAAGCCGCGCGCGCGGCGCAAGTAAGGCCGGAGTCCAGGAACACGGAGCCATGAGCCGCCTGCTGGTCGCCCTGATCCGCTTCTACCAGCGCGCGATTTCGCCGCTGCTGGGCGCCAACTGCCGCTTCGAGCCGAGTTGCAGCCAATACGCCGTCGGCGCCATCGAACGCCACGGAGCCATCAAGGGCACGCTGCTCACGCTCTGGCGCATCCTGCGCTGCAACCCACTCACGCCCGGCGGGCAAATCGACCCCGTGCCGCCGCCGGGTCGGTGGCGGCCGGGGAACGAGATCGACTAGGAGCTTGTCCGAGTATTCACCGTCGGACCGAGACCGGGCGAGCCGTGTGGCTGCCGACGTTGCTGCCGCACCGTCGGTGTGCCGTCGCGCTGCGCGCTATGGCGAGGCAGGCAAGCCGACCTGTCCCGCCGAAGCGCGTAGCGCGAAGGCGGACGACGCCGTATCCCAAAGAACTTACTGCGAGGAGGCGCCGCGAAGCTGGCCGCAGCCGCAGCCGGTCGAATCCAGGTGAATACTCGAACAGGCTCCTAACGAGACGAAACGCGATCCGCTTCGCGCTCGGCGATACGGTCGAAGGCCGCTTGCACGCGCTCCTTCATGGGGGCCGCGAAGGTCAGTTCGAAGTCGCGGAAGAGCGCCTGGTAGTTGATGTCCCAGCGGGTGCGGCTACGGCCGATGCCCTGCTGCTCCGCCGTCATCCGGGCGCGACTCATGCTCTGCTCCGGCATCGTCGCCGCCGTCGGCTTGGTGCGGCCGAGAAGCTGGACGAGGTACACGGTGCCGGGGTTCTCCGCGGGATCGTCGGTATCGGACTGGACCTCCACCGGCAGCCAGCTACCCGGCTGAATGCGATCCTCTTCCTTCGGATTGATGCGATCGGCGGCGAGGATGCCGGCGAGGCGACGGCGCAGGAAGTGACGGTCCTTCATGCGGCGCAGTTCGTTCTCGTAGAACATGCGATCACTCGGCTCGGGCGGCATGTTGCGGCTCGAGGCGGTGATCTTCTCGTTCTCGTAGAAACGCGCGCCCAGTTTGAGGGCGGCGTCGCCGAACCCACCCGGCTTGACGTCGCCGCTGTCGCACTGCTTCTTGAGATCGTCGAGCGACTTGCGCGCACGTTCGCGCGCCTGGTGCGGGAGGTAGAACTCCTCGCGCAACTGGTCGAGGTCTTCGCCGTTCAGTTCGTCGAAGGTCTTGCGCCGCTCGCGCTCGATGCCCTTGACGCGCACGCTCATGCGGCCCTGGCCACGATCACCCAGCACATCGGCCGACTCACGCACCGCGGGGAGCTTCTTGCGGGCGACCGCACTCACGCGGAACGCGACGTTGGGACCAAAGGTGACATCGCCATCCTTGAGCTCGGAGATATCCCTGCTGGAGAGCGCCGTTTCGGGCGCAAAGAAGACGAACAGGCCCTTGCCGGGCTCGGTGCTGCACAGCGGGTTTTGCTTGTCGTCGGCCGACTTGATCTTCTCGAAGAGAACCGAAAGGCTCTTGTCGGGCGCCGCGTAGGCATCGTTGTGCATCAGGCGCATCATGCGGCGCAGTCGCAGCTCGCGGTTGATGCGCTCGGCGCAAATCTCGAGGCCCATCACCTTGAGCGCATCCTCGATGCGGCGCTGCTTCTCCAGCATGAGCGCCGCTTGCTTGCCGGGGTCATCCTCGTCGGGCTTCTCCTCGTCGTCGGGCTTCTCCTCGTCGCCCGGCTCATTTCCGTCTTCCGGCTTCTCGTCTTCCTTCGCTTTCGCCTGCTTGTCCTCTTCCTCGATCTGGGCTTCCGCTGCCTTACGCAGGGCGTCGAGCGTCTTCTTCTCGGCCTCGAGCAAGCGGTCCTGGTACTGGCCCCAGTAGCGCTTGTTCTCGCCCTCGGCCCAGGCGAGCGCGTCCTTGCCGTCGTTGTTCTCCGGCGCGTACTTCGGCCAGAGCTTGTTGAACATCAACTCCGCCTGCTTGAGGTTCTCGTCCGTCAGGCGATCGTGCATCGCGTAGAGCAGTTCGAAGTCGAAGCGGCGGCGGTGACGGAACGCCTCGGTGTCCGTCTTGACGGTCGGGTCGGCGTCGAAGTAGGTCTTGAGCAGCTTGTTCTTGTCCTCGGCCGCGTCGAGTTCCTTCGCGACATCGGCCAGGAACTGCGCGCTGTCCTGCGCCGCCCACGAGACGTCGACGTATTCGAAGCTGCTGGGCGCGAACTGTTCGACGAGCTTGGTCCGCGTGGCGGGAGGCGCGACAAGAAAGGTGTCGGTATAGAGTTCGCGGACGCGGTAGGCCTCGAGCGCCTCCCGGAACGACTCCTCGAACCCCTTGCGCGAGGTCCTGAAGTTGTTCTGGCAGAACTTCTCGTACTCCGCCTTGTTGTCCATCAGCAGCGAGAGGCCACGGTTCCAGGTGCGCATCGTATCGACCAGCTCGCGGTCCGAGACGTGCACGCCGGCTTGCCGTGCCGCCTCCGCGAGGATCACGTGCGACCAGACCTGGAGCACCGTGGGCTCCTGGCTGCGGCCACCGGTTACGACAGACAGCGCTTCGAGCGCGTGGCGCCCCTGTGTGAAGCGCGCGTTGGTGACGTCTACCTTGACGCCCGGCACCACGAAGAAGCTGCCGGCGACCTCGTTGGCTCCGGGCAGTCGGTTCGCGTCGTCCTTGAAGAAGAAGTCCTGGATATCGCTCGTCGCGGTGAAAATCACCATCAGGAAGACGACCAGGCCGATCATCAGCCACTTTTCGTACCGGTCGATGAGCGCGCGCATTAATTTCATGGGAACTCCGGGTCAGTCGGGCGGCCAGGCCGGGGATCTCCCCCAATACCGGGACACACCCCGCAGCCCCGCATTTTCGCCCCGTTTCGCCAAGCGTCAACCTTCGGACGAGGCACATCTTCTGGGGGCTCGCGGAATCTCCTCCTGCCCGCGCAGTGTTTTGTGGGGGCTGCCGCCCCCACCGGAGTCGCTGGCGCTCCTCCTGCCCCCGCAGTGTTTTGTGGGGGCTGCCGCCCCCACCGGGCTCGCTGACGCTCGCCCTACCCCGATTGCGACCGTTCGCAATGCACGGCATCGAGCGCAGCGAGATCTCCGTGCCCCGCTCCATCCGCGTCAGCGGATGGGCCAAAGGCATCACGAGTTTGCCTACTGGCTCAACCGTCTAATGAAGCGGGCAAATCCCGCAAACTCGCAAGCCCGAATCGGTCCAGGAACTCCTTGGTGCTGCCGTAGAGCAGCGCGCGGCCGAGGCCTTCGTCGCGGCCCGCCACCTTGATCAGGTCGAGTTCCAGCAGGTGGCGCAGCACGGGGCCCGCGCCAACGCCGCGCACGCGTTCAATCTCCGCGCGCCCCACCGGTTGCTTGTAGGCAATCACGGCGAGCGTCTCGAGTGCGGCGCCGCTCAGCCGATCGGACGCCTTTTGTCCATTCAGCGCAGCGACCGTTTCGGCGAACAGCGGGTTGGAAAGCAGCCGCCATCCGCCGGCGATTTCAATCAGATGAACGCCGCTCTTTTCGCCTGAAAAGCGCTCGGCCAAGGCCACGATTGCCGCGCGCGCGGCTTGCCTTTCGGCCCCCAACGCATCGGACAGCCGACCCACCGATAGCGGCTCGCTCGCCACGAAGAGGAGCGCCTCGAGTTGCGGCAGCAGCAGCTCGACATCGTCAATGCGCTGCTCCTCCGGCGTGCCATCCGTGCCATCCGTGCCATCCGCATGCGGAGACTCGTCCGCCTCGATCGACGCAGCGCCGTCGATCTCGTCATCCGCGGGGAGACGATTGGGCGTTTCCTCGCCACTCTCTTGCGGACCAGTGTTTTCCGGCGGCTGGTTCTCGGGATTCACGTTCTGCGTGTCATCTGTCTGCTGGTCATTTGTCTGCGGGTCTTCGGTCTGCTGTTGACTGTCGGCTCGTTGGATCATCTCTTCGGGCACTCTCTCCGGTGAGTCCGGTGCGTTCGAGGCGCGCGCCACTTATCTACCCGACGCCCCATTAACCGGGACCCCATTAACCGGAACCCCGCTGGCCGAGGCCAAGAAAGCGTGTCGCTCCTGCATGCGGCGGCGCCAGTGGACGTATTCTCCCACGGATACCGGACGCTTCTCGAGATCGGCCTCGATCGCCGAACTCAGCTCTGCGAACGGCTCGTCCTGCGGCGCGTGCAGCGCATCGACGAGGTAGAGGCGGTAGAAGCGCCGGCCGTCGGCCGTGCGCGCCAACGGACCGATCACGGCCCCCGGCTTGGCGGCGAACACCTGCCGCGCGTCCTCCTCGTCATCGAAATCGGCGGCGATCATGCGATGGTCGACCAGGCCCCCGCCCTTGGCTGTCGCGTGGAGCGAGAGCGCCCGCGCGAGATCCGCGAACAACTCCCCGCGCGCCAATCGCGCTCGCATGGACTGGGCCAGTTCGCCGTCCTCCACCACGATGAGCGAGACCTCGGCGCTGCCGCCGCGGAACTCCGCGTAGCGAATCAGTCGGTCCTGCAGTAGTTCGACCTCGATCTGCGACCGGAGGAACAGCTGGAAACGCTCCGGGGTCAGGCCGATGGTGCGCTCCAGCCAGACGCGTGGTTCAACCGGCTTGCCCGTCTGCTCCGCGGTCGACTCGCGGAGCCGTTGCGTGAACGCCGCGTAGCGATTGCGGGTGCGCCGCTCCACCTGCGCGACCGGCACGGTCACGAGTCCGCGATCCGCTTCCATGCGCGTGATGCGCTCGACCAGCAGGCTGTCGAGGGTGCGCGAAAACGTGAGCGCGTCGCGCGTGCGCAGGAAGCGCGCGAGATCCCCGTAGGTAACCGCCTCGCCGCCGATCCAGCCAATCGCGGATTCGCGTGAACCGCTCTCCGTCGGCCAAGGGTCATCGCCTTCGTCGGTCGCCGCGCAACCGGCCAGCAGCGTGAGCGCCCAGATTCCCAGCGGGACGAGGAACTGGATCCGCGGCGCCATCAACGTGCGCACTACTTCTTGCGCTGCTTGATGTAGCTCGACCACTCAGTCTGACGTCGCTTGCGCTTCGCCTTGGAGTCCTCGGCGACGTACCCGCGACGTGCGCCATACATGTTCTTGAGGCACTCGATCGCCAGTTCGCGAACATGGAGCGGCGGCTTGACGAGTTGGTCGACCAAGACCTTGCTGGCATTGTAGCGATCCACCTTGAAGGCGCGGTTGAGTACGACCGCCTGGCCGTAACGCGTCTTGATGACATCGGGAAGCAGCTTGAGGACGCGATCGACCGCCTCGCTCTTCTTTTCGGCGCCCAGTGCATCCCACTCGAAGACCGCTTCGATCACCGCTTCGCCGGTGAGCTTCTTCACGCCGCCGAACGACTTTTCGCCCTCGCTCCACTTGATGACCAGTTTCTCGGGCAGGGGCTTCTGCTTGAACTCCTCCGCCTCCTTGAACTTCTGGAAGCGGTTGGCGAGTTCGCGGTTGAACGCATCGATGCGTTTGAAGTCCTGGGAAGCGGGCGGCTTCGCGACCGCAACCACAGCCAGCAGGGGGAGAATGATGGCAACTCGGAACATGTCTCTCGTTCTCTCTCTCGTTCTCACTTGACCAATCTTCACTTGACCAATCTTCACTTGAACCGGACCACGCGGAAGTGCTTGGCCATGTAACAGTTGCCGCAGCGATCGGCGTAAATGGCGTTGCCCTGCGGCGTCGAGACGGACTGCATCACGTAGCCCTTGCCGGCACAGGTCGGGCAGCCCTCTTCCTTTGGCGGCATCAGTTCCACCGCGCCGCTCTTCTCCGCCCAGTAGGCATAGAGAAAGTCGCGCAGGTCGGACCAGCGCCGCTGGTTCACCTTGGCCTGCCACCAGCGGTCCGCGGTCATACGCGCACTCGGCCTGGGAGCCGGCGCAGACTTCTTGCCCTTGGGGGCCCTGGCCTTCGGCGCCTTGGCCAGCGCATCCTGCAGATCCTCGACGACAATGAACGTGCCGTCCCGATAGAACGCCTTCTGAATGGCACGCTTGGGGCGTTCCTTCCAGAGTTCCACGACCTCTTCGGCCTTGATACCGAGCTTCGAGGCGATCTGTTCGATCGCGATGTAGCTGACGGAATCCTCCGAGCTGGCCTCCCCGGCCGCGAAGTTCATCGCTTCGCGAATGGAGAGGTCGGGCTCCTTGACCTTCTTGGCCAGCGCATCCTTGACCGCGTCACGCAACTTCTTCGCGACCTGCGCGGTGTAGTACTCCCTGCGTCGCTCTTCGAGCTTGGCCTCGAGCGCTGCGAACTCGCGTGTAAATCGCTCGTCGTCGCCGTACTTTTCCTTGAAGGCGTCGAGTTCGACGCGCGCCTTTTCGAAGCGGTTGTAGACGATGTGCTTCTCGGCGGTGCGAAGCAACGCGTCCGCCTCGGCGGAATTCATGAGCTCCACGATGCCGGCGATGGCACGTTCGATGGCGCCCGCGGAATACTTCGGGTCGTTCATGCGGAGCACGATCTCGAAGTGCTCCTTGGCCTGCGCCAGCGCTCCGACGAAGCGCGCGTACTCGGCCAACTGGAAATGGTCCACGGCGGTCGTGGGCTCCTTCTCCTTGAGCTTCATCTCGTAGAGTTCATCGGGGGTGTAGACGATGCGGGCATCGACCTGGACCTTCTTGATGTCGCGCACGTCGCCGACGCGGATCGTCAGGATGCCGTCGGCTGTCTTGAGCTTGTAGTGGCCGTCCTTGGCCGCCGTCCCGCGATTGAGGATCATGCCGGTGAAGACATTGCCGGTGCGGTTGCGAAGCTGATCCGCCTCGAGCATGTGGCCGCCCTTGGCCTCCGCCACCTCGAAGCCGAGATCGATGCGTAGCTTGCGGGCGAAGTCGGGCCGCAGCTTGCCCCAGGGAATCGTCATCTTGCGGCGGGTGCGCACATCACGCAGGACGATCACCTTATCGGTGCATTCCGCCTCGATCAGCTTGCCGACTACCTTCGAGCCGTTCTGGAGCCGCAGGGAGACTGTCTTGCCGGCAGCCTGCGCCGGGGCAAGTACCGAAATGGAGACCGCGAAGGCCAAGAGCAGCAGAATTGTTCGCATCGAATCTCCCTATTGCAGCGGTTCTGCGCCCGACGGCCCGATCAGCGACGACTCGGGTCGAGCGAGCGCTTCTGCGCGTCACTTCGCGATTGGCTTTCGTCGAGGAACGAAGCCTGGCGGAAATACTCGTAATACGGAACGCCGCTCCGGGTGAGGAACTCCTTGTCCACCAGTTGCGACTCGTCGAGTTGACCGCTGAGACGGTAAATACGGATGTGGGCCACCACGCTGGAGCCCGCGACCGAGAACTGATCCTCCTCGAAGGAGATCTCATAGCGGAACCCGGCAAACTTCTCCAGGGCCGCGAGCACGATCGGGTCCGTGCTCTGGCTCGCGGTTCCGTCCTCGGTCAGATCGACAATGATCTTTGCGGGAACCGGCCGCTCGCCCTTCTTGGCCTTGGTCGGGTCGAAGTTGTTGAAGGAAACCTGGGCGTGGTGGCGTGCCCAGTTGCGCAGCTCCGTGATGCGGTTGTTCTCCACGCGCTGCGTGTGGAAGCTGACCGCGGCAACGAATATGGAGAGGATCGACGTGGCGCCGAGCGCGAGGATCGACATGGCGATCATCACCTCGAGCAGGGTGAAACCCCTTCCGCCGATTCGGCCGCCAATCCGACCGACCTGTCGGCCGACCTGCGGGCCAATTCCGGCATTCGACCGGGAATACGTCTTGCTAAACCGCCTCATAAGCGCTCCTTTTCAGTCTAGCACCGGTCGTCAGCGATGCCGGACGAGGCGCCTTCGCGCCACTAATTGTTGTCGTCGCGGAACGAGGGAATCGTGACGGTCACGTCGTAGACGCGGCCAAAGTAGACGGGCGTCTCCGACGGATGGTTCACGGTCGCTGTCCCGCGCTCACCACGCCGGTCGATGAGGAACGTGTCCGTATCCTGGAAATCGCGGCTGCGGACGCGGATCCACTCGGGACCGACCTTCATGAGCACGTTGAAAAGCTCGCCGCGACCGGTCGCGAACAACCGGTCGTGCACGCTGAACTGCGAACCGCCCGCCATCAGGTCGACTTTGAGCTGCGTTTCAGTCTCCGCCAGCGCGAACTCGATACGCACCATACGGGGCCAGATGTCGTCGCCCGCGAAGTTGAACGACTTGACCGTCCTGTTGAGCTTGAAATCGTCGCGACCGCCGACCATCAGGCCACGCGTCGAGTCCCACACGCGGGAGGGACCGCACTGAGGCGGACCTGCCTTCATCTCGTCCGCGGACTGGGGCCGCTGGGTGACCGTGGGGTCTCCCGTGCCGAATTCCCAGCGCGTCGTGTACTGCGTCCAGAAGTAGACATCGAACAGCAGCACGCCCTGGAAGACCGGCTGCGGGCGAACGACCCGCATCAGCGTGCCGTAGTCCTCGAACGTCTTCGGATCGAGGAGCGAGCCCTCGCCGCCGATGGGAGCACGGTAGGCGCGGTAGACGGCGCCCTGGCCCTCGACATCGGGATCGGGCAGCCAGATCCAGAGCACCTCGATTTGTCCACCCGTCGGCAGGTGCTCGTTTTCCTTGAACTCCTGCTCGTCCTCGAATCCGTCTATGTACTTGGTCGACTGCGGGTTGGTGCCCGCGCGGCGCGCATAGACATCGAGTTCGCCCAGGCCGCGGATGTCGCGCACGAACGCGATGTACCGGCAGGGAATCTCCCGGTCGCCGAACTTGTAGTAGACGTACCCGGAAATGAACCGATTGAGCGGCGGAAGCGCCGGAAGCTCCTTTTGCTGCGACTCGCGCTCGGTGAGATCGACGGGAATGCGATCGTGCGAGGAGGGCAGGCGCACGTGGCGCAGGTCATCGATGAGGAGCGGCAGGCTCATCTCGCGACGGTCCTCCTGCTGCGAGCCGCGCGTCCCGGTCAGCCACATGTCCACGCCGCTCGTCATGAGCACGACGACGGCGTAGCCGATCGAGGTGAAGAGCGTCATCGCGATCAGGATTTCGAGCAGCGTGAAGCCGCGGGCCCGGGACTGAGTTCGCTGATGTGTCATTCGCCCGGCCTCTTCACGAAGGTTTCGCCGCTCAGTCCGATGGAGACGATGCGGCGCGGTGCCTTCAGACCATCATCGTCCTTGCCGAGGCGGAAGACGAATTGGATCGGTTTGTGGTGCAGCCGCGGATCGAGCTGGCGGTTGCGGAAGTGGATGAATTCGCGCGCCGTGGCCGGCTTCTCCAAGTCGTCGAGACGGAAGACGTTCTCCGAGTACTCGAAGCGGTCATCGTCGTCCTCGTAGATGCCGCCGATGAGCAGGCTGTCGAAGCCC
>Ga0164315_10004185_pt1 | contig 11180 bp, 10 predicted proteins | sample GuaBasSedimGuay6_FD_113737 | JGI IMG/M metagenome (GOLD analysis project Ga0164315, IMG submission 113737) | Subseafloor sediment microbial communities from Guaymas Basin, Gulf of California, Mexico - Guay6, Core 4569-2, 0-3 cm | ecosystem: Environmental > Aquatic > Marine > Hydrothermal vents...
AAGCGCCTTGAAATTTTTTAAATTTTTAGGGATTAAAAACCTTCAAAGAATGCCCACCAGAGAAAACACTGAGATACATGTTATGAGCGACAGCAGGAATACTGATAGAGCTCTAGAGAAACTTGAACTCAAAGCTGAAGATATAGATGCTGCACTAAGTCTTCTTTCCAGTGAAAACGACAGGTTAAATGAACTTAAATCCCATATTGAACCATTGAAAGCTCTTGATACAGATTTGACTCATCTTGCCCACTGTTCCCATATGACCAAGCTTTTAGGAACTGTTCCCAACGCTATTATTGACCGACTCCAAAAAGGACTTGATGATTACAATGCAATGGTAATTCCACTTAAAAATATTGGTGAGCTCACTGTAATTATGGCCTTTTCATCAAAGGGCCACGATGAGGTATTAAGATATGCCCTCCACTCTGCTTTTTTTCACGAAATTTGCCTTCCTGAACACCTCGGTGGAACCCCTGAATATATTCTCGAACAGATCAAAGCAATTAAAGATGAAAACGATGAAAATATTGAGATCCTCAACGAAGAAAAGCTTGAACTGATTGAGCGACGAAGCGAGAAACTTATTGATCTCTGGCATACTATTGAAGATAACCGTCGTACCTTTGAAATGGTTTCAAGTTTCATAAAAACAAGAGAAGCCTACCTTATCTCAGGGTGGATTCCAGCAAGTGAACTTAAATCCACAGAAAAGCGAATTGATGAACTCACATCATCAACTGCCCTGCTAACATCAACAAAACCGGGAACGCAAAATAGAAATGTCCCCGTTAAATTGACGAATCTTCCTCTGTTAAATGCCTTTGAATTTCTGACTAAAACCTATGGAACTCCTGCATATGATGAACGGGATCCTACCTTCCTTCTGGCAGTTACATCTATACTCATGTTTGGAGCAATGTTCGGAGACATCGGCCACGGACTGGCTCTTGTAATTCTTGCAATTACAGGAATCTGGTTTAATAACAAAGTTAACAACCCAACTCCTTCAGGTAGTGGTCTGAAAAGCTTAAAAGTTCCAGTAAATGATGGTATTCACAGCTTTCTTGTAATCTTGAGCCTTTTTGGAATCTCAGCTACAGTTTTTGGCTTCCTCTTTGGCTCAATTTTTGGTAGAGAGGACATTTTTGCACCAGTGTGGTTATCACCAATCCATTCTACTATGACAATATTTATCTGGTCCTGCTCCTTTGGCTCCCTATTGCTTCTTACAGGATTAGTCCTTAACGTAATAAATCTCATTAAACGGAAAAAATATGTTGCTGCACTATGTGACAAATCTGCCATTGCAGGAATTTTATTTTATGCAACCTGTCTTTACATTGCATTTACTGCAATGGAAGGAACCTTTACAGGTCTAACTCTGACAAACGAAATAATGTTATTTCTCCCTCTCATATTAATTGGTTTTAAACATCCGGCAGAACACTATTTTGGAGAAAACCTGCATTCAACTAAAACTCATACTGCAACTGCAGTTGTAGAATCACTGACAGAAGTTGCAGAAACAATTATTACATTTTTCTCAAACACTTTGTCTTTCATTCGAATTGGTGCATTTGCCATATGCCATGCCGGATTATGTCATACAGTCTATATTCTTGCCAATGACATCAGTGGTGATGGAGTAATGAGCTGGCTGATTATAATTGGTGGAAACCTCTTTGTTATCTTTTTTGAAGGGCTCATAGTATTTATACAAACGGTAAGACTGGAATTTTATGAGTTCTTTTCCAAATTTTTCACCGGTGGAGGGATTCCCTACAAACCCTTTGCTCTCGACAATAAGGAAGAATTAAGATATTAAGAGTGAGTGTATAGAGATAGAAATCAATGTTTGAAAATAAGGATGAGTGCATAGAGATAGAGATCAATGTTTGAAAATAAGGATGAGTGCATAGAGATAGAGATTAGTATTTAAAAATAGAAATTAGATATTAAATATTTATAAATAGAAAAATTAAACAAGTAATAGAAAGGAAAACTCAACATGAAATGGTTTGCCATTGGAGCAGCTATAATTATATTGGCCATACCGGTAATCGTTTTAGGAGAACTACCTGTAACCGATACTGCTGTCAATTCAAATACGGAAAGTAATGACCAGCCTCATAAGAATTCAACCTCAGAAAATAGCGGATTTCCTGTTGGTCTTGGATATGTAGCAGCTGCTCTAGCTGTAGGACTTGGTTCTATTGGAGCAGGACTTGCCGTTGGAGCAACTGCATCTGCTGCAGTTGGAGCTGTTGCTGAAAAAGAGGAAATTGCAGGAAAGGCTCTTGTATTTGTTGGTCTGGCTGAAGGTATTGCAATCTACGGACTCATTATCGCCATTATGATTCTTAACAGGCTACATTAGGATAATTCTTAAATGAAAATGACAGTGTTTGGAAATAAAGAACTTGTTGGAGGATTTAAACTCGCCGGAGTTGACGGAATAGTAGTAGATCCTCTTACACAGGGAGATATAGCAATAAAACTCTTAAATGATGAAGCATCAAAAAAAGATATTGCCATTATTGTGCTTGGACAATCTCTTTTCAATTATCTCATAAATGATATTAAAAAAATCAGAGAAACAGGACCTGTTCCTGCAATTATTAGTCTTCCTGAATTATCTGATGATATTGTTCACCTAACATCAGGTCAAATGATGGAAGAACTCCTTGGAGTCAATGTATGAGCACAAATAAAATCAGAAAAGTTAAAGGATTATGTCAGGAAATCCTCAACACTGTTATTGCATCCATCAATGACAACTTTGATGAACTGCCAATTCATCTCAAAACAATAGCTGAAGAGAAAATTATTACCTTCGAAACAGATATATCAAAACTCATAGAAGAAAAAGAGCGTAAAAACGAGAGTATCAACTCAACAGCTGTATCACAAGCCAATTTAAAGGGACGACAACAGATCATCGAAGTTACAGACAATATTGTAACGGACCTACTTGATGAGGGGTATGAAAATACTCTCAGACAATACAAAGACAATCCTGGAGGAGACTTTATTTTTACTCTTGCCATTGAAGGTATTCTTAATCTGGAAAAATCCCGACCTTTGGAACAAAATACTTCCTTTTCAATTCAACTGACAAAAGAGTCGATAGATGCACTCCCTGACAACTTTCTTGATTCAATTAAAAAGACTGTTAATGCTTCCAGGAAAGGCGAAATTCATATTGAATTTTCCAACGATCTATCAACTGAACCTGGTGTTAGAATCTGGACCGACGATAAAAGAGCCTGCTACGACAACACTATTAAAGACAGGTTTAGAAGATGTCATGAAAATCTTTTCAGTACTGTAAAACATTTGCTTAAATCTGAGGCATTAAATGAACCGGAAAATTAATAAAACTAGAAAAATAAAAACAGAGCATAGCGAAGCTCAGACTACCAATATTGGCAGCATTTCCTGGATTTCAGGGCCTGTTGTAAAGGTTAAGGGCCTAAAACATGTTGAAATGCTTGAAATGCTTTTAGTGGGTAACCTCACACTTCCCGGTGAAGTGATAAAGGTTGATAAAGAGGAGTTGACTGTTCAGGTATATGAAGAAACAGGAGGCATCTGCCCCGGCGAACCTGTTACACGATGCAAATATCCTTTAAGTGTTGAACTTGGACCAGGATTAATTGGAACAGTCTTTGATGGAATACAAAGACCTCTTGAAAAACTTGCTCTAGCTTCAGGAGCCTTTCTTGATCGTGGCAGAACACTTTCATCCATTGACCGGGATAAAAAATGGAATTTCAAAACTCTGGTTAAGGCCGGAGACAAGGTAAAAGGAGGACAAAAACTGGCTGTCTGTGATGAAACCCCATCTATCAAACACCATGTCCTTCTTCATCCAGACTTGAATGGTGTTGTTGAATCAGTACTTTTTGAAGAAGAAAAAACAACAGTAGATACTGTACTACTTACCATTAAAGACAAAAAAAACAATATCCATGAAATAAGAGGTTTTCACCGTTGGCCTGTAAAAATAGGAAGGCCAATCTACAAAAGACTAGCTCCTGCAACTCCTCTTGTAACAGGAGAACGAATCATTGACACCTTCTTTCCCCTTGCCAAAGGTGGAACCGCTGCTATCCCCGGAGGCTTTGGAACAGGCAAAACAATGACTCAGCACTCCCTTGCCAAGTGGTGTGATGCAGATATTATTGTATACATTGGATGTGGAGAACGGGGAAATGAAATGACCCAGGTTCTCCAGGATTTTCCCGGGTTAAAAGATCCACGAACCGGCCGTTCACTTATGGAGCGTACAATCCTTATAGGCAATACCTCCAACATGCCTGTTGCAGCAAGGGAAGCATCTGTTTACACAGGCATCACTCTAGCCGAATATTACAGGGATCAGGGATATGATGTCGCTATTATGGCAGACTCTACATCGAGATGGGCCGAGGCTATGCGTGAAATATCATCGCGCCTTGAAGAAATGCCTGCAGAAGGCGGCTTTCCGGCCTATCTTCCTGCACGACTATCCCAGTTTTATGAAAGAGCAGGTCTTGTAGAAACAATTAATGATGATATTGGTTCTGTCACTATAATCGGTGCAGTTTCACCACCTGGAGGAGATTTTTCAGAACCGGTAACTCAACAGACTAAACGTTTCACCCGCTGTTTCTGGGGGCTTGACAAAGATCTTGCACAACAAAGACATTATCCGGCCATCAGCTGGTTAACAAGCTATAGTGATTATGTTGATGTATTAAAAGATGACTGGGATTCTCAATTCGGCCCATTATGGTCAAAAAGAAGACTACAGGCTTTAAATCTTCTTCAGGAAGAAAGCAAACTGTCCAAGATCGTAAAGCTTGTCGGTGAAGATGCTTTACCTGCAAAATCAAGACTTATTCTCTTTGCAGCTAAACTCATAAGAATAGCCTTCCTTCAGCAAAATGCATTTGATACAACTGACTGTTTTTCATCGCCTCAAAAACAGGCACGAATGCTTGAAGTGCTTATGGTCTGGTATGACGACGCAGTAAAAGCCTTTAACCACAAGGTAGGTCTAACTAAAATGGTCTCAATGAAAGTTGTTTCAAGACTGTGGAGGTTGAAGAGCGAAATTGCAAATGATGATAATGAGAGCTTTGATAAACTGCTCAAACAAATTTCAAAAGAAATGTCTGCCCTTGAGAAGGGAGTAAAGCATAAATGACAACTGAGAATCTCATGCCCTCACCGGACTGGGGCATACATTACAAAGGTATTTCAGGATTAAAAGGACCATTAATATTTATTAATAATATTCACAATGTAGCCTACAATGAATTGGCAGAAATACATGACGGCAAAGGTAATGTACGCCTTGGAAGAGTTCTAGAATGCGGAAACTCCAGTGCTGTACTTGAAGTCTTTGGTGAAACAAGAGGTCTGTCCAGAGAAGATACTGCTATAAGATTTAGAGGTTCACCACTTACTATAAATGCATCAAGAGACTGGCTTGGTCGTATATTTAATGGTATAGGCCAGCCAATAGATGGAGGAAAAGCGCCGGGAGGTTCTACCAATCTAAATATTAACGGAGCAGCAATCAACCCTTGTATGCGCGCTTATCCTCAAGAGTTTATACAAACAGGCATATCATCAATCGATGGATTAAACACTCTGGTAAGAGGTCAAAAACTTCCCCTGTTTTCCTGCCCCGGGCTCCCTCATGATGAACTTGCTGCTCAAATAACAAGGCAGGCAACTGTAGTCAATGACAATGAAGAATTTGTTATTGTGTTTGCAGCCATGGGAATTAGCCACGATACAGGCAACTATTTTAAAACATCATTTAAAGAAAGTGGCGTACTAAGTAACGTAGTAATGTTGCAAAATTTTGCCGATGATCCTTCAGTAGAACGGCTTGTAACACCAAGAACAGCCTTGACAATTGCGGAATACCTTGCCTACGAACAAGACATGCATGTACTTGTAATACTTACTGATCTTACATCATATTGTGAGGCATTAAGAGAAGTTGCATCTGCAAAAGGTGAAATACCAAGTAGAAAAGGATACCCGGGCTATCTCTATTCTGATCTCTCATCACTCTATGAAAGAGCAGGAAGAATTAAAGGCAGAAAAGGTTCTATCACTCAAATTCCAATTATCAGCATGCCAAATGATGACATTACTCATCCAATTCCAGATCTCACAGGTTTTATAACTGAAGGTCAAATTGTTCTTGGAAGAAAAGAATTTAATGACGGGATGTATCCTCCTATCAATATATTTCCGTCGCTAAGCCGGTTAATGAAAGATGGTATTGGCGAAGGCTTAACCCGTGATGATCACAACCCGATTGTTAACCAGTTATACACCTTCTTTGCACGAGTGAGAGAAATTGAAGCAATTTCTGCAGTAGTAGGAGAAGACGAGCTTTCTGATCTCGACAGAGTTTATCTAATTTTTGGCGAACATTTTAAAACAAGATTTTTGAGCCAGCAAAATCATGAGAATAGAACAATTGAAGAAACACTAAATCTTGCCTGGGATATTGCATCCATTCTCCCTAAAAGTGAATTCCAAAGAATAGACATTAAAATGCTTGAAAAACGATATGTTCAAAAATAAAAAGAGAAGCAAAACAAAAAAAGAAGAAGTTAATCATTAATATTAGACAAAGACAGGCAAACAGAAAGTTATAACAAATGAGCAGATTACCGGTACAGCCGACAAAATCAAATCTTCTACAGCTTAGAGATGATCTTGACTTCTCAAAAACAGGTCATCAGCTTCTTTCTGAAAAACGGGAAATTCTTCTAATGAGGATTAAATCACTAATTAATGAACTTATTGCAGTTCAGACAAACCTCACTGCAGCACTCAATACAGGTTACAAAAAACTGAGGAAAGCAATTCTAACTCTTGGGTGGGCAAAACTTGAGATGGTACATATTCATCCTGAAGGAGATGTAGAAATTGAAGTATCAGAAAAACCCTACCTTGGTATAGATCTTCCTACTTTTTCTGCTTCGAAAAGATCAAACAGACCATCTTACAGCCCTGCCGGTTCATCTTCCACTCTTGATGAAGCACAGGCAGCCTTCACAGCTCTCATTCCCGTAGTTGTTGAATATTCTCAAAGACAGGCGCAACTTGTAGCATTATCAATAGCATTAAAAAAGACTATGAAAAGAGTAAATGCACTGGAAAATGTATTTATTCCTGACTATGTAGACACAGTTTCATATGTAGAAGAAACTCTGGAAGAAATTGAAAGAGAAGAAATGTATGTCAGAAAACTCGTCAAAGAACTCAAAGAACAGTAAAGTTTACGAAAACAGCCTGATAAATTTCAGGCATGAATTGTCAAAACTTAATAAAAAACTTGAATCAGATATAACAGAAGTGAACACTACACTTGCTGCAAAAGCTGATAATTTTATGGTCAAACTTGAAAAGAAAGTAAATAACCCCTGGCAAAGTGAAGAGTAAATTGGTGAAAGGTCAACTAAAACTAAATTGGTGAACGCTGAACAATCACACTGTTTACCGTAAGACGATGCCAATTTGTTTCTGCTGCTGATAGTCTAAAATAAACAACAATTTCGACAGCTCTATTTTCCTCAAGATCATCAAACGGTGAAAGAATCACTGATATTCTAAAGTTATTCAATTGCTTGGCAAGATCAGGAAACTTAACTGCAACATTCGCCCTGTCCTGAAATAGTCTTAAACCATAACTGGAAGGTTTTTCACTGCCAATATCAACAAGGGGCAGCATTTCCGGTTCTGAAGGCAAAGATGCTAAAGGACAAATAGATGCTCTTTCCAGTTCGCTATTAACAGTTTGAGCAATAGTCAATGCCTGCAAATATCTAACTTCATATTCAGTTGTCTTTCGACCACTGACAGTAATAACAAGAATTGCTCCCATTGAACATGCAACAATAAAAACAGCAATCAAAATTTCAACAAGAGAAAATGCCTGACTAAAGCTTTTGGTCTTTCCAGATTTCAAATTTAATATCATCTTCTTACTTCAATCATAAACCAACCTTAAACACAGAAACAAAAGAAGTGAGAGATAAAAGTTCACTATCATTGATGTTGTCCATGGAAACTGTAACTCTTAACTCTTTTCCTCCAAGGTTATGAAAATCAACTTTAGTAAATTTCAACAAAGTAGAAGAAAGAGAATATAACTTGTATGCACCATTTCCATCAACAGCGGCCACAATCAATGCCAGTTTATTATCAGCCAATGTAAGGGCCCATTGCCTGCCTGCCTCATCAATAACTATAGCATAGTCAGAAGAGGTATCAGCAACAGGGCATTCAATCTTTTCACAGGATGCCAAAAACATTTTTAACTTGCGAAACGTACTATCTGCAGCATTTAAAGCATCAGATTGCAAGATAGCATTCTTTGTCGTTTTGCCGCTAAATGATACGCCTCCCCAAAGACCAACCAGAACTACCATGACAAGGGAAAAAGCAACAAGAACTTCTACAAGAGTAAAGCCCTGAGGTATTTTATCTTTAATTTTCATGGGATAAGCAAATATGGCCTTGCTATTACTAGAAGGCATCTGCAGCATCACCATTTTCAGCATCGTCTCCCTTGGCGTCAGTATCTGATGCACCTTCATTAGGATCCCACTCATTATTATTATCTGGTGGAGGGTCATCAGGACCTGCATCACCTCCTGGGACTGCAACATATGGATCGGTAGCAGGCGCTGCAGGATCGGCTCCGTTATTATTATTGCCACCGTTATTGTTGCCACCGTTATTACTGCCACCATTATTGTTACCACCGGAAGGAGGTGCAGGGGGGGGGGAAACCGGTTCATCGGAAATTACCGGGCAAGAAGGACAGGTCCCAACAGCCATCCAGGCATCATCGCCATCAATATCATTACCATTAAGATAATCGTTTTCCAGGCTTGTCAATGCAGTATCCGAAACCTGCAAATTACTGCCACTACTTGAGGGGGTAGTACCTGAACCTGAACCTCCGGTAATCTCATTTATATCAATGACAGCATTAGAATCAGGATTTTTTTCATTAAACAAATTAAGAAGTTCATTAGCCTGCTCGAGCGTTCCTCCTTCAATGAATAATTCACCTGAAGTTCCATCCTCCGCAGCATTAATCATAACTCCCTCAGTAGTATTATCTTCATTTGACCTATTTTCATTTACAACAGGATTACCTGAACCTGCAACATTCATATCTGTATCTGTTTCTGCTGATGAAAATGGATTTTCAACGGCATCTCCATCTTTAAATGTAGATGTAGCACCTAACTGAAGATCTTCAACCACTGTACCAACATCCTCTGAATTAGATGCTATATCTGAAGAGGGAACATATACATTAAGCAATAAAATGTCATGTTCAACGGCACTTTCCTGAAGGACTTCCAGGTAGTCTTCTTTGTGTTGATCATCCATACCAAGAATACCAGCCTTAATTGTTGCATTTAAAAAACCGGCCTCACCATTTTCTGCAACCTCATCATTAATGTAGGTTTTTACTCTTTTTCTCGATCGCTTTTCACTATCACTTTCACCATTATAAATATTCAAGCTACTTACAGACCGTTCAAACTCAACATCTGAAATATCTTCATCAAGGGCAAACAAACCCTCATGTGAACCATAGGGAATTCTCGAAGAATTCCAGTCATAAGCACGGGCCACTTCAATTAAAGAATCTCTAACAGGAACTGTAGCATTGTCAGTACCACCGTCAGACAAAACAGTATCTGACCACCACGATGGCCTTGAATCAGTTTGGGTACCACCGCCTGAATCAGACTCGCTACCAGAATCGGAATTAAGAACATTAAGAGAAGCAAAACCATGAACCACTTTAGTGCTACTATCAAGAACAGAGAAAAATGTTCTCATAACATTTGTTTCATTTAATTGTTTTCCCATTTGCAACAATTTATCAAACATTGATTCTATGGGACTATCACCTGCCTGTTCACCAGTCATTTTCTCATAAAACAAACCAGCTATCTTCAATGCACCATCTTTAGGCGGGTATTTTATACCTTTTACATAAATTTCACTAGTAGATGAAAGCTCTTTTATTCTCTTGAGTAAAAGATAAACAATAAGGAGTTCCCGTTGAGATCTTGTTATTTTGGACTTCAAAGCAATAGCCCGATCAGAAGAGAAGGCTTCTCCTTTTCCTTCAATTGCCCTCAAGGTAGAGACAAGATCTGAAAGCGAAAGATTGGTTTCAGATGCAAGTTTGAAAATATCAGAAAAATTAGAGGTTCTAAGAAGAGAATTTGCCACTCTTGCCAATCGTATTTCATTAAGAATCTGAATATATTTCTCAAGCAAAGCCACAACAGGCCTCATTACAACGGAATCTGACACATCAACTTCTTCAAGTGCCTGTCTTCTAACGATTTGGAGGAATATCTCTTTACTACTACCATAGGTTGAATTATCAAAAAATATTCTCTGACCATTTGCAAACTTATTTCCTGCTGCAGAGAATAACTCATCATTAGCTGTGACCAAATCAGAAAAACGATAACTATCTAAAATTCGTTTTTCAAGAATAACAGCAGATAAATTGTCTTCATTTCCTGTAATCTGAACTGTACCAAAACAAATTGCACTCTTTGATTTCCATGTTGAAGGAATAGAATAACTACCCTTTGCAAGAATGTGAACATGGGCCAGTTCACCACGATCATTGAATACATCGCACAGAAAGACTTCAATAGTGCTTTCACCATTGTCACTTGAAATAGTTACGCAGTCATCACCGTCCCCAAAGGCATACCATCTTTTACCTATAGTATCTTGTAAGAGTTTGCTTACAGCCCAGTTAAAACCACTTTCAGCAGCTATTACCGCCTGTTTTCTGGCAAAGGTTGACTTTACCTTGTTTCCCCGTTCACTAAACAGTGTAACAGCTGAAATACCAACGATAGAGCAAATAAGGATCATTACAAGCACAAGAGGCAAAGCAAAAGCACCTTTTAGATTTGTCACGATTCCACCAACTTCATTTAAATCTTTGTACTACCATCAAGACAATTGAGACACTGAAAATTGTACTCATACTATAATTATAGTAAAAATTACACTACAAGGCAATTGCTACACTAAACTATTTACTGTATTATCTTTCTTATGAACATGATCAAACTCAATAGAACCGTTACAAATCCAAT
>Ga0164315_10004186_pt1 | contig 11179 bp, 21 predicted proteins | sample GuaBasSedimGuay6_FD_113737 | JGI IMG/M metagenome (GOLD analysis project Ga0164315, IMG submission 113737) | Subseafloor sediment microbial communities from Guaymas Basin, Gulf of California, Mexico - Guay6, Core 4569-2, 0-3 cm | ecosystem: Environmental > Aquatic > Marine > Hydrothermal vents...
AAAGGTATTGATTGTGATGTACCATTTCCCGTGTAGGCTATTGGAGGAACACTTGTTTCTAATACCATTTTTATACGTTGTATCTTATCGGACCTTGTAGGTAGCCAGTGCTTAGTAGTTTGAGTATTGTTAATAACTGCTGCAATCTTTTCAGCTAGCTCAGGAGTCTCAATGTCACCAGAGTCGAACCAGCGAAAGTAATCATACTTAGAGACTTGCTTAACCATACGGTCAACCCAGTCATCTTTGTGGTAGTCGTCACGGTTTGTTTGACGTGCTGCCTTAACAACTGGAAACCTGTACATGCCTTTAGTAGCATAACATGATTTACATACTTCTACAATATTACCTTCCTCGTCTTTGCTGCCAGGGCAAGATACGCGGGCTTCTAGACTCCAGCATCCAACACGTTTACCTGTAATCTTCATTTTAGAAGGGTTACTTATTTTAATCATTTTATATCCTTAAAGTGTAGAACTGTGTCTACGTATTGCTCTACATTATTAATACATATTGTAGGTATTTGTTTAGTGTTTGAATCTACATTAAACTGTGGCTTATGTCTAGTTATTAAATACATTTCTAGTATAGAGATATCTGCAGTGTTACCTATAAGCCATACCTCTACTTCATCAAAGCTTCCATGTTTATCACTATAATGACTATTTAGTCTATTACTAATACAGCTTAATGATTTACCTATGTATACAGGTTTACCATTAGCTTTTAGAATGTATATACCTGTATGGTTCTTAGTCCCTGTAAATCTAACTTCGTTATGGGACAGTATATGTGATAGTGCTTCTTCTTTTAAGTTGTTAGTTTCTAACCAAGAATATGCACCGGTATTTTCACGTTGAAATTTATTTCGAGAGGTGTATGTTAATGCAAGTTTAAATACTTTATCTTTAGACCATCGTACCACAGTATTCATATGTGTACAATACTTATCAAGTAAGTTTCTTGTACGTAAGTATTCATAAGCACCTTTGCTGCCTACCATGAAATCTTTACGTACTACATATTGTAGTGCTTCCTTGGATGCTAGCTTTTCGGACCATTTAGTAAGTTTTAAAGCCATATGCTTACATGCATTATCTAACCATCCTCTACGTCTTAGCCACTCATAGCCATAACTTGCCTTATCAAACTCTTTTCGTGAGTTATATTTTAAAGCCTCTGTCTCTGCTAATTCTTTTGTCCATTTAGTTCGTGCCATCTTAAGTCCTTAATTTAGATACTGTAAGTATACCTAATATAACCTTAATTCCATATTAAGCAGGATGGGCCTGCTGGTAAGCTCCATGAGCCTACCTTTGCACCTCGTATTTTCATCTTAGATGTTTTACTAATCTTTGGCATATGGTCTCCTTAGGGTATATGTACCTTCGTCTAACTTCTTTTGAGTTTCCTTAGTGGTTTCACCGTTAAGGAATTGACTGCGGTACTTACTAGTTGTTGGGCTGTAGCACCAGTCTGTATATAGCACTACTTCACCATCTACCATTCTGGAGCAGATAGGTGTGTCGTAGCTAAAGAAAGTATCCATATCAGACTCTTTGACAATTGTCTGGTTTACTTTAAGTGTTACAAGTTGCAGCATGTGTACCCTTTATTTTTGTTATGAATCGTCTGTCTAATTGACATGTTTTAAGGCCCCATGCGGAGTTCTTAAAAGCTCCGTGGTAGTCTTGGTCGTCTAACTCTACCATTAGGTAGTTACCATAGTCAGCAATTACAGTGCCTTTTTGTCCAAAGTGCTTGGACTTAGGTGAAGTTGCTTCTACTCTGGTGCCTGGTTTCATGCCCCTTCCTCGCGGAAGAGTTGAAGTATTTCAGCCATAGATACATATTCTGCGCCTTGAGCGTAGAGTTTCTCCATGAATGTGTATAGGTCTGTTATGTGTATCATTGCATTTCCTTGATTAAGTTTTCGTTGAACTTCTGCGCATTAACACAGTCAGTTATGTTTGCTGAGTCTTTTTGCATGTGGTGTACCTTGTTTAGTGTACCTATGCGTTCGTAGGCCAGCTTAGCCTTTAGGGCTAGAGCGTCAGGGTAGAGCATTGTAGCCCATACACTTGGGTCGACGTCTAGACCGTAGAGGAGTTGAGTTTTAGTTATTTTAGTCATTGTGTGCCCACCAGTAGGCTTTACACTTAGCATCGTCAGCCATGTAGCCTTCTTCGTGGAAGAAGAATGAGCGGACGTCTTGTAGTGTTGGCTGGTCTTCAGTTGTTGCTTCTTGGTGAAGTGATAGTGCTACTTGTAAGTCTGTTGCTTGAGTTTCATCTAGGACTAGTTGAAATCTACCATTTGGTAGTGCTTGGCTTGCAAGTGCTTCTATTATGTATGTTTTAATCATGTCGTTCCTTATTTATTTAATTCACTACCTATAGCACCTAAACCTGGAATTACTATAATTTTACTGTTAGGTTCTACGAAGCCACCTAGCCTGTCTACATATAAATGTTTATCTACAAAGTTACACGCCACGGATAGCCTTTTAAGGTACTTCTTGGTGTCAGTAATGTTACCACCCGTCCAGGTGAATGTATATGTGTCTTCTTTAGTGAGTTTCATAGTGTTCCTTATATTGCTGAGAATAGTGATAGTCGTACTACTTCTCTAGATTTAGGGACATCTAGGAAGTCGTTGATCTTATACATTAGATCTTTGATGTAGTCTTTAGATGCACCTAGTTTCTTGGCTTGCTGGATAGCAGCCATTGAAGTTTTCCAACGGTCACCTACTTGAGCTGTGAAAGCGTAATCGAATGTGGTATAGGGAGCCTTTAGAGCCTTTTGAGCCATACCTGGCAGCATTACTATAGTTGCTTCCTCTTCGGCTCTTCTAGCTAGCTCAGCGCGAGCCATATAGAGGTGTTTAGTTGGATCGATCTTTATACCGTTTAGGACTGATAGTACATCTCGGTTGTTGTAGCCATAGATTACTGCACTTTGTGCTAAGTTATCTATTTTACCGAGACCTAGTGATTTAGCTACCGAACTCATGAAAGGTTTCCACTCGTCTCTGGTTATTTGTATGAGGCGATCTAGTTCTACTAGTATGCGGTACTTGTTAGCTTTAGCAGGATTAGATGTTCTAGCTATGTGGTGATTTATGTTACCTAGGATTGTATGCATCTCTTGGTCTGTAAGGGTAGTTACATCAATATCAAACCATACCCAACTACAGCCAGAGTCAATGTTGTTTACTCCACGCACTCTACCGGTTGCAGTAGGGTGTTTAGCCTTGTCGTAGATGGCAGTGCTTACATCTTTAAATTTAAAGTTATTAAAGCCTACATCGTTGTTGAGGAGGTTTGCTAAGTCTTTGAAAGGTACTTCGTAGTATTCGAAGCCTGTTACACAGTTGAAGGCTACATTAGCTTTTAATCTAACTATAGTGTTAGGGTCTGCTTTGTTTTTAATAGCTTCTTGTATTAAGGAGTTATCTATGTGTTTTAGTGATGTGCCGTGCAGCATTATTAGCTCCTTTAGTTAGTATACGTGGTAACCCGCAGTAGGGGAAATAGAGGCTGTTAAGCGCAGTCCTTTGTAGGTGGTCTTACGATTGCTAGCACAGGCTATGTAGATTGCGTGAGGCACTGATAGATATGTGCCTTGGCCTACAAAGAGGTTTATAGCGATAGCTGCTTTGAATTTAAAGTCAGGTGTCATGGTGGTTCCTTTTATACTTCTTATAGTAAAGGCCTAAGCCTTCACTTAAGTAGTATTAGTATACTACTAACATGTCCTTAGACATACTTATTGCAACATCTAGGCCCATATAGGTGTCCCCGTCAGTAGTGTATTCACGGTTGTACTCCTTACCAACGAAAGGCGTCTCCCAAGGAGGCTGTCTACGGAGGTTTGCGTATGTTTGGCGGTCAACTACCAAGCCAGTGGCATCGCGGTTGTGATTACGACGTAGGACGTGTATACGTTGCATTACCTTGTCTTCAAGTGTCATAGGGTACTCCAATAAATAGAGTAACCACCATTAGCCTCAGTTTTGTTGAAACGTTTAAACATCTCATCTTTGCCGTGCTTAGATAGAGTTAAGCCCTCTGAGGCTAGGCGAGACTCTACGTAGGCTACTAGTTTATCGAATTGAATCATGCTAGTTCTCCCATAGTGTTTATGTCTGCCTGGACACCTTCGTAGAAGTGTATGTAGCCTTCTGCAAATTGGTAGGTGTTTTGGTCGTCGTAAGATTTAGCTAGGTCTATTAGCTCTAGCATTTTAGCTTGAGCTGAGCCAGAGCCTTTTACAAACCCCATTTTACGGAGCTTATGTATAGAGATGTTAGCGTAACCTTTCTCACTTATGGACAACATGTAGTCTGAGAAAAGTTCATATGGTTCTTTGTCGAGCTCTATTTCGAAGTCATAAATGTCTTCTGCGTAGATCTCTGAGAAACGTATAGCTTCAACCATGTGACGCTTACTTATAGTGTCAGCCCCTTCTAGTATTGCTAATGAGCCAGCTATTTTTAGACTTTTCCATTGGAGGTGAAGTCTATGTAGTTTAGTCATTGGATACTGGTTAGGGATTGTATCTGCATACCACTCGTTATAGCCATGGTAGTCACTGAATAAGTCTTCAACTTCTGTATCTACCTCTAGAGGTTTATGAGTTGTTTGAGTTACTAGTAGTGTGAACCAAGGTTCTAGTTTCTCAGCAGCTTTTTGGACTCTTGCACGCTCTGAGCGGGCAGCTTCTCTTGATTCAGCTATTGTGTTGTATATTAGTTTTATAGTTTCACCACGTATGAATGCGAAGTGTGCACGACGTGATAGCTTTGTAGAGAACTCCTCTTTAAACTTCTTCTTAACTTGCTCATCGTATATGATGTTGGCTGGTGAGCCAAACATTAGTGCTGAGTAGGGTAAGTTGTGGATAGGCTCCACTTGGTTAGTATCGTCTTTTAGAAGTTTAGGAGGGATTTCACCACTGTCGTAACCTATTGCTAGGGCTACAATGTTTTCTGAGAGGTCTTTGTTGCTTAGTAGCTCACTACCTATTTCATCTACGTACATGTAGCCAGAACCTAGTTGACCTTTTTCAAGGGTTGCTAGGTGTTTCATTGTTCCTGGTAAGGTGGAGACTGTTGACTTAAGACTCCTCGGTTTAGAGTAGTACTTACGCCAGTCTTTTTCTTTTTTACCATCTTCTACAGCATCTTCTGCTGCTGTTAGTTTTGCATGCGCTACACGTTGCTGGTCTATTAGGGTGTTACCTCCTGCTAGGATGCTGGAGATGCTCTTTATAGATAAGCCTTTACCGGTACCACTGCCTCCCACTAGGAAGGAGATCATGTTTACCGGTATTTTAGCACCGTGCCACATGATAGGTTTACGTAGGTGGCCTGCAAAGACTGTTAGCTCTGTAGCTGCCATTAACATTCTCATCTTTTCAGGGATATTGCCTGGTATAACTTCAGAGGCTGTTTTGAATACAGTAGGGTATTCTTTTGTGAAGCACCCTGCAGTTGTTAGGCTCTCTTTGTATAAGTCAAGCATTTAAAATTCCTTTATAGTGTGATGTCGCTTCGTTTTGCCAGGTAGGCTGTGATCATCAGCTGTACTGCTGCGTCTTCATCTTCCTGCGCTACTTTTTCAGCTAGTTTTGCCATAGCGCGCATGATCTTGTCAGTGTCGCCGCTTTGTAGTAAGTCTGAAGCTGCATCTATGTACCCACTGATTTCTTCTAGTAGGGTTACTTTGATTGCTTCGTATGCTGCTGCATCTTCTGGTAATTCTTCCATTTGGATCCTTATGTACCTGTTACAGGTGCTAGTAAATTTTCTTTAGACTCTTTAGTAAGCATGTTCTTACGGCTTCTAGAAAAGCTGTTACAGTCTAAACATTTATATTGTTGGAACTTTGAAGTGTTTGTAAATGCAAACCCATGTTCCACTATGTTTGTTGAGCCACAAGTTACACATCGTTTTGAAGTGCTGCCTGAGCCAACTACTACTGATGGGTGAGGCTTAGTAAATGCTTTCATCTTTTCATAGATTTCTTCAGTTACTACCACATCCATTTTGTTATAGTCTTTGTTTTCTGCCCATGCTTCGTCGTTACCTTGCAGCATCTCAATCCAGATTGTCATACCTGGAAAGTTCTTGTGCTCTAGTTTACGAGAGCAGTTGAGTGATTTAGCTACCCAGTCAAGTGTGTTACGTTCGAAGCGGTAATGCTTCTTAGCTATCTTGAGGGTATCTATAATACGGTAAGGGCTACATGGTGGGAGGTTATTCATAACTAGTCTAGTGTTAATCATTGGTGTGTCGAAACGTTGCATGTTGTGCCCAATTACTATGTCTGCCTCGTCTAGTACAGCTGAGAGCTTCTCTAGGATTGATTTGTCACAGTTGTTACGATTCTCTTCGTAGTGCACTTTAGACTCTCCTAGCCACTTGTAAGCGTATGATAGGATGGTAATGTTGTCATCACGACGCATAGCGTCGGAGATGTTTACTTGCCATCTATTGTAGCTGTAAGCAGTGAAGGGACTTGTCTCAATGTCTAGGACTAATATTCTAGCTGCAGTGTTAGCAGGTGTTGACTTAAGAGCCCCTGAGGACTTCTTTAGACGTGCTGATAATGCTTGAGGGGATACCCCGTACATTAATGCGATGTCTGTTAGTTTTTCACCAGCTGCTTTGCGTGCTGTTATGTCAGGCCAGTTGTCATTAAGTATGCGTTTGGTTTGTTTGTTCTTTGACATAGAACTCCTTTGTTGGTGCCAACCTCTGGTGTTAGCACGCTATCGGATAGCTGCCATCATTGCACCTAAATCTGGAGGTGTCGCCCACCTATTAAAGGCGTTAGCAGCTATTTCTCTATGAGCCTCAGCACGTTTATCTTTCTGAGCCTCGTAGTCACAGTCATCATTAAAAGCTACAAAGGTTGTAGTTTTACGAAAGACGTAGTAGTATAGCCATCCACCAGGTACCCTGGTGATGTCTATGTTACCGCCTGAGTCATGAAGGGTTTCGTGGAGCTTAAGTTTGTAGATACTCATTGGTGTTCCAAGATCCAGTCACAAGCTGCGAAGATTGCTTCAGGCTCAGTGGCTGCTTGGAGCTGCTCTGTATAAGTATGTTGTCTTACATACCCGAACCTGTCATAACCGTCGTAGTTCACTGTGTACTCCACCCATGCAAATCCGCAGGTATGCCTAAAGGTGCTTGTAATACTGGTGTTGTGTGTTAATGCCCACTCCTTGCACTTGTGTGCAAGTTCATGGATGTTGATGTGACAAGCAATTACTTCGTAGTCAGATATGGTGAGCTTCTTGTACTCGCCACCCAGGACTGCTTTAGCTAGTTTTGGTGAGATCATTTGGTTCCTTTAGAATGGGATTGTGTCTTCAGCTTCTTTTGGTTTTAGTTCAAGTAAGAATTTCAAGGCATTGTAGTCGTTAGTGGTTTCTACTGCCTCTGTTTCAATGTATGCAGGAGCACTTTTGTACTGTTCCTGAGTGTAGTAGTCTTCAGCGTATAGCTGTAGGCCTGATACTAGTACTAAGGTACCGTCTCTAGTAGATTTTAGAGATGTGATACTACTAATAGGTATAAGCCGTTTGTAGCCAGCGCTAAAGTCTTTTATGGACAGTTCTACGAACTTGGACATTTGATTCCTTTAGGTAGTTTAGGTAGCCTTGCTAGGCCTAACCACACAGTGGTTGGCATTGTTACTCTTCGTAGTTGAATACTTTTAGAGATGATTCTTTGTAGTGTGTTCATGGTATTCCTTAATGTGTTTCAGACCAGTTCGCTCCAACTTGGTAGTCAGCTTCTATTGCTAGTGCCATTTTGAATTGGTCTTGTATCATGAGGCAGCCTCGTACCATTATGTCACCTAAAGTGTCTGCATAAGGTATATCACAGGCACATTGATACTCATCATGGACAAAGCAGCATTGTGTCCAACGTACTCCATGTGGTAGACCTTCTGATGCAGCTAGTGTATGGTAATTAATCATCCATTTTTTAGCTATAATTCCTGCAGACCCTTGAAGTAGGAGGTTAAGTGCACTGTGGGGTGACCGGGAGCTGAGCTTTCTCCCATCTATAGCAGTGATACTTCCTGTGTCTTTAGACTCTTTTTGACATGCTTTAATTAGCTCTTTAATACCTTTTACCTTCTCTAAGAAAGTATCAGATATTCTTTTACCATATATAGTTTGTAGTATAAGGGTATCATCGTATAGGATATATAAATCTTTCTTTAATGGAAAGTATCTACTATCATCTATGAGTTTGATGCGTCCTTCAACACGGCGTTTAGCAGCGTTGTATTCTTTTTGTGTATAAGACTTCAGACAACCATCAGTCCATAAGGTGTGTCCCCTTACAGTGTCACCACTTCCATACATCCAACTGAAGAAGAAGGCTTTAGATTTAGTCCTAGCGGCCTTCATCTCCTTAGTGCGTTGGTCTGCATGATTATCATCAGGCCAGTCTCTATCGTCCTCTACCCAGAATCCAGCCAGCTTAGCGTGGTACCAGTGCATATCTTTAGAGAGTACTGCCTCTGCATATAACCCATCATCATATTTAGATAAGTAATGTGCTAGTGTACGTACTTCAATGTTAGCAAGGTCAGCACCTACAACAACTCTTCCAGGTGGAGCTGTAAACAGTTCTCTAAATTCTTTAGCTGCTGGTACTTGTGCTAGATTTGGCTTAGAGTGAGTTGCTCTGTGTGTGTTAGCTCCAATAAGATCCACTCTATGGTGTATAGAGTGTGTTGTTTCGTTATAGTGGGTTAAATACCCACCTTTAGCATCCTGTGACACCATACTATGATCTTTTACAACTTTTAGATACTTCTTTAACATTTTACCAGCTGGGTTTGACATTCCCTCTAGGGAGTCAGAATCTACTTTAATACCACCCTTCTCTGTATAGAAAGGAAAGGTGTAGCCATAGTCTTCTTCCATCCATTTTACTATATGCATGCGAGAGCCTGGGTTGAAGGCTTCATATTTAATAGCTTGGTATTCACCCTCACGAGTTACATGTATTGTTCTCATAGGAGAATCAAACCATTTAAGGGATGACTTACCTGGAGGGCGGTATGTACCGTTCTTGAGGTAGCGTCCATAGGGGATGAGGTAGGGGCTAAGAGGGTTCACAGGAGTCTCTTACTATGTCTATGATACGTAACTGGTTAGCTAAGGTAAGCCTATTGTTTTCCTTCATAGCAGTACGTAGGAAGTCTGATAAGTCACTATACGCAAGTATTGCAGTATCTTTAACTTCAAATTGCATAGCTTCAGAAATAGCTACTTTAGGAATGTTGCCACGTATTGCGTACTCTAAGGTCTTTTCACGTAGGTTTACAAGAGTTTCTTCTAAGAATATAGGGACCTCTCCGGGATTAGCCAGGAAGGCACTTTTGTACACTCGGTAGAACCTTGATAATACATAGAAATCCTCACTTGAACAGTTTATACTATGTGTGTAGGGGCTGGTTGCTGTAATTTTCTTGTGTATCTCCCTAATGAACTCAACTTTAGCCTTTTTAGTTTTAAGTGTTGGTATCTTTTTCATTGCTATAGTGTACTCAAATTGGTTCATATTATCTCCTTGTAAGTTCAGCCACGGTTGCTGGGATGTAGCCAGGTAGTCTGTCAGTGTCGTATGTGCAGAAGCACGTACGGATTAGACGTAGTTGAAGTGTTGACTGCTTGACAGGTACTGCTCTTGTAACAGGGCCACGTACACCATACCAGAGGTTCTCTTCCAGTTCGTGGAAGACCTCACGGATAAACTTGTTCTTAGCTTTAAGGGTGGTAAGTCTGCCCCACTCTAGTTTGCGGAGGTGGTAGCGAAACTTATCCATTAGCTCTAGCGTTTATGGTGTCTGCTGAGAGTTGAAAGTTGGTGATAACATCTTGCAAGCCCTCACTGAATTCTTTAGTAGTTTCATGCTTATTATCAGCTAGTTCTGCATAGCATTTATCCAGGCAGTCTTCTATCATAGTGTATTTAATTGGTGAGGCTAGCTTACGCTTTACCTCTTCTAATTCTATTAGTAGTGTTGCCATACTACTCCTACTACGGTTGTCATTAAGGATGTAACAGAACCTAGTACTTGCGTACATACTGTATTCAATTTTAAATGGAGGGATGTTGTCACCTACTAGTTTAATAGTTGGCATGAAGTTTGTAGGTGTGTGGTTGGTTAGGTTTACAGTATCATGGTACTTAAAGGCGTTTACAAACATATTGTAAGTAAGGGTGTTCTTTTTATCGTTAAAGCGGTGAACCAACGCACACTTAGCCCCGCTGCAAGAGTCCTTGACAAACTTTGGCATCCCTTTCCCTGTGTACAGGGGGAGCACTCTAGATAGGCAGTTAAAGTCTCTTATGAATGAGTGGATGTCAGTGGTGTCTTTAATATTACCCCAGTTACTCTGGGCATCAATAGCTTTAGAGAGTTTTCTAGCTATCTCTTCCTTAGCTTTTAAGGTTTTAGCTTCATCTATTTGTTTCATTGTTAATGTGTATTGAAATGCGTCCATTAAGGCTCCTAAGACATTGCTATATTTGTACCTGGTACTGCAACAGGGTTGTTAGCACCTGCGCAGATCCAGTAGTTAGTTAGTTTTCTCATAGTAGGGTACTTGCTAAAGCATTGCTCAATGTCACTGTAGTTGTCACTGAATGACATATAGATAACCATACCAGGGTCTGGTATTTTCATCTCTTCTATGTGCTCAAATACACAGTCGTGGCTAGTTCCACCAGAGGTGTAACGAGTTGCTAGTGCTTGTGCGAATTCAGGAGAGTTAGCTATATCGAAATCATCTTCTATAGTAAACTCTTTGATTACTCTAGTGTCGTGTATAAGTACCTTTAGAGAGGCTATACGTGTTGATTCGGATTCTATTAGGTAAAGCAACCTTTGGAGGTCTTCGGTGCTCATAGAGCCACTATGGTCCACTGAGAGGATTATGTTAATCTTAGTGTCAATGAATTGTTTCTTAGGTGCTTTGTAGATACGACGGTAAGTGTTGTTTAGGTTAGCCCAGCTAGTTGAGTAGTCATGAGTCTTGTAGTAGACTTGACGTTTGAAGCTAGCTTTGATCTTTTTAAACCAGCCAGTTTCTACTTTAATAGCACTGAATAAGTCTTCGAATAGCTCGCCAGCTTTAGT
>Ga0164315_10004187_pt1 | contig 11179 bp, 9 predicted proteins | sample GuaBasSedimGuay6_FD_113737 | JGI IMG/M metagenome (GOLD analysis project Ga0164315, IMG submission 113737) | Subseafloor sediment microbial communities from Guaymas Basin, Gulf of California, Mexico - Guay6, Core 4569-2, 0-3 cm | ecosystem: Environmental > Aquatic > Marine > Hydrothermal vents >...
TCGCATTTTGCAGATCGATTAAATTTAATTTTGATAAAACATATATAAATAGACTATTTTAATTGAAATTGTCAAGATTTTGTTGTTTGATTTTTTAAAGGAGAGTCATTAAAAAGAATAGTGAAAATTGTGCCTTTACCAGGTGTTGATTCAAAATCAATCATACCATTATATGTATCAATTAATCTATGTATAATTGAAAGACCAAGCCCTGTACCATCCGGTTTGGTAGTGTAGAACGGGTCAAAAATATAAGTGGCATCCTTCTGAGAAATTCCTGCACCTGAATCTTTAATAGTCAAATGAACCCGGTTATTTATAGATGATTTAAGTAAAATTTTAATTTCTCCATGACCTTTTATGGATTGGCCGGCATTTTTTAATAAATTCCATAGAATTTGAGTAAAATGTGATGGATCTATAAAAACGCTAAGGTTTTTATTCATTTTTGTGGTGACACGAATTTTTTGATTCCATTCCGGGTCATTTAAAAAAAGTTCAATTATTTCTTCAATGGCATCTGCAAGTTTAATATCAATCGCATTATCTGTATGCGGTTTTGCAAAAAGACTGATGTCATTAACGATATGTTCAAGTCGATGGGTTTCCCGCAAAATAATTTTCATCAGTTTATCTTCGTATGAACCGGATTCTTTATCTTCCTGAAGCAATTGAATTGAACCGGATAAAGATGCTAGGGGATTTTTAATCTCATGGGCAATCCCTGAAATCATTTCATCCATGGCAGCCATTTTTTCAACCCGTTTCAAGTGTTCCTGGGTTATTTTCAAATCCTGTTTAGTACCTTTTAATTGAAGGGCCAGAATACCGCTTAAAATTGCAACAGAAAAACAGGCCACAATGACGATGATAATTCTGTAAATGATATGACTGTCATTTACAGAATTGGACAAAAAATACGAGTTTAGAAAAGGAGGGATGATCTTATAGTATTCCAGTTCGATCAGGACACCGTATTGAAGACATGAAATCGTGGCAATAATCAAGCTGCCCTTTTGAAGCAGCAACATGGATGTATAAATAATTACGATCAGGTAAAAAAAAGTAAAGATACTGTCATAACTGCCCGTAACAAAAATAATAGCGGTTACAATAATTGTATCTACAATGGTTTGAAAATAGGCAAGCACCAGCTTTTTTTTAAATTTATTCAGCCAGATCAAATAAATAACTGAAAGAATCAGAATACATGCTGCTATGTTATATAGAGAAAAAAAAGGCTGTGAAAAAAAGGATAAGTTTTTCCCTAAAGAAAAAACAAGGCAGGTTACAATAAGAATGATTGCAAAAATAGCTCTTGACAGGACAAGCCATTTGATTTGAGTTGAAAAATTCTGATTTTCTTGAAAATCTTTGTTTTTCATAATCTATTGAATGGCACCTGCCATGCTGAAAATTGGTAGATACATAGAAATAACAAGTCCGCCAACCACAACTCCAAGAAAAACGAGCATAAAAGGCTCTATCATATCTGTTAAATTTTTAACAGCCTGGTCCACCTCATCATCATAAAAATCAGCAATTTTTTCCATCATCGTATCAAGGGCTCCTGTGGATTCTCCTACCGCTATCATTGAACAGACCATGGAAGGGAAGACTCCGCTTTCAAGTAAAGGATCAGCCATTGATCTTCCTTCTGAAATTCCGGCTCTGACATCCTGAATGGCAAATTCTACAATTTTGTTTCCAGATGTTTTTGCCACAATATCAAGTACTTCAAGAATTGACACACCGCTTGAAAGCATTGTACTGGTTGTCCTGGTAAATTTAGCCACAGACACTTTCCTGATCAGTATACCAATGACAGGCAATTTTAAAAACATGCCATCCATGAAAATACGACCTTTTTTATTTGCATAGACTCGTTTAATGAAAAAAACAGCCGCGAATATCCCTGAAATGATATAAATTATATTACCAATGGCAAAGTCACTAAGCGCCATGACCAATAAAGTCGGTCCTGGCAAGGCGGCACCAAAATCGCTGAACATCTCTGCAAAAACAGGGATCACAAAAACCAGGATAATTGCAACAACGACAATCGCAACGATAATGGTAATAATGGGATATATCATAGCCCCCTTGACCTGGCGCTTGAGCTTGGCCATTTTTTCCATATAAGCAGAAAGCCTTTTTAATATGGTATCAAGAATACCGCCGGCTTCTCCTGCCGCAACCATGTTGGTAAACAGCTCATTAAATACTTTTGGAAATTTTTTTAATGCATCTGCAAAAGTTTCACCCGTCTCAACTGATTCTTTGATTTGTTTCAAATTCTTTTTAAAGGTCGGGTTTTCCTGTTGTGATTGAAGGATATCAAGGCATTGAAGAAGCGGCAACCCAGCATCAATCATTGTGGAAAACTGTCTGGAAAATATAATGACATCTTTTTCTTTGACTTTAGGCTGTAAAAATTTTATGTTTTCAAAAAGATCTTTTGGTTTTTTTTTGATTTTGCCAGGCACTATTTTCCGTCTCAGAAGGCTTTGTTTTACCTGTTCAGTACTCTCGGCGGTCATCTCCCCCTTGATTTTTCTTCCTTTGGGATTTTTTCCCTTCCATTCATAAATCGTTGGCATGATTTATCCTTTTCGTAATTATTCAAACTAAGGACCGCAAATGAAATAAGTTGATCCTGATAAAATTTAAGTATACCAGGATCAGATCATTTGTAAAATCCGGACGGATATACTATATAAATTTTATTAATCGATTACAACAGGAGTTATCCTTTGACTAAAAAAAAGAAACTGATTAAAACGGCAACCATTATTACAAGTCATGTTAATACAGATTTTGATGCCGTTGCATCCATGCTTGCAGCTCAAAAATTATATCCCGGCTCGGTTATTATTTTTCCCGGATCACAGGAAAAAAGTTTGCGCGACTTTTTTATCAGTTCTACAAGTTATCTTTTTAATATGACAGACCAGGCTTCCATAGATTTTTCCAAGGTATCAAAGCTCGTGCTTGTTGACACGAGACAAAAAAGCAGATTGACTCAGGTATCTGACCTGCTCAATAAAAAAAATCTTAAAATAGATATTTATGACCATCATCCATCCATGAAGGGTGATATAACAGGGTCTTTTGAAATTATCAGGAAAACCGGTGCGACAACAACAATATTAACTACATTGTTACAAGAAAAAAAAATTGTCCCCAGCCCTGAAGAAGCCACGATCATGGCATTGGGAATATATGAGGATACAGGATCATTTACTTATTCCTCCACCACAAAAGAAGATCTTGAGCAGGCAGCCTTTCTCTTATCCTGTGGTGCCAATCTTAATACCATAGTCAATTTTGTGGTTAAAGAAATCAAATCCGAACAGGTTATATGGTTAAATGAATTATTAAATGAAATGACCCTGCATAAAATCAATGGAGTTGATATCCATATATCTGTGATTTCTTCACCCACATATATTACAGATCTGGCAACAATTGTTCAAAAGGTTGTCAGAATGGAAAACCTTGATATTTTTTTTGCTGTTGTATTAATGGACAATAAAATTAATATCATTGCAAGAAACAGGATACCAGAGGTTGACGTGGGCAAAATTCTTTCAGGATTTGGCGGGGGCGGTCATTCTTATGCTGCGTTTGCAAAGGTTGACAATCAAACCCCGGCACAAGTTGAGATCAAACTTCTGGAAAGGCTTCAAAAAGAAGTGAAAAGTATTCAAATAGCAACTCACTTAATGGCTTCACCTGCCATCACTGTTGAGCCTGACACTGATTGTAAAAAAGCCGGCAGTCTTATGACACGATATAATATAAATTCATTATTGGTAGTGGATAAAAATAAAAATTCCTATGAAGGATATATTACCCGGCAAGTTATAGAAAAAACACTATATCACAATCTGTCCCACCTTCCGGTGAAAGAATATATGAATTCCGAAACCCGCTATATTTCCTCTGATGCTGATGTCTCCCAGATTGAAAATATAATTATTGAAGCAAAACACAGAATTCTACCTGTTATTGACAATGGATTGATTAAAGGTGTTATTACCCGGACAGACCTGCTCAACTATCTGGTTCAACATAATAAAACACTTAAAAAAAATGACACAGAGCTGGGTGTTAAAAAAAATGCTAAAAAAAGACAGATTGAAAATATTCTGTATCAGCGACTGGATAACCGGATAAAATTATTGCTTCAAAACATTGGTCAAACCGGCAATGAACTGGGACTTAATATGTTTGTTGTCGGCGGATTTGTAAGAGATCTTTTGCTGAATAGACAAATCGAGGATATTGATATTGTTGTTGAAGGCGATGGAATTAAATTTGCCCGGGTATATGCTCAAAAAGAAGGCTGTAGAATTAATACCCATAAAAAATTTGGCACAGCCGTTATTATTTTCCCGGATAATTTTAAAATTGATGTTGCCTCGGCCAGGTTAGAATACTATACCATGCCGGCAGCACTTCCCATTGTTGAAAATAGCTCCATAAAACTTGACCTTGCCCGGCGGGATTTTACCATCAATACTTTGGCAATCAGTCTTAATCCTGATAATTTTGGAACCATGATAGATTATTTTGGCGGCACCAGGGATTTAAAAGATAAAACCATTAGAATCATCCATAATTTAAGCTTTGTTGAAGACCCTACCCGTATTTTCAGGGCGATTAAATTTTCAAACCGGTTTGGATTTAAAATTGGGAAAGTAACGTCCAATTTAATTCAAAATGCCATCAGGATAGATTGTTTTAAGAATTTAAGCGGCCTTCGGGTATTATCAGAATTAAAACAAATCTTTGAAGAGGAAAATCCAATCCCGGCCATTCGAACAATGGAAACCTATGGTCTTGAAAAAGTCCTTCATGAAAATCTGACCATTATTCCCAATACCTACCAATTGTTTGAGTCTGTGAATAAGATTTTGTCCTGGCATGACCTTTTGTATGTTGATGAACAATATCCAAGATGGTCGGTTTACTTTATGGCTCTATTGAACAGGTGTTCTTTTAACGTGTGTGAACAAATCTGTACAAGACTCAATTTTCCTCTAAAAGAGCGAGGTATCCTTTTTGATATGAGATATAAGGCTGAAAAACAGCTGTTATTGCTGGAGAATTCATCTTGCTTTTCAAAACAGGATCTTTACTGGGCGCTCATTAATTTTAAGACAGAATATATTTTATACATGATGGCCCTTTGTAAAAATGAAGCGGTTAAAAAAGCCATTTCTAATTTCTATACCCACCAGAGAGATATAAAACCCTATATTAAAGGCAGAGATTTATTGAAGATAGGTTTAAAACCAGGCCCTGTTTTTACGACCATCTTAAACCAGATATTAAACGCTAAACTGGACGGTCAGTTAAAAACAAAAAAAGAAGAAATCAAATTTGCCGAGGACTATGCAAAGAAAAATAAACTTATTGATTAATGCACAAGTTTTTGTTAATTCCCTTTATTCAAAAAAAATATAAATTCAGGAATTGTTGAACATGAAGAATGCAGATTATTTAACCGGCATCACAACCAGCGGAACGCCTCACCTTGGCAATTATGTCGGTGCCATCCGCCCGGCAGTTGAAACCAGTAAGAATCCAGACCTTGTATCTTATTATTTTCTTGCAGATTATCATTCTTTGATTAAAAATTATGACCCAGAACTTAGAAAACAATCTGCCCTTGAAATAGCAGCCGCATGGATTGCTTTAGGATTGGATTATGAGAATTGCGTTTTTTACCGGCAATCTGATATTCCTGAAATACCGGAATTGACATGGATTCTCACCAGTCTTACTGCCAAAGGCTTGATGAACCGCGCTCATGCGTATAAAGCATCAATAGCGCAAAATGAGGAACAGGGACTCAAGGACCCGGAGCAAGGCATAACCATGGGTCTTTTTTCATATCCAATCCTTATGGCTGCAGATATTTTGATGTTTAATGCCAGAAAAGTACCTGTTGGAAAAGACCAGGTTCAGCATCTTGAAATGACAAGAGATATTGCAGCAAGATTTAATCATGTTTATAAAAAGCTGTTTGTTCTTCCCGAAGTTGTTGTGGATGAGACTTCTTCTGTTCTCTCAGGTCTTGACGGACGTAAGATGAGTAAAAGCTATCATAACTTTATTCCTTTGTTTGATACACAAAAAAATTTTAGAAAAATGATAATGAAAATAAAAACCAATTCCCTTGGGCCTGATGAACCCAAAGATCCTGATACCTGCACACTTTTTTCTATATACAAGGCCTTTGCAGGTGAATCGGAAATCTTGGCGCTTGCCGAGCGTTACAGACAGGGAATTGCGTGGGGAACCATGAAACAGGAGCTTTTTGAATATATTGATGAGACATTGAAAAATCCAAGAAATGAATATGAAAAGCTTATGAAAAATCCTTCTGATATTGATGTAATACTTAAAAAAGGTGCTTTAAAAGCAAGAGAATTTTCAGTTCCCTTTCTTGAAAAAATAAAAAAAACCATTGGAATTCAATCAATTGGTTAATTGTTTAGGTCTTAATCTCTTTAAGGGCTAAATAGCGCCATTTCCCTTCTTCTAAATTTCCAAGCTTGATATTTGCTATCCTGACCCTTTGCAATGTATCAACCTTGTTACCGATTTTCCCCACCATTTTGCGGATCTGTCGGTTTTTTCCCTGTTTTAAAACAATATTGAATTTATTTTTTGAAAGACGTTTTACTTTTGCTTTTCTTGTGATGACATTGTCAATCACAATACCCTGTGCCATATTCTCCAACCCTGTTTCAGATATGGGATAAACAGTTGTCACAATATATTCTTTTTCATGGTTAAAAGAAGGATGGGATAATTTATTGTGGAGCTCCCCATCATTGGTCAGCAGCAAAAGACCTTTGGATTCTTTATCCAGTCGACCCACAGGATACACCCGCTCATCAATATCGATCAGATCAAGAACAATTTTAGAGTTTTGTCGGGAACAGGATGAGACGTAACCTACAGGCTTGTTCAGGGCAATATAGATTTTTGGTGCGTCCTGTTTTAAAATAACTGGTTGATTATTAAAAAAAACTTTGTCTTTTTCTAAATCAATTTTTGTTCCAAGTTCTGTAACAATGATCCGGTTTACTTTTACCAGGCCGTTTAAAATGTGCTCTTCTGCTTTTCTCCTGGAACAAATCCCTGCGTGGGCCAGGTATTTTTGAACCCGCATCTTATGTCCTGTAATCTGCATTGATTTTTACATAATCAACACTTAAATCACAAAAAAAGAAATTGTCTGTCTTCTTCCCAAGGTTCAGATTCAGCGTAATAATTATTTCATTCTTTTTCATGATCCGGGCTGTCTTTTTTTCAGCATCTGCCCCCATCCAATTGCCCTTTAAAACCAAAGGCTGATCATCAAAAAAAAGATCCATCTTTTCAGGAACAACCTGTGCGCCTGATCTGCCTGCTGCCGCCGTAATTCTTCCCCAGTTGGGATCTTCTCCATAAATAGCCGTCTTAACCAGATTGGAATGGGCAATGGCTTCTGAAGCCTTAAATGCATCCTGTTTTGTTTGGGCGCCTTTAACGATAATCTGTACAAACTTGGTGGCACCCTCCCCATCTTTGACAACCATTTTAGCAAGTTGAAAACAGACTTCATCAAGCGCCTTTTGAAATATTATTTTAGAATCTATATCATTGATTTGAACTTCTGAACTACCATTTGCAAGGGCCAGAAGTGTATCATTGGTGCTGGTATCACCATCAATTGTAATTCGGTTAAACGATTTTTCATTGGCAGCACTTAAGCAGATCTTTAATTCCTGTGAAGAAATATCTACATCTGTGCAGATGAATGCCAGCATGGTGGCCATATCCGGTCGAATCATACCAGATCCTTTTGCAATCCCCATGATTGAAAATATTTTATTTCCAATTTCCCCACTTTGTTTTATAATTTTTCGATGGGTATCCGTTGTCAGAATGGCATCGGAAAAATCATCCACGCCCTCAAAAGAAAGATGTTTGACAATTTTTGGAATTCCCGCCTCAAATTTATCCATGGGAAAATTTGCACCAATGACACCTGTTGAGGATACCAGAACAAGGTCTTCACCAATATCAAGACAATCGCCAACCAATTTTGAACATGTAGTGGCATCGTCAATTCCTTTTTCTCCTGTAAAACAATTGGCATTGCCGCTGTTCACAAGAACAGCCTGGCAAAAGCCCTTTTGTATTTTTTGTTTTCCCAGAAGCACGGGTGCTGCCATCACCTTGTTTCTTGTAAATAAAGCTGCGGCAGAAGCCGGCTTCTCACAATATATAAGTCCCAGGTCTTTTCCACCCTTTTTTTTAATCCCGGCACAAATGCCGGCAAATTTAAAGCCTTTCATTAAATCCACTCCTTAACACTATAGCTCAATCCTAACTTTAATTACCCATTCACCAAAATTTTCATACCAGTTAACTGTTGATCGCTTTGCAGAACAAATCTTCTTGATTTCCTTGGCATCCTTTTTTTCAATTTGTCTAATATCATCCTCGATCTCAATAATACAAAATCCAAAACCAGTATTTTCAGTGATAAAATAGCATTCGGGATCACCATCCTCGTCTGTTAATTCAAAAGACTTAACTTTACTTTCTAGGGCCTTAGCAGTCGTTTCCAATAAAATTTTTTTTAAATTTTCACTGATCATAATATTTCTTTCTCTTCCTATGTTTAATTAACTGGCGCCTAACCCCCACGCCTCACTAGCTGAGGCTAGTGAACTTGATTCAAAGAACCGCACCCAATTTATAAATAGCAAAATTTAGCCCGGCTTTACTTGAAACTCTTTCAATAATTCCTCAGCTTTTTCTTTCCCATATTGCTGCACCATTTCATCCCATATCGGTGAGTTTCTAATAGTTTTCTGATATTTCTTTGTCATTTTTTCCAATTCATCAGGACTTGACAGGCCACCTGGAGCAATCACATGCATACCGTCGTCTGCCATCCAGGTATGAGACTGTGTTATCTCAGATTTTGAAATGCAGCAATTTTTAAATTTCTTACCGCTCCCACAAGGGCAAGGATCATTTCGACCGATTTTATTTTTCATATCAAACCTTTATATTGTTTAAATTTTACATCATGAGCATAATGCAAAGCTGATCTGAATTGCTTGCAGCAATAATTGCATGAACATCTGCGGTTTACCCGTAGCATGTATTTGTTGTAATCCTTTACGCTGATATTCCTTCAAAATTTTTCCAGCTCAAAACTTTTGCTGCGGTTCTTCTATAATTTTTTAATCCACCATATATTAAAAATCGGTTTTCATTTGAAAGCTTACTCAAATTTCCAAAATACTTTAACCCTTTAAAAAAATCGGAATTGATTGTTTCCCCGGATTTAATTTCAATTGCTTTGAAATTTTCTCCTTCTTCAAGCAATAAATCAATTTCATGCCCCGTGTTATCTCTCCAAAAAAAAGCATTAGGAACCAAACCTTTATGATAGCGCATTTTAATATACTCCATAACAATAAATGATTCAAATATGGATCCGCGAAGATAATGAGAATTCAACTGAACAGGACTCTGAATGTCGAGCAGAGAACATAGTAAGCCTGTGTCAAAAAAGTAAAGTTTGCTCTGTTTTACTAAGCGCTTGTTAAAGTTTTTATAATGAGGTTTTAGAAGATAAACAATAAAGCCGGCCTCAAGAATAGATATCCACGACGAAACCGTCTTATAATTTATACCAAGCTCGCTTCCAATACTCGAAAAATTAATCAATTGCCCTGTCCTTCCAGCACATAATTTGATAAATCTTTGAAAAATACTGAGATTGCCAATATTTTTTATACTTCTGACATCACGGTCAATGTAAGTTTGGATATAGGAAGAGTAGTAATCTTGTGGTTGAATATCCCTGTCATGGAGGACAGGGTAGAACCCGGTAAAAAGAGTTTTATCCAGGCTTTCTTGAGCATGTCCTGCTTGATCAAGTTCGGAGAGTCCAAATGGCATTAAATGGAGCACGGCAACTCTACCTGCAAGAGATTGAGTTATTTTTTCCAGTAAAAGAAAATTCTGGGAACCCGTTAAAATGAATTTCCCCATCTGTTTAGACTCATCAACAATACCTTGAAGATAAGAAAAGAGTTCTGGAAGTTTTTGGGTCTCATCAACAATTAAGCCTTTTGATGAGTATGCCTTTAAAAAACGTAATGGATCTTCCTGAACTGCATATAGGTCATTTAGGTTTTCCAGATTAATATATTCATAGTTGGGAAATAGCCAACGTACAAGTGTTGTCTTCCCAGACTGTCTGGGACCGGTTAAGGTAATTACCGGAAAAACCTTTGTCATTGACATTAATTTTTTGCTTAAGCTTCTGTCTATCATTTTATATCAGTCTCTTTTCAAACGATAAATAATATTGCTATATTATTCTTACAATTAAGGAATGTCAATTCTAAATTGTAAGAATAAGGCCTTTATTAGATCAAAGACTGTATCTCGATAATTTAAAAAGTTTAGGCAGTGAACCATCAAAATCACCGGTTTGAGGTCGGTTACATAGCTTCCATCCATTGATTGATGGGAAGCACTAACATCCAAAATCTGCAGTTTATCAGTCAAAATTTTGTTGTTGGATTACCCCTTTTGTTTATATTCTCCATCATTTGTTGTTTTTTTTCAACAAAACCGATATGCTATACAATTATTTTTAATTTTCAAATGAGATGCCTTGAAAATTTTACCATTATAGGTTTAGTATGGCACAATCATCACCATATGATTTTGATATTTATCAGCCTCGCAATCCTAAAGCAAGTACTTACTACAAGTGCGTTGAAAGTCATTTTGAAGTACTGGAGCAGGTATACCCTAAAGGGCAGAAACCAGGAAAGACTGGTTTATATTCCGGAAGAAAAATCCGATAATGAAAATCATCTTTATCATTGATGATTTTGAAATAATAGATAAGATTTTAAAACATCTAAACCTTTGGGATATCCGCAACCATGATCCGCCTGAGATAGAACCTGTTTCTATTCCTGAATTAACATACGTTAAAGATTCAGATTATAATAATTCAGGCTCTCAGATTCCAGTATTTTTCACTTTTAGCAGCCTTGTAAGCCTTGTACACCAAGCCCGGCAAGGACACAACATATTAAGTCCTTCACGGGCTGGGCGTACAATTCAGTTTTATAAA
>Ga0164315_10004189_pt1 | contig 11178 bp, 7 predicted proteins | sample GuaBasSedimGuay6_FD_113737 | JGI IMG/M metagenome (GOLD analysis project Ga0164315, IMG submission 113737) | Subseafloor sediment microbial communities from Guaymas Basin, Gulf of California, Mexico - Guay6, Core 4569-2, 0-3 cm | ecosystem: Environmental > Aquatic > Marine > Hydrothermal vents >...
AACTACACCGAGATGTTCTTTAATCCTGTTTTCATCAGCTTTTTTCAAATCATAAGCAGTACGAATATTACTTCTATGGAAAAACTGTGTATATTTTTCTCCTACACCCCATATTTCCCTGACGGATATATTTTTTAAATAATGATCTGTTTCCTGATCATCCGGGAAAAGCAACACACCCTTTTTACGCTTTTCAGTTTTAGCAATAAAGTTGGCAATTTTAGCCAGGGTTTTAGTTGGCGCAATCCCAATGGAAACAGGAATTTCTGTCCATTTTTTAATGGTATCTTTTATTTGAATTCCAAATTCAATTAGCTTACTTTGGGGAATGTATGAAAGATCAAGAAATGCCTCATCAATGGAATAAACCTCTATCCCCGGAATTAGTTCAGCCAGGATATTCATTACCCGTTGCGACATATCGCCATACAAGGCATAATTGGTTGAAAACACAAACACATTGTTTTTTTCAATGATCTCCGGGATCTTAAAAACAGGTTCCCCCATTTTTATTCCCAGCTGCTTTGCTTCCTCCGACCGGGCTATAACACAACCATCATTATTGGAAAGCACAACCACCGGTTTAGCTTCCAGTGCAGGGGCAAAAATCCGTTCGCAGGAAGCATAAAAATTATTACAATCAACCAGGGCAAAAACCTTATGCATAATCCATTGTTATAAAAATTAAAGATATGGATTTTTCTTTTTCTGCATATCTTTACCGATTCAATAAATCAAACAAAATAAAAATGCTAACAATCATAAATACCACCAGCCGTCTATCTAAAAATGATAGCCTGATTTTCATTACTGCCGATCTGAAAAATCTGGATACAAAATATTTGACTGAGGAAGAGATCCAGCATATCAAAAGAAATAACAAAGAGCACAAAACAAACCGCTTTTCCTTCAATCACTTTAACAGGTGGGTATTTGTTCAAATACTTGAAAAAGAGAGAAAAAAGGAACAGAGGTTGGAAAATTACCGTGTTGCAGGGGCAAAATTAACACCGGCAATCAATGAACAAAAAATACATTCTGCGGTACTTTTGGATGCCGATAACAAGGCTGAAGAGGTGCTTGCTTTTGCTGAAGGTCTGGCTTTGGCCAATTACCAATTTCTCAAGTATAAAAAAGATCCGGCAGCGAAATTAAACTCCCTGAACAACATAAACATCTTCTCCAGAGATATAAATGAAAATGATATTGACTTGTTAAATATCATCATTGATGGAACCTGTAAAGCAAGAGACCTGGTGAATGAACCTGTAGCCTACTTAAATGCAGTAAAACTGGCTGAAGAAATTGAAACGATGGGAGAAAAGTCAGGGGCCAAAGTAGAAGTGTTGAATAAAAAGAAAATTGAAACCCTAAAAATGGGCGGGTTGTTGGCCGTTAACAAAGGAAGTATTGATCCGCCAACCTTCACCATTATTGAATGGAAGCCCAAAAATGCGGTCAATCAAAAACCTTATGTATTTGTTGGTAAAGGTGTTGTTTATGATACCGGGGGAATGAATATCAAAACTGCTGATTTCATGGATAATATGAAATGTGATATGGCAGGTGCTGCTGCCATGGCAAGTGCTGTTTATACCATTGCAATGGCAAAATTGCCTGTTCATGTCATCGGACTGATTCCTGCAACAGATAACAGGCTCAATGGCAATGCTTATGTAAATGGTGATGTAATTACCATGTTTGATGGCACCAGGGTAGAAGTGATCAATACAGATGCTGAAGGCAGGATGATACTGGCAGATGCATTGAGTTATGCTAAAAATTTAGATCCACAATTGGTAATTGATGCTGCAACACTTACAGGATCAGCTGCCCGAGCCATAGGGAAATATGGAATTGTTGGTATGCAGGCTAAAGCAGATAACGAATTTAAAAGTTTAAGAAACAGTGGAGAAGAGACCTGTGAGCGTATTGTAGAATTTCCTCTTTGGAAAGAATATGGTGAGCTGATCAAGTCGGAAGTCGGAGATATAAAAAACCTCGGAGGAGTAGAAGGTGGAACCATTACAGCAGGTAAATTCCTTGAGCATTTTACCGACTATCCCTACATTCACCTGGATATTGCAGGCCCATCCTTTATAAAAAGTCCTTACAATTACTGGCAAGCTGGTGGAACAGGAATTGGTGTAAGGTTGCTGTTTAATTTTATAAATTCGAAGCTGAAATAGAAATTGATATAACTTTGCATTGATAAATTTTAGAACATGATAAAACAAAAGGATAATATACCGAGAATAAAAGTTGGAATTACACATGGTGATTTTAATGGGATCAGCTATGAAATCATCATTAAAACCTTCCTGGATAACCGTTTGCTCGATCTGTTTACGCCTGTGATTTATGGTTCTTCGAAAATTGCATCTTACTACCGCAAAACCCTGAATTACCTGGATATGAATTTTAACCTGGTAAAAAAAGCAGAATATGCAAATTCCAAAAGGGTTAATATTATAAACTGCTATGAGCAGGAGGTAAAAATTGATATCGGGAAACAAACAAATATTGCCGGGGAACTGGCTTTTCTGGCCCTTGAAAAATCCATTGAGGATTTAAAGCAAAAAACACTTGATGTTTTGGTGACAGCTCCTATCAATAAAAAAAATATCCAGTCGGAAAAATTCAACTTTTTTGGACATACTGATTATCTTGCCAGTAAATTCGATACCAACGACCATTTAATGATCATGGTCAAAGATAAATTAAGGATCGGTATTTTAACAGGCCATATTCCGGTAAGGGAAATAGCCAATACGATCACTGAGGATCTGATTTTAAATAAGATCAGGATCATGCATAAATCGCTGCAAATGGATTTTGGTATTCGCAAACCCAAAATTGCAGTGCTGGGATTAAATCCACATGCCGGAGATGATGGTTTGATTGGCAAAGAAGAAATTGAAATTATTTCTCCAGCCATCAAAAAAGCTAACAGCGAAAATATTTTGGCTTTTGGGCCTTTCCCTGCGGATGGATTTTTTGGTTCGTCAAATTATACAGCTTTTGATGGGATTATTGCAATGTACCACGATCAGGGTATGCTTCCATTCAAATCATTTGCATTTGACGATGGTGTTAATTTTACAGCCGGCTTGCCAATTATTCGTACTTCACCGGCCCATGGTACAGCTTACAACATTGCTGGAAAAAATACCGCTTCTCCCAATTCATTTCGCCAGGCAATTTATTTGGCAATTGATATTCATAAAAACAGAAGTCAATACAAGAACTCGAATAAAAATCCATTACCCATTTCTCCACCAGCTCAAAAACAGGCCTATAAAAAACCTGATCACCAGGCTGTTGAAAAATCCAATGAAAACAAGAATGGCTAAGCATTTTTTCAAAAGCCAAACAAAATAAAAGTGCGATGTACACTAGCAAAGAAATTGCTACTATTATTGATGGGACAATAATCATTGAAGACCAAAAAGATCAGGTTATTACCGATATTCTTATCGATTCGCGAAGACTGATAACTGCTGAAGGTTGTTTGTTTATAGCTTTGGTTACCAAGAAAAATGATGGCCATAATTATATACAAGAACTCTACGACAAAGGGGTCAGAAGTTTTATCATTTCCAATCCAGCTTTTACCATTCAGGGCACAAATTGTTTTTTGGTAGAAAATACTTTAACTGCACTTCAAAAACTAACTACCGCCCATCGTAAAAAGTTTGATATTCCAACTATAGGGATAACCGGAAGCAATGGTAAAACTATTGTTAAAGAGTGGCTATTCCAATTGTTAAGCCCTGATAAAAAAATTATCAGGAGCCCAAAAAGTTATAATTCACAGGTAGGTGTTCCACTTTCAGTTTGGCAACTTAAGCCAGATTGTGAAATGGGCATATTTGAAGCTGGTATTTCAGAACCTGATGAAATGGGCAAACTACAGCCAATTATCAATCCAACAATTGGTGTCTTTACAAACATTGGAGATGCCCACAGCGAAAATTTCATAAGCACCATTCAAAAGGTAGGTGAAAAGTTAAAGCTTTTTACCAAAGTGGATACCTTGATTTATAATCCTGATTACGGTGAGATCCAGGAAACCATAATACGTTCTGAAATTCTGGAAAGTATTTCAGCATTTACCTGGAGTAGAAAACAGGAAGCCAACCTGAACATTAAAAAAACTGGCAAATCGGAAGCAAGGACTACTATCACTGGTGTATTTAAAAACGAAACGCTTCACATTACCATTCCCTTTACTGACGAAGCATCCATCGAAAATGCCATCCAATGCTGGGCGGTTATGCTATATCTTGGTTATAACAATACAACCATTGATAAACGCATGCAAAATTTGCAGCCCATAGCAATGCGTCTGGAAATGAAGGAAGGGATCAACCATTGCTCCATTATCAACGACAGTTATAATTCCGATATTAATTCGTTGAATATTGCCATCGATTTCCTTAATCAGCAAAACCAGCATAAGAATAAAACCATCATATTATCTGACATTCTACAGAGTGGTCAGGATGAAGAAGAATTGTATGGCGAGATTGCCAGTTTATTGCAAAAAAAAGGAATCCAAAAAATAATTGGAATAGGAAAAGCCATCAGTAAACAAAAAGCAAAATTTGAGATTGAAAGTGAATTTTTCCCGGATACTGACACCTTTTTACATACCTACTCTTTTGCCGGATTTCAGAATGAAAGTATCCTGTTGAAAGGTGCCCGCATATTTGAATTTGAGCAGATCAGCCAGGCATTACAGCAAAAAGCACATGAAACAGTACTGGAGATCAATTTGAATGCACTGGTCAACAACCTGAACTATTATAGAAAAAAGCTTCAGCCGGAAACAAAAATTATGGCCATGGTGAAAGCTTTTTCATATGGTAGCGGGAGTTTTGAAATAGCAAATATTTTGCAATATCACCACATTGATTACCTGGCTGTTGCTTATGCAGATGAAGGTGTTGAATTAAGAAAATCCGGAATTACGGCTCCCATCATGGTGATGAATCCTGATGAGCAAAGTTATGATGCCATTATCAAACATAACCTGGAGCCCGAAATTTATAATTTCCGATCGCTTGATTTATTGGAAGAAGCAACCCGTGTCAACATCATTCCTGAAAATAAACCGGTCAAAGTCCACATCAAACTGGATACTGGTATGCACCGTTTGGGATTTTTACCTGCTGAAATTGACATGTTGATTGAGCGTTTGTTAACATTCCCTTCTATATATGTGCAATCGGTTTTTTCACATTTAGCCTCAAGCGAAGATCCCAATGATGATGATTTTACACGTTCTCAGATAGACCAGTTTCAAACCATGGCCGCCAGGATACAGGAAAAGTCTGATCATTCTATCATGCTTCACATTCTTAATTCTGCTGGTATCAGCCGGTTTCCAAAAGCACAGTTTGATATGGTAAGATTGGGTATCAGTTTATACGGAATTCCCTCTTCAGCTTCCGATATCCACCAACTGGAAAATGTAAGCACCCTCAGGTCAACAATTTCACAAATTAAAACAGTGTATGCCGGAGAAAGTATTGGATACAACAGGGCAACAATAACTGATACAGATATTACAATAGGTATAATTCCGGTTGGATATGCTGATGGTTTGAACAGGAAATTAAGCAATAGTGTGGGGAAAATTTATATCCAGAACAATGCTGTTCCAATTGTAGGGAATGTTTGTATGGATATGTGCATGGTTAATATTACAGGCATGGATGTAAAAGAAGGTGACGATGTGATCATTTTTGGTAAAGAGCATCCCATAACAGAATTGGCCAGCGTTCTCGATACTATTCCATATGAAGTATTAACCAATATTTCGAGAAGGGTTAAAAGGGTTTATTATCACGAATAAAATAATTGCAGTAAGTTTAATATCAAATAAAATCGCTGATGGAAAAAAAAGTATTATCAATCTTGATCCCGGCATATAATGAAGGTGCCACTATACATCTCATACTTGATAAAGTTATTGATGTTGAGTTGATAAATAATACGGCTAAAGAAATAATTATAGTCAATGACTTTTCAACTGATCAGACTGTAGAAAAAATAGAAGCCTACATTGCTAACCATCCTGATTCAAACATCCGGTTGTATAACCAGGAAAAAAACATGGGAAAAGGAGCTGCCATCCATAAAGGTATAGAGTTGGCAACTGGCGATTATATAATAATCCAGGATGCAGACCTTGAATACGACCCTGAGGAATATAACCTTTTATTACCACCTATTCTCAGTGGATTTGCGGATGTAGTATACGGATCCAGGTTTACAGGTGGTAATCCACACCGGATCTTATTTTTCTGGCATACTATCGGCAATAAATTCCTGACTTTTTTATCCAATATGTTTACCAATTTGAATTTAACAGATATGGAAACCTGTTATAAACTTTTCAGGACCGATATCATAAAGAAAGTCAAGCTGAAAGAGAACAGGTTTGGATTGGAACCAGAAGTTACGGCAAAAGTTTCCCGCATTAAAGGAGTCCGGATTTATGAAGTAGGCATTTCATATTATGGACGTGATTTTTACGAAGGTAAAAAAATAGGTTGGCAAGATGGTTTCAGGGCCATTTGGTGTATCCTTAAGTACAATACATGGAGCAGGTAATTATTCTTCGATGGCCTGTTTTTGCTGTTTGCTTTTTAAATAAAATTTTTCGTTCCACCATACCCATAGTAAAAACATTACAACATAAAAAAACGGACGTGCAACATAATCGTGTATATTGTCCCAATGTTGTGGAATTGAAATGGTAACAAAAGTCATCCCAACGATCCTGAATATATTTACTATATGAATGATCACCAATCCCAATGGTATAAACCATAGTTTTTGTTTCCAGGGACCGGGATACAATATCATCAGGAAAAACCATTGATAAAATTGTTTTAAACCAGAACAACTTCGGTTTACATAAACAAATCCGTTGTTCTCCGGACAGAATATAACATTTTGCCTAATTCTTCCCTGAATGGACAATTCATCAAAAGCGGTAATATTTACATTCAAGGCATCTAATACCCAAGCACTGGCCATAAAAACTTTTCCAGCTAACCAGGCAGCAGAATCATAAATAAACTGAACGGAAAATAAATCTGATATAAAAATCTTCCAAAGGACATGAAAAACCAATAAGATAGCCATAAAAATAACCACATCCTTAAATGCCTGCAAATGGTACTTTTTAATAAATGTGTTCAATTTAGTAATCAAAGAATTATTCATTGCAATTCAAATTTTGGAAAATTATTTTAAGAAAACATCATCTTTAAGATTGAGAAGCTAAGATATAAAAACTTTAATAACTTTGTACTTCATAAATAAATAACACCAAAAACGCTTGAGTAAAATCGACAAGAGAAAATACGATAAAAAAAGAAGATCAGGAATCAACCATTTTTTCTATCAAATAAATAAATACCTGAAAGAAAATGTTCACTTTGGGAGGAAAAAACCCAAGGAGTACCGTCCTTTTCTTGGTCATAACGTTGATCCCGAAAAGTTGAAAAAGATTCAGGAAGAGGGATTGGATAATGTAAAGTATCCAGATCATTTTGAAGACGATTTTTCCAAAAAACCCAAGCAAACCCTATCAGAAAAACTTCAAGCTCGTAGAAGAAAACGGGAACGTAATATTGAAAAGAGAAGAAGAAAGAAGTTTGAAAATAAAATAAAGCGAAAACAAAGAAAAGAGTACCGGAAAAACTCTCGTATTTCATTCATCCGCAAGTTTCATCCAACCTATAAAAAATCAAAAGAAAATATTTTTGACAATCCTACCCTCAATGAAGAAGGTGCTGATGAAGCAAAATTTCATTTCCAGAACTATTATAAATATACGATCAATTCAACTTCCTTATTTATCATATCATATATTTTAGTATATCTTCTATATCAAATAACAGTGCTGGTTACAGCATCACGCTGGAAGCTTGACTCAGTATTATTTTATTATGATCTTGCCTTCAATGATTATTCACCATTATGGACCCGGTACAATATCCTGCTTGTAACATTTTCAGGCCCATTTATGGCGCTTATAGTTGGATTTCTATTTTACAGGTTTTTCAGTATGCGGCGTAAGGTTAAGGGATTTTTAAAATTATTCTTTGTCTGGATCGCTGTTCATGGTTTTAATTTTTTCTTCGGAGCATTTGCAACGGGGGTAGCTTTTAGCGAAGGCTTTGGTTATGTTCCTGAATGGTTATCATTCAATGTTTTCTGGCAAATCCTGTCATCTCTGATTGCCTTATTTATATTGGGAATTATTGGCTATTATATGGCTTCCCGGTTTTTAGATACTTCTAATTCGGCCTTTAGGGTGAGAGATGAAAACAAGCTGAAATTTCTATTTTTCCAGACATTTTTACCATGGCTAATTGGAGCAACAATTATTTTCCTGGTTAAAATTCCGAACAATATGCCTTATGACACAGGTAATTTAATAACCCTTGTTTTTATTGTAATTCCGGTATTGGTTAACAGGTATGCCCGCCCCTCAATTTCTTTCGAAGGGGATAGAAAACCCACTCGGATCAAATGGAACTTCATTACATTTTTTGTAATATTGATGTTGGCATTTCGTATTGGATTGAACACGGGGATGCATATTTCTCTCTATTATAAATTTATTTTTTCATTAGAGATCAGTCCGATTTAAGCCAGTTCAAAATCCATTTGTTTTTTAGCAAGGTCAATTCTTTTCACCCTGATTCGAATGGGATCTCCTAATTTATATTCCTTTCCAAATTGATGACCAACTACACGGTAATTTTCTTCATCCAGGAAATAAAAATCATCTTCCATATACTTCAGGGAAACCATTCCTTCGCATTTATTACCATCAAGCTCAACAAAGAGACCCCATTTACTTACCCCCGATATTAATCCATTAAACTCCATCCCTACCTTATCAAGTAGGTATTCGGCTTGTTTGTATTTGATGGAAGCCCGTTCAGCAGCCAGCGCTTTTCTCTCCATTTCGGAAGTATGCTTGCACATTTCTTCATATTCAGAAGGATTTACTGTAGGAGATCCTTTTAAATACATATCCAAAAGCCGGTGTACAACTAAATCCGGGTAGCGTCTGATAGGACTTGTAAAATGGGTATAATAATTAAAAGCAAGACCATAATGGCCAATATTATTGATTGAATATTCTGCTTTGGCCATAGTCCGAACGGCTATACTTTCAATCATGTTCTCTTCACCTTTACCTTTGATATCAGTAAAAAGTTGGTTTAAAGAGCTGGATATTGATTTTCTGGAACCTATTTGTAATTTATATCCAAGCTTTCGCACAAACTCAGAAAAGGTTTGCAGTTTATCCGGGTTGGGCATATCATGAACCCGGTAAATAAATGTCCTGGGTTCCTGACGGCCATGCTTTACTCCAATTTTTTCAGCTACCTTCCGGTTTGCCAATAACATAAAATCTTCGATCAGCCTGTTTGCATCCGTTTGCTCTTTAATAAAAGCACCAATTGGTTTTCCTGTTTCATCCAGCTTGAATTTTACCTCTTGCGAAGAAAATGCAATCGCACCCTTTTTAAACCTGTTTTCCCTCAATTTTTTGGCAAGCGTATCAAGAATTACCAAATTCTCACGGTATTCATTTTCTTCCCCATCAAGTATTTTTTGTACTTCCTCATAATTGAACCTGCGATTCGAATGAATAATAGTTCTTCCGTACCAATCATTTATTACCCTGGCATTTTCATCCAGCTCAAAAACAGCAGCATAACAGAGCTTGTCTTCTTTTTCCCTCAGAGAACAAATCTCGTTTGAAAGTTTTTCGGGCAACATTGGGATAACCCTGTCCACTAAATAGATTGAGGTAGCCCTATCATAAGCTTCTTTGTCAATTATAGAGCCGGGTTTTACATAATAAGAAACATCAGCGATATGTATGCCAACTTCCCAATTCCCATTTTGCAATTTCTTTAAAGACAAAGCATCATCAAAATCTTTGGCATCTTCAGGATCAATAGTTATGGTAAATACTTTTCTAAAGTCCTTTCGTTTTTTTATTTCTTCCTGAGGAATAACTACAGGGATTCTTTCAGCTTCGTTTTCAACTTTGACAGGAAACCGCAGCGGGAAATCAAAATCAGCCAGGATGGATTGCATTTCTACCTCATGCTCACCCGGTTTACCTAAAACTTCAATAATTTCACCAAAAGGATTTTTTGAATGTTCGGGCCAGTCAGTTATTTTGGCAATCACTTTATTTCCATTTTTCGCTCCATTCAGATTGGAAAGTGGGATAAAAATATCTACCGGAACAGAATTATCATCAGGTAGAAAAAAAGCATATTTCGAAGAGATATCTATAATTCCAACAAATTGCTTTTTCTTTCTCTCAATAATCTCGATGATTTTTCCTTCAACTTTTCTTCCTTTTCTCAATGGAAATAACCTGGCTGTAATGTTATCACCATTTAAGGCGTGATAGGTATTGTTTGCAGCAATATAAACATCATCCACCAAATCATCGGTAATGATATACGCCTTCCCGGTTTGTTTCATATCAACTATTCCGGTAACCGTATGCTGACTGATCTCCTTAATATTGTCAGGATTCAATTTGTATTTTCCCCGTTGCAGTTCTACTATTTTGCTGCTTGTTGCCAGTTTAGCAATAATATCTTTTACCAGTTGTTTACTGGCCTTATCAGAAATTCCCAAATGATGTGCCAGCTGTCTGAAGTTATAACCTTTATAAGGATTTTGATTAAATACATTCAAAACCGTATTGATAAAAGAATTTTGTCCTTTCTGTCTGCTTTGATTTTTTCTTTTTCTAGCCATACAATTTTACTTGACCCTTAAAATTAGTTTGTTCAAAGTTATACGAATTTGGCAAATATTTTTAGTAATTTTGATATAAATGAACCTGATCCAAGATTTTATATCACTCTTTTTTCCAAGAACGTGCTATGCCTGTGGTAATAATCTATTTCAAAACGAGAAGATTATTTGCACATCCTGCCTTCTGCACTTACCAAAAACAAATTTTCACAAAATTGCTGATAATCCGGTTAGTAAGGTTTTTTGGGGTCGGGTAAACCTTGTAGCGGCAACCTCTATGTATTTCTACCGGAAAGGGGGGAAAGTTCAACATTTAATTCATCAACTAAAGTATAAAGGCCATAAAGAAATTGG
>Ga0164315_10004191_pt1 | contig 11174 bp, 3 predicted proteins | sample GuaBasSedimGuay6_FD_113737 | JGI IMG/M metagenome (GOLD analysis project Ga0164315, IMG submission 113737) | Subseafloor sediment microbial communities from Guaymas Basin, Gulf of California, Mexico - Guay6, Core 4569-2, 0-3 cm | ecosystem: Environmental > Aquatic > Marine > Hydrothermal vents >...
ACTTCTGGTTGTAAATACTTTTTTTTATCATCGCTTAATGAAAAGATCAACTGATCGATATTATTGATGAACTTATTATTATAAACATTGGATGTGGTTTCGGTAAACACCAAAACAGAAGGGTCTTTTACAATATGATCAAGTTGCGTTTGCAACATTACATTTGGATAATTCGCTCCGATCAAAACAATTTTTTTTGAGGCATTATTCCAAATAGCAGCAAACTTTTCTAATGCTTTGACTTCTAAAGGAATTTCGTTCAATAAAGAATTTTCTAGTATTTTATTGCTGTATTTTTCAATTTTAAATTCAAAATCATACAATTCTTCAACAGTTTCATATAAAGGTTCGTCAAAAGGAATATTTAGATGCACAGGGCCTTTTTGTTCAATAGTCCTTTGAAATGCCTTCTGAATTAATTTATTGTTTAAAATAATATTATTATTAACATCTGAAATTTTCCCCTCCCGATGGCTATCTGGAAGAGAGGGGTTAGGGGTGCGTTCTTCTTTCAAGTTGGCACTAAAAAGTATATGGTTCTCAAAAACATTCTCCTGTCGGATGGTTTGACCATCACCAATATCGATCAAATGTTTTGGCCTGTCAGCTGAAATAATTACAAGTGGAATATTACTGTAAAATGCTTCAGCAATAGCGGGATAATAATTCAATAATGCCGAACCCGAACTACATAAAACCACTACAGGTTTTCTGGTTTGTTGTGCAATTCCCAAAGCAAAAAAAGCTGCACTTCTTTCGTCAACAACACTTAAGGTATTTATATCTGAATGATTGACAAAACCAATGGTTAAGGGTGCGTTTCTTGAACCCGGTGAAATAACGACATTTTCAATTTCATTGGCAATACAATGTTGTAAAACCAATTGAGCCAGTTTATTTTTAGGATATTTTGGCATGAATTATTCTAAATTAGTATTTACAAAAATAAGAATGTTTTGATCAATTAGGTATCTAAAACTAGAGATAAATTTTTATTTCGAAAACTGCAATAAGGAATTGGGATCGCATGATTTTTCGTTCGATAAATAAAACATACCCTTCGGACAATTTTACAGCCTTCTCGTCCACTGTTCACTGATTTGTTTATTTAATTGCTGTTTATTGTATTAAAATATCATTCACAGGTCCTGTTGCGAATTCCCAAATAGTCCTAGTGATTGAAAAAATAGTACAAGCCAAACCTTTTTATACGTGCTAGATTTGTGAATAGATATTTTCAAGGAATACAATTTAACCAAAGAATGATGAATTTATAATTAAATTCAATAATGTTTTATGCGGTTCAAATTGTATTATTTTGTTGTAATAATTAAAAAGTTTGGAACCCCTCATTATGAAAAACAATTACAAAAGAAATCAATCTTCCAAAATACGGTTTGAGCGAAGCATCAAAAATTTTATAACTCTATTAATGGTTTTCGGAATATCTATGTTGGGGTATTCTCAAAAAAAAGGAGGAGGAAAAGGAGCTAAAGATATTATTGTAAGAGCTTGTGTACAGGATATTGGAAATGGTTTGTTTCGTGTAAATTTTGGTTATGACAATCCAAATAAAAAAGAAATTTCAATTGCAGAAGATAATAGTTATGTAGTTTCAAGCAAAGGAAAAAATAAAACAAAGGGAGTTAATGCTTTTAAAAAAGGATCTGTTGAAAAGGCCTTTACAAGAGAATTTGCCGCCAATGAATCTGTTGAATGGACGGTAATTAATCCTAATGGTAAGGTTCATACCGTTGTTGCAAGTGCCAATTCATCCCATTGTCCGGAAATAGAAACAGGTTTTATATTTCCTGTTTTTGGACAGGGAAATGGTAAATCATTTGGTCTTGCTGATCCTGGGGTACTCGCTTTGGCCAATGGAACAGCCGGAGATTCACCTTCAGACATCATCTATCAAATAGATGAGAATAATGAAAAAGTTCTTCTGGAGATTGTACCAAAAGATGGTAATATGCAGCAGGTTATTGACTTACTTCAAAACAAATATTTTATTCCAATTTCTGATTTTTTGATAGACCCCAGTCAAATAATATCCAAGAACCTCACTACAATAGATGTTAATTTTCCTATACCTGAACTGAATAATTTAACTTTAGAGATAGATGATGTTAATTTTATCAGACTACTATATCCATCGTTTAAGGATAATGGAATAGTCACGACTCAGGGAGATAGCATTCAAAGATCAGATCTTGTTCGAGATTCATATCGAATTTTTAGAGATGGAGAAATAGTTCCGGTTGATGGCACAGGTATAAAAACAGGTGTAATATCGGATAGTTATGATACTCAGCCATTTACTGGTCTATCTAAAGCAACTATTGATGTTCAAAACGGAGATCTGCCAGGGCTTGGGAATCCGAATTTATATGAAGCCCCTGTTGAGGTCCTAAAAGAATATACATATGGAATAGCCTCTGATGAAGGAAGGGCAATGTTGCATATAGTTCACGATGTGGCTCCCGGTTCTGAATTAGGATTTTATTCCGGTATACTTTCGCCAAGAGATTTTGAACTTGGTATTGAACTATTTATGGCTGAAGATTATCATATAATTATAGATGACATTACATTTATTACGGAACCTTTTTTTGGAACTGGTCGTATTCCTCAAGCAATTCAAGCTTTCACGAGTTTACCGGGAAGAACATATTTTAGTTCGGCGGGTAACTTTTCCAATAGTGGATATCAAGCCATTTTTAATAGTTCTTCGACGGTTCCTTCAACAAATTTCTTAACTTCCTCTAGCCAAGTAAGGTCCCATATATTTGGAACGAATACTGATGGTTCAGAAGATGATATGCAAAAAATACATGTAGTGCCTGGTGTATACATGATCGTTTTACAATGGGATGAAAATATAGCCACTCAAGAGAGTAGTGTTGGTGCAATTACGGATCTGGACATTTATATAGTTGATGATTTTGGAAATTTGATCGTTGGTAATAACAGGGTAAATGAATTAGGAGATCCTACGGAAATTATTGTCTTTCAATCAACAGGTACAGGTGAAGCCAATATAATGATTACCAGTGCTAACGGAGCCCCATTATCTGATTTACCAATAAGATATATTGCCTTCAGAGCTGATGGGTTAGATTTTTTAGAATATGGTGGAGCCGCAACAACCAGTGGTCATGCCATGACATTTGAAGCAAATATTGTTGCTGCCGTTGATATACGAACTGCAGATAATCCGGAAGTTCAGTTTTTTTCTTCACATGGCGGTAACATATCCAATGGTTTTTATTCAGAAATCGATTTTTCAGCTCCAAATGGTGTGTTTACTAATGTACCATCAGTTGGACAAATTTTGAATGCAGGTGATATTTTTACCTCATTTTTTGGCACCTCCGCTTCTGCTCCTCATGCAGCTGCTAGTGTGGCTTTACTGATGTCGGTACAACAATCATGGTATCCCGATGGTTTTAGCGTTGATTTTACTCCTAAAACCAATCCTACAGCAGATCAGGCCATTCAGCTTTTTAAAGAAAATGCAATATCCACCGGTAACCCTGATATAGGAGGTGCCGGATTTATAGATGTGGAAAAAGTTTTTAAATCAATAGCCAATCAAACACCAAAATTACTTAAACTGCTAATAGAAGATGGAAAAACTCCGGGTATTGATTCTCTTGAAGTTACAATCATTGGTGAATATTTTCTTTCCGAGGATGAAACAACCGTTATTTTTGATGGTGAAGAATTAGAAATTGTATCAATAACTGAAACAGAGATTGTTGTTCAAGTAAGTGCCTTTACTGCAAATCCTTGCATAGTAGTGAGTTCAGATTCAACAACTCCTGGAGGAACTGATGGGGGAGATTCGAATTGTTTACAGTTTCTTGAAGATGGGAAACTGGCGATAAATATCATTGCTGATGATATTTCAATAAAATATGGACAAACCGTGAGTTTTTCTTTTCATGTAGAGGGTCTTCCCGAAAGTATAAGTTATGAATCTACAGGATTGCCAGAAGTTAAATTCAATACTCCTGCTGTTTTTCCTTTTCCTGATGTAAATAACTATGTTCTTGCACCCAATTTTGATGTAGAATTAACAGAAGAGCAATTGGCATCTTATCAGGTTAATTTTATCAATGGAATTTTTAGTGTAACGAAAAATGATCTTACCATTACCCCAGAAGATGCTATATATACTTATGGTGATGCAGTAGAAGTTATATTGAATTATGTGTATAATGAAGATGGTATTGATGATAGTGCTGCTTTTTTGAACCTTATTCAAACCTCTCACCAATCTGATTTTTATGAAGAAAATACCCTGATATTGATCAATAAATTAAAAGCAGTTGTCAATGAACAGGAAATACTTAATTTATTAGATCAGCGAAGTTGGATGACAAGTAGGAGAACCATTCAAAATAAATTAAAAGCGGTTGTCAATGGAATGAATTTGATTGAACTGGAACCCCAACACTTTCAAGATTTTATGGATGCTGTTACCGATCCGGAAACCAATAAATTAAAAGCTGTTGTAAATAAATTAAAAGCTGTCGTTAATGGACAGGATCTTATAGATAACCTAATTGACCTGGTAATAGAGAATAAATTAAAAGCAGTTGTAAACGGAACAGGCTTGGGAGATGAAAACGATAAAAATGATTATAGTTTTATTTTTGCCATAATAGATGCTGAAGATGGTTCTACAGAAACCGAAGAGAGAAGGATCGATACCCTATATTCTATGAATCTCATTACAGGTATTGAAGTTACTGCTCCGGAAGAAGGTCACTTATTATTCCCGGGAGCTTTATTATCGGCAGTTGGCGCAAATTTGAATATTACTTATGGCTCAGGTAATGTGAATTTCTTAGCGAAAACAATTACAGTTAGAACAAATGATTTGGAGATCAATTATGGTGATCTAATCACTTCAGAAGATTTTACAACTGTATTTGAAGGATTTGTCTTTGACGAAACAGCTGAAATTATTTATCCGGATGGTATTCCATATTACTTTATTAAAATAGGAGGAGATGGTACAGAGATAGAAATAAATGAACTTGTGGAATTAGGTGATTATCAGATGAGAATTAGAAATCCTCAAAATTATATATTGAATCATACTCTTGATGCCATTTATGGTATCTTAACAATTTCACCAACAACCCTAACAGCTGAAACGGTACATTTTGAAGCTAGCTATGGTGAAAATTTTGAGGCAGCAGATCTAACAACTGTATTTAATGGTTTTGCATATGATGAAACTGTAGAAACGGTTTATTCAGATGGTGTGCCTTACTTTTTTGTAGATACAGAATTGAATGAATACGAACTTGGTGATAGAATGCCTGTAGGAGACTATCAGATCAATATTAGAGGAACGGAAACTTACCTTATTGAATATGGGGTAAACCATAGCACGGTAACCATTATACCGGCTCTTTTAACCGTGAAAACAACGGAATTAGAAATTGAATATGGTGATGATGTTCAAGAGCTAATAGCAACGGATATTACAGGATTTGCTTCCGGTGAAAGTTTAGCAGCTGTTTTTGCGGATGGAATTCAATACCTTTTTGTAAATGGATCAGGTGTTGAATTTGTTATAGATACCGTTAAAGAACTAGGTATTTATGAGGTAATAGTTTCTGTACCAACAACTTTGGATAATTATGAAATTACGTATGCTGATGATCATGGAACACTAGCTATTTCTCCACGCCTTGTAAATGTAAAAACAGTTAATCTGAATAAGAATTATGGCTATAATCCGATTGCAGCAGATTTAACCACTGAATTTATTGATTTTGCCCCGGGTGAAAGTGCGGAAGATGTATTTGGATCTTCTAATGTGCCCTATTATTTTGAAGATGCTTTGGGTGCAGTTTTCAATTTAGGAGACGAAATAGAAGTAGGTGATTATCAAATCAAAATAGAAGAAACCAATATTCATTATATTTTTGAATTTGACAGTTCGATAAATGTGTTATCCATCATACCAAAAAGCTTGATGGTAACTATTGATGATTTAGTTATCGATCAAGGAGATACACCTTTATTTATATCTAATTTCGCAGGGTTTGTTTTTGGTGACTCTGAGTCATCTGTTTACCCAAGCGGTATTCCTTATTATATAATTGATGATTTGGGTATTGAACGGAGTTTTAATGATACTGGCGTATTTACCATTAAGATTAGAGATCCTAAAAATTATATAATTGACACTAATAATGCTAAATTGTATATTAATCCTTCCAATAATACAGATAAAATTCGCACATATGCTGACTGTGTAGCTTATGACCCGTCAGCATCAGATGGATTATTTTACACGGTAATTTATCGTTATGAAAACGGTAATGATGCTGCTGTTTTTGTTTTAGATGGAGCAGATAATAACTTATCGGGTCCAGCAATTTATGAAGGTCAGTTACCTACTGTTTTTCTTCCCGGCAGTGGCACGTTTGAAATTCGATTTGATGGGAAAAGATTGGTCTGGAACCTGACTACATTTGGCAGCACACATAAAAGTTCAGTTTCCTCATCTTCTACTTCCGAATCTGGTAAATGCGATGCTAAGCTGGGGGGTGATTATGAAGTATATCCAAATCCTGTTACCAGTACTGTTAATTATAAATTGACCATTAGACAAAACATCGCTGAAGTGAGTGATGTGACAGTCTTAAATTTATATGGTGCAACAGTATTTAGTACTGGTTTTGATGGTAGTAAGGGAATTATCGAAATTGATATGTCTTCCTATCCTTCAGGTATGTATTACGTAAGAATTACGAATGGTTCAGAAGTGAAGGTGTTTAGTATCATAAAAGAATAAATCAAGTAAAATATGATAAATAGCCATAAGGTGTTTTTTGTTTCGGTAGTACTTTTTTTACTATTGTCTTTAAGCCTGTTTTCCCAAAACACAAAAATTGATAGTTTAAAAAGTATTGTGAAAACCGGGACAAAAGATACTGCAATGGTATCTACATTAAATGTACTTAGCAAAGAATTTTTAAATAATGACCAACTTACAGAGGTTATAGAATATTCGAATATGGCCATTGATCTTGCGGATGAACTGGATTTTAAAAGAGGAAAAGGATATGCCCAAAAAAATAAAGGATTAGCAGCGTATTATCAAGGTGACTATGTGGCGGTACTGGATTTTTGGACACAGTCATTGGAGACCTTTGAATCTATACCTGACACCTTGGGGATTGCAAACTTGGTGAGTAATTTAGGTGTAATTTATTACGACCAGGGAAGTCATGACAAAGCTTTGGAATATTATTTTAAATCACTCCGTATTTCCGAAAAATTAAAGAATCCCGTTCGAATCACAACTTCTTTGGTTAATATTGGTGGAGTCTATACCCAAATGCAAGATTATGACAAGGCATTGAATTTTTATCAACAAATTGAACAATATCTCCCTACTTTAAATGATCCTCAGATCGAATCTACTTATTTAATGGGAATTGGAGAAGTAAATAGCCTAAGAGGTGAACATACTAAAGCTTTAGTTTATTATAAAGAAGCCTTATTGATTAATAAAGATACTCCAGATTATGCCTATAACCTAAATATGATAGGCAAAGAAGAGTTTAAATTAGGGAATACAGAAAAAGCAATAGAATATTTAAACCTAGCGCATGAATCTGCTAAGAACGCAGATTTATCTTTAGATGAAGTAAAGATTCTATTAGCATTGGGTGATTTATATCAACAAAAAGATCAGTCAAAAGCTTTGAAGGTGTATCAGGAAGGGGAAGTACTGGCACTTGAAATGGAGACCAATGAAGAATTATGTGATATTTACAAAGGGATGTCTCAAACCTATGAATTAAAAGGTGATTTTAAAAACGCCTATGATTATCACAAAAAATATCTCGCTCAAAAAGATTTGTTATTTAACATTGAAACAGATGACAAGATCAGAGGCTTACAATTTGATTTTGATCTGGAAAAGAAAGAAGATCAAATTGGCTTGCTTGAAAAAGAGTCGGTAATTCTGCAATTGAATGAAAAAAGACAGAGATATATATTATATGGTACAGCAGTTGCCCTTGCTATGATCATTCTAATGGGTATTGGTTTATTCAAGAGGTATAACTATGTAAAGAAAACCAATCGTATTATAGAAGAAGAAAAGAATCGTTCAGAGAATTTATTGCTGAATATTTTACCCGAAGAAACCGCTCTTGAATTAAAACAATACGGCAAAGTCAAAGCCAAGAAATTTGATTCGGTTACAGTATTGTTTACAGATTTTAAAGGCTTTACACATTATGCACATCATTTGTCTCCGGAAGAACTGGTGGAAAGCGTGGATTTCTATTTTTCAAAATTTGATAAGATAATGGAAAAACACGGAATGGAAAAGATCAAAACCATTGGTGATGCCTATATGTGTGCCGGAGGTTTACCTTTTCCTACAAAAGATCATGCCTATAAAATGGTTCTGGCTGCTTTTGAAATAGCAGAATTTATAGAAGAATCAAAAAAAGAGAGTGATGAACATATTACTCATTTTGAAGTACGAATCGGTATTAATACCGGTCCAATTGTAGCCGGGGTAGTGGGTATACATAAATTTGCTTATGACATCTGGGGTGATACGGTTAACGTGGCTTCAAGAATGGAAACTTTGTCAACTCCGGGTAGAATAAATATTTCAGAAAACACTTATGAATTGATCAAAGATAAATTTGATTGTGAGTACAGAGGTGAAATTGATGTCAAAAATAAAGGCATGATGAAAATGTACTTTGTAACTAGTAAAAAAAATAAAAAGAATAAAAAAGAGACAAAAGAAAGTGGGATTAAGGTATAATATATGGAAAATGAGTGTTTTATATTTTTATTTGATCTAAAATTAGTATTTAATGTGAGATTTTTAGATTATCTTTAAATGAATTGCTACAAATTAATTAACCATGGCAATGGAAGTTGCCACCTTGAAACGCCTTTATGAAAACAATTAATCGATTTTTAATTATAATGGCAGTTATATTATTGTCATTCAATATCACTTCCTGTCGAAAAAACCTAAAGCCTATAGGACATATTGTTACAAATAACGGAAATATAGTTACCCTAAACGTTGATACGAAAAGAATCACTAAAAAAAACTTGGATAAGACTTGTAATTTTGGACAGACAGATGGTAGTTCAAATGAAGATTTTACGATTATAGTTGCTGTTGGTGATAGTATCATGTGGAGAGGTTTCTCAACATACTCGAAGAAGGATTCCGTAAATATTACGATGATAAAAATAAAACATAAAAATGGGACTAAAATTTTTGACAAGGATTCTATAAAAGGAAAAAATAAAGTATTTGCAAAAGCTAAATACAGTACAGAGGGAAAACCGGACTATGAGTATAAGATTAAATTTACTGTAATTCGAAATGGAAAGAAAAAGAAATTTTCAATAGATCCAAAAATTCAGATAAAATAGTAAGCTTTTAATACCAACCAATTTTTAATCCTGATGGGGAAATGTTATTCCATATTGTTGAATTATAATATAAAAGTCTGTTTAACTATGGGCTTTTTATTGATATCTTGTTACAGTATTAACAGTCAAGAACAAAGAATTGCAGATAGCTTGGAAATTATTTATAAATCAAAAAATTATGAAGAAAAAGATAAGTTAAATATTCTTAAAAATTTAGCTGAAAATGAATCTGATCCAGACAAACTTTTGATTTATAGTGAAGAGCTTATTAGAATTGGTAAAGCCTTGGATTCTTCTGAATTTTTGTATAGTGGATTTCTTCGTAAAGGGGATGCATATAGAAACTTAGGTGTATATAATAAAGCTTTAACCAGTTATATTAAAGCAGCAAAAATAGCTAGTGAAGAAAAATCTAAAGGTGATTTAGGTAGGATAAATGTTACTATTGCAGATGTGTACTCACATATAGGAAATCACAATAATTCTATTCATTATTATCAAAAATCCATTGAAATTTTAAGAAAAGAAGAAAATGATTTTTTGGGTTTAGCGAGTGCCCTTTATAATACAGGAGATGAATATGTAAGCATAAAGAAATATGATTCTGCACTAGTTTATTTTAACGAATCTTACTCTATCTTTAAAAAGATAAATAATTTAACAGGAATTGCCTATAATATAGGCAGTATTGGAAAGATCAACGCTGAAAATGGAAATTATAAATTGGCAAAACAAAACATCAATCAAGCAATTGAAATGCTTAATGATCTCACAATTTATACACCAATGTCAGAATTTTATGGCTATTTGTCAGATATTTATAAAAATCAAAATGATTTAAAAACAGCCTTGAGCTATTCGCATAGAAGTTTAGAATTTGCTGAAAAATATAAATTAAAAAAAGATATTAGTGAAGCTAGTTTGAAACTTTCAAAGCTTTATGAATTAGATGAAAACATAACAGAGTCTTTTAAGTATTACAAAAATCATATTGACTACAGAGACAGCATCACCAACCTAGAAACTATTCAGTTAATGGCTGATCAACGTACAGAATTTGAAATAGAAAAAAAACAAGATGAAATAGATATTTTAGAAAAGGAAAAAGAAATAGTCTTATGGCGAGAAAAAAGAAGAAAAATCATGAATTATGCGTCAACTTCTGCAACTATTTTAATCTTGTTGCTAGCATTAAGTACCTATAGACGATTTCGATTTGCAAAAAAGACTAACGTAATAATTGAAGAAGAAAAAAACAGATCACAAGAATTATTATTGAATATACTTCCTAAAAAAACAGCTATTGAGTTGATGCATAAAGGAAAAGTACAGGCCAAAAAATTCAATTCAGTATCTGTTATGTTTACTGATTTCAAAGATTTCACCCAACATTCACATAATTTATCACCGGAAGATTTAGTAAATAGTGTTGATTTCTATTATTCCAAGTTTGATGAAATCATAGAAAAATATGATTTAGAAAAGATCAAAACAATTGGTGATTCGTATATGTGTGCAGGAGGCTTACCATTTCCAACGATAGATCATGCAGATAAAATAATACAGGCTGCATCTGAAATAGCAGAATTTATGGAAAAATCAAGGAATTTAAAAGATAAGAATATTTCGTATTTTGATATTCGTATAGGTATCAATTCCGGGCCTGTAGTTGCCGGTGTAGTTGGTACTACAAAATTTGCCTATGATATATGGGGTGATAC
>Ga0164315_10004192_pt1 | contig 11172 bp, 7 predicted proteins | sample GuaBasSedimGuay6_FD_113737 | JGI IMG/M metagenome (GOLD analysis project Ga0164315, IMG submission 113737) | Subseafloor sediment microbial communities from Guaymas Basin, Gulf of California, Mexico - Guay6, Core 4569-2, 0-3 cm | ecosystem: Environmental > Aquatic > Marine > Hydrothermal vents >...
AACATGGTTTTTAAACCCAATCGCCCCAAACTACTGCCCGAACCAATACTTGTTATTCCCGATATTAATGAAGACAATATCAGCGGGATAATCAGCATTTTAAGCAAGCGAATAAACAAGTCTCCCATCCAACTGATGTAACTAACCGGTGGGTTGTAGTAAGCTGCGCGAATAATTTTTGCCCGATACGGTTTTATCGAACTTGCGCCAAACACTTCATTTAAAGCCTGATCAAGATCTGCCATCGTAGCAAACTGGCTTTGATCAAGTACATGAAGTTTCTCCTGAATATTCACAGGAACCTCTTTCCTTACTAACGTTTTATAGGAATCGTCGGTTAATTTATAGGAAGTTGTAAAAACGAGCCCGTAGGCTATGGCAAGGATAAGTGCGATAAGAATCTGCCAGTGAAGCGCAATCTTTTTCATAAAAAAATATTAAGTATCAAAAATAAAAAAAATGTCGTTGGGTTTTATAAGCTTAATGCTATCTTTAGCAACTACTGTTAAACCCTGAAAAATCTTTATCTTTGCAGTAAACAGATTAAAATAAAATCAATTTTACAACCCTTATTAAAAAAGCTTGTCTTCTTATAGTAGCCCGCTTTAATAACCTCAATCACATGAAAAAATATCTGCTTAGCAGCCTACTTTTAATTTTTTCCTTCACCATTTTCGGACAATACCAAAATATAAAAATAAGCGATGTTAGTTCACCCAATGAGCCATCCATCTCCATGAACCCAAAGAATACCAACGAATTGGTTGCGGGCACCAACCTGAATAGTTTCATGTATTCGGTTGATGGTGGTTTAAACTGGACCCGGCAAGAAATGGAGTCGGATTATGGAGTTGCGGGAGACCCTTGCCTAATTACTGACACCGCAGGATTTTTCTACTATCTTCACTTATCCAGTCCCTGGAATGGAAGCTGGCTCGACCGGATTGTCTGCCAGAAATTTGATTTGGAATCAGAAGAATGGATTGCCGATGCTTATATGGGTTTAAACGGTGCTAAGGACCAGGACAAAGAGTGGGCGATAGTTGATCAGGAAAGCAATACTATTTATGTGAGCTGGACACAATTTGATGCCTATGGCGTTTCTGATTCTGATAAATACAGCAATATTCTTTTCAGCAAATCAACTGATGGCGGCTTAAGCTGGGCTGACGGAAAACAAATCAATGAAATTTCAGGCGATTGCGTTGATGACGACAATACCACCGAAGGTGCTGTTCCTGCTGTTGGGCCAAATGGCGAAGTGTATGTTGCCTGGTCGGGACCGGCCGGTATTGTTTTTGATCGCTCAACAGATGGTGGAAGCACCTGGTTGGATGAAGATATTTTTATCGATAGCCAGCCCGATGGATGGGCATTCGATATCCCCGGCATCAGCCGCTGCAATGGCTTGCCTATTACTTGTTGCGATATAAGCCCTTCTGCATACAATGGTACTATTTATGTGAATTGGTCCGATCAACGCAATGGAGAAGACGATACAGATATCTGGATCAGTAAATCGACAGATGGTGGTGACTCCTGGACAGAAGCAATGCGGGTTAATGATGACCCCCCGGGAAAACAACAGTTTTTTAGCTGGATGACAATCGATCAGGCCAATGGCGATATTTATGTTGTATTTTATGACAGACGAAACTACGATGACCGCAATACTGATGTTTATCTGGCAAGATCAACTGATGGTGGGAAAACCTTCGATAACTTTGTAATTAGCGAAGAGCCATTTTTTCCATCAAGCAATGTTTTCTTTGGCGATTACACCAACATCACAGCCCACAATCAACAGGTACGGCCAATTTGGGCCAGGGCCGAGGGCACATCCATGTCGATTTGGACGGCTATTATTGATATGTCGGTTGATGTTGCAGAACTGGAAACATTTGTTCCATTTAGCCTTACACAAAACTATCCGAATCCATTTATCGAAACCACTTACTTTTCTTATAAAATAACTGAGCCATCCAGAATCACCCTGGCTGTTTACGATCTTTACGGAAGACTGGTGGCCCTACTTGTGGATAATCGAATGACCGCTACCGGAAAATACAGCGAACAATTTGATGCTGGCAGGTATAATCTTCCCGGTGGAGTTTATTACCTAACCCTGATTCAAAAAGATCAGGTGCTAAAACGAAAGATGCTACTACTTGAATAAGTCGGTTAATAAGTTGTTACGGACTATATTGGGGAAATTTCGTTTTTATTATTTTTGTCGAACGATTAATGTTGTGTTTGTTGCATGAACGAAGAACAAAAATTACTGTTAAATTCTATTAGAGAATTAGCCAATGAAAAAGGGGTTGAGGAAATCACTTTTGAAAAATTAAGGGGCAATCCTGATTTTTCTTCTTCCTTACTGGATAAATATTACGCTGACGAAAAAGACCTTGTCAGGGATATTTTAACAGAAGAACGTAAAATGTTTGAAGTGATTTTTGAAGATCACAACTTTGACGGCTATAATGATGCCATTGATATTCTTTTTACAGTGGTCAAAGAAATGGCAAGCAAATTCAACAATTTGAGTCCCTCGGTAACACTTCAGTACAAAAGTATTTACCCCAAAATCTATCAGCAGCACCTTGATGAACGGGCTGATTTCATCTTCAGAAAAATCCAGATCAACCTTCAAAAAGGAATTTATGAAGGCATGTACCGTGATGATGTAAGTATAGAACTTGTCGCCCGCCGCTACATCAGCCGCCTGATGGATTTACAAGACCCGGATACTTTCCCAATCGAAAATTTCTCGATCAACACCATGTTCATACAAATGTTTGAAAGCTTTGTTAAAAGCATTGCCACAGAAAAAGGCATGGCCTATTTTGAGGAGAAGAAGAAAAAGACGAAACTGAAAGAATGAGATTTGTTTATCTTTTTTTTGTACCTTGACATGAATGTCAAGGCTGTTTTTATTCTATCCCTCCGGGATGAGCAAATGGTTCTTTCATTGTAATTTGGAGAAAGTTTAAGTTGCAAACTTAAACCAGTGTGTATGGCCTATTTTGAGGAGAAAAAGAAAAAGACGAAACGGAAAGAATGATAGCGTTTACTTCCTTGTCTTAATCAACAATTCCAACATTTGAATACCAGCTTTGGAGATAACTGTCCCCGGACCAAAAATGGCCACAACGCCTGCATCATACAAAAACTGGTAATCCTGATGCGGAATTACACCACCAACAATCACCATAATATCTTCACGGCCTAATTTTCGTAATTCTTCAATTACCTGGGGAACCAAGGTTTTATGTCCGGCAGCAAGGCTGGAAACACCAAGAATATGAACATCATTTTCAACGGCCTGACGGGCGGCTTCAGCGGGTGTTTGAAAGAGTGGACCAATGTCAACATCGAATCCAATATCGGCATAACCTGTTGCGACAACTTTGGCACCACGGTCATGGCCATCCTGCCCCATCTTGGCAATCATAATACGTGGGCGACGGCCCTCCAGTTCGGAAAATTGATCGGCTAATTCGTGGGCTTTCATAAAGGTTTTGTCTTTTCCTGCTTCTGCTGAATACACTCCTGAAATAGATCTGATGACGGCTTTGTACCTGCCAAAAACTTTTTCGCAAGCATACGAAATTTCTCCCAAACTTGCACGTTTTTGGGTGGCATCAACAGCCAGTGCCAATAAATTCCCTTCACCGGTTTCGCATGATTTGGTGATGGCCTCCAAACTTTTCTGTACACTTTCTTCATCTCTGTTGGCACGCAGTTTCGCCAGTCGCTTTAACTGTGCTTCTCGAACAGCGGTATTGTCCACTTCAAGGGTATCGATGGGATCTTCTTTCTCAAGTCGGTATTTATTCACACCAACAATAATATCTTTGTGTGCATCGATACGGGCTTGCTTACGGGCAGCGGCTTCTTCAATCCGCATTTTGGGCAATCCGGTTTCGATGGCTTTCGACATCCCTCCCATTTCTTCAATTTCCTGAATTAAATTCCAGGCTTTTTCTGCCAGTTCTTCTGTCAGTTTTTCTACATAATAAGAACCTGCCCAGGGATCGACCGAACGGCAAACTTCTGTTTCTTCCTGGATATAAATTTGCGTATTTCTCGCAATGCGTGCCGAAAAGTCAGTGGGCAAAGCAATGGCTTCGTCAAGCGCATTGGTGTGTAAAGATTGCGTGCCACCCAGTACTGCTCCCATTGCTTCGATACAAGTTCGTGCCACATTGTTAAACGGGTCCTGTTCCGTCAGACTCCATCCAGAAGTTTGGGTGTGGGTGCGCAATGCCATTGATTTGGGATTCTTCGGATTGAACTGTTTTACAATCTTTGCCCACAGCATACGGCCTGCACGTAATTTGGCAATCTCCATAAAGTGGTTCATTCCCAGTCCCCAGAAGAAAGAAAGCCGTGGTGCAAAATCATCAATTTTTAGACCCGTTTTTAAGCCTGTGCGGATGTAATCCAATCCATCGGCAAGGGTGTATGCCAGTTCAATATCTGCTGTTCCACCGGCTTCCTGAATATGGTAACCCGAAATGGAAATGGAATTGAATTTTGGCATTTTTACCGAAGTGTAATCAAAAATATCAGCAATAATGCGCATGGAAGGTTCTGGTGGATAAATATAAGTATTACGCACCATAAACTCTTTCAGAATATCGTTCTGGATGGTTCCTGCCAGCTCTTCGAGTTTGGCGCCCTGTTCCAAGGCCGTTACAATATAGAAAGCCAAAACCGGGAGTACGGCACCATTCATTGTCATTGAAACGGAAATTTTATTTAATGGAATTTCGTTAAATAAGATTTCCATATCCAGAATAGAATCGATGGCCACCCCGGCTTTACCAACATCGCCTACAACACGTTCATGATCGGAATCGTAACCACGGTGTGTGGCAAGGTCGAAGGCTACCGACAGCCCTTTTTGTCCGGCGGCAAGGTTGCGGCGGTAGAAAGCATTGGACTCTTCAGCTGTTGAAAATCCAGCATATTGTCGAATCGTCCATGGACGTGTGACATACATGGTTGAATAGGGTCCACGAAGGAAGGGGGCTATGCCAGCCGCGTAATTCAACTGCTCTGTATTTTCAAGATCGTCTTTAGTGTAAACCGGTTTGATATTGATTTGTTCCGGGGTCTTTAAGTCAGCACGAACATGGTTTTCCTTTTCCCAATCTGCAATAGTTTGATTGCCTTTCGGGTTTGCTTTGATGTTGATATTTTTGAAATTTGGCTTCATGAATATTTTATTATGCCGCGAATGCGCGAATTTATGTTTAAGATCACAATCTGTAACCTTAAAAAAATTACTCAATATTTAACAACCGCTGGTATCTTTTCAATTCTTCAAGTACATTTGTTTTGATGTGGATGAAGTTTTCAAATCCTTCTGATTTCAATTGTTCAATCAAATCTTTTGGATAACCGGCAAGAACGACTGTCATCTTATTTTTGAGTGCTTTGAAAATCTGCAATGCACTTTCGGAATATTCTTCATCAGAACTGCAAATGACAACAATATCGGGCCTGGCTATTTTTGCTGCCGCGATACCTTTTTCTACAGTAGCAAATCCTGGATTGTCAATAATTTCAAATCCGGCACAACCGAAAAAGTTAGCAGCAAATTGCGATCGGGCTTTTTGCATGGCAAGCATACCAAAGGTGAACATCCATACTTTAGGCCTTTCGTTTTGTTGGGAAAACTTTTCTGTTTTGAAACGCAATTGTTCAAATGCTTCTGCTCCCCGGTAGGGTTTTAAAAGGTTCTTTTCGGTTTCTCCAATATAAGCATCGTGAACAGTACTCCCAGCCGTTTCGTTGGTATTTGGATATTGATTCGTCCCTAGAATGGATTTCTTTTTTGTGGCAATAGCCATGTCTTTTTGCTGTGCTTCTTCTTTAACTCTTTGCTGGACAAACCCATCCTCAAAAGACTTTAAATAGCCTCCCTTTTCATCAACATCAAGAAACAATTGCCAGGCCTTGTTGATGAGTTTTTCTGTTAAGTTCTCGATATAATAAGAACCTGCTGCGGGGTCAGCTACTTTATCAAAATGCGATTCCCCTTGAAGAACCAACTGCTGATTTCGGGCTACCCGTTCAGCCAATTCTGTTCCTTTTTCGTAAACAGCATTGAAAGGCAAGACTGTCATCGAGTCAACACCGGCAATGCCTGCCGACATGGTTTCGGTAGTTGTACGCAGCATATTTACATAAGGATCGTAAATAGTTTTATTCCATTGCGAACTGCTGCAATGAATATACATTTTAGCGCTATCCACATCGTTTATTCCATAGGCGTTTACAATTTTCGCCCACAAATACCGGACTGCCCGAAACTTGGCTATTTCCATAAAATAATTGGAGCCAACCGAAAAGTTGAAGCGGATGTGTCGTGCTATATTGTCAATATCGTTTTTCTTGTCGATTAAATAATTCAGATAATCAACAGCCATCGACAAAGTAAAGGCCATCTCACTGACAATACCTGAACCTGCATTGTGAAAAATACTGCCATCAACAGTGATGGTATGGAAATTTGGCAGGTGTTCGGCAGCCTTCAGACTGTTTTCCAATTGTGTAAAATCAGTTTCCTGGCTATTCTTAAATTGTCCAGTCAAACTGTATCGCGATAATGGGTCACAGAAAACCGATCCCTGAACTTTGTCAAGATCACGGTTGTATTTTTTTGCAAGGCTATCAATAATTTGCACCATCTCCTCAGGACTTTCCGTCTTGAAATTGAGTTCCATCAAGTCGGCACGAATATTCATGCACAAGGCTTCCGTTTCTTCTTCTGAAGGTTGTTTTCCATCCTCAAAAACAAAGGCAAACGAACCGACTCCTTTCATGCGAATATCGAGTGCTTTGGCATTGGCTTTCTGAATATCATCAACAACAATTATCTGGTTTACCAGCCATGAATTGCCCTTGGCTTTGTTTCCCCTTACAAAAGGAAAATCACCAGGAAGTACATCTTTATAAGTCAGTTTCTCAGTGTCTTCATTCCGATAAAACGGATGTACGGCAAAGCCTTCTTCTGTCTTCCAGAAGAGCTTTTTTTCGTAATCGGCACCTTTTAGATCTTTGGATATCTTCTCCTTCCATTCCTGAGTAGACACAGGTGGGAATTCGCGGAAAAGTTTTTCTTTTTCCATAATAAATTGATTGTGTTAAAACGAAAAACAAAAATACAGGAAATAGGAAACGAACTACCAGTTATTTGTGAAAAGATTAACAATAGATCTTTTCAAGACTATTTTAGAGCGCATATTGCTACATAGCTTCTCTATTCACTCCGTAAGCAATAGGACAATTCCTGAAAGGAAAAAATAAAAAGCTAAAAACAATACTCCTTACAAAGGAATATTTCCGTGTTTTTTCGGAGGTGTTCCTTCCGATTTGTTTTTGGTCATTTCTAATGCCTGAACAATTTTTTTACGGGTATTGTGGGGGAAAATAATTTCATCGATATAACCCAATTCGGCAGCTTTATAAGGACTGGCAAAATTCTCTCTATAGTCTTCAACAGCTTCTTTAATCGCCTTTTCATCATGCAACTTATTGCGATGAATAATATTGACAGCACCATCCGGGCCCATTACAGCAATTTCAGCCGTGGGATAAGCAAAATTATAATCGGCACCAATGTGCTTGCTCGACATTACATCGTAAGCACCACCATAAGCTTTGCGCGTAATAATGGTAATTTTGGGTACGGTAGCTTCAGCAAATGCATACAGCAATTTAGCGCCATGTTTAATGATTCCGCCAAACTCCTGAGCAGTGCCGGGCAAGAATCCGGGAACATCTTCAAAAGTAATCAATGGAATATTAAAGGCATCGCAAAAGCGTATAAAGCGCGCTGCTTTGGTTGAGCTGTCAATATCCAAAACACCGGCCAGCATTGCTGGTTGATTCGCAATAATACCGACACTTCTTCCTGCAATGCGTGCAAATCCGACAATAATATTTTTTGCAAAATGAGGTTGAACTTCCAGAAAATGACCATTGTCAATTACCGGAAGGATAATTTCCATCATGTCGTATGGTTTGTTCGGATCGATCGGGATAATTTTATCAAGCGCAGGTTCTTCCCGGCTCAGGTCGTCAGTACAAATTTTTCTGGGAGCTTCTTCCATATTATTGGAAGGAAGAAAACTCATCAGTTCTCTGATCATCATCATGGCCTGGTCATCATCGTCAGCAGTAAAATGGGCGACACCACTTTTCTGATTGTGGGTCATGGCACCACCAAGATCTTCCATGGTAACTTCTTCGTTGGTAACGGTCTTAATAACATCCGGACCCGTAACAAACATATAAGAAGTTTCCTTCACCATCATAATAAAATCTGTAATGGCCGGGGAATAAACAGCACCACCGGCACAAGGACCCAAAACAGCAGAAATTTGCGGAATAACACCTGAACTACGGACATTGCGATAAAAAATATCCGCGTATCCTGCAAGGCTTTCAACACCTTCCTGAATACGGGCACCACCCGAATCATTCAATCCAATTACCGGGGCTCCCATTTTCATGGCAAGGTCCATTATCTTGATAATTTTATCAGCATTGGTACGACTTAAGGAACCACCAAACACAGTGAAGTCCTGGGCAAAAACATACATTAAGCGGCCATCAATATTGCCGTAACCTGTCACCACCCCGTCACCAAGAATCTTGTTTTTCTCCATACCGAAATCAGTACAGTTGTGGGTTACAAACTTATCTGTTTCAACAAATGTACCTGGATCGAGTAGGACTGCAATTCGTTCACGCGCCGTTTTTCTTCCTGCTTTGTGTTGCTTGTCGATGCGTGCCTGTCCACCGCCAAGTTCGGCCAATTTGTGTTTTTCTTCCAGTAATTCTATTTTGGGTTTTAGCGACATGGTTTTGTCTTTTTTAATGAATGCCTAAATGAACTAATGCGTAAATGATTAAATGCGTAAATGGGTAAATATATTCTATTCGTCTGACCACCCATACGGGCAGGCTTATTTTGACTAAGCGTATTAGTGGTCGGACGACTGGTACTGAATTATTCTAAAAGAATAAGTGGCTGGTTTCCTTTGATGGTATCGCCTTCGCTTACCAGTACTTTTTTAATGATTTTATCGTTGACTACTTTATATTCGCTTTCCATTTTCATGGCAGAAACAATGATGACAGTATCGCCACCTTTTACCTCGTCCCCTTCTTTCACCAGAATCTTCACAACCTTACCTGGCATGGGTGTCGAAATAAATGAAGCATCGTCACCATCGTCTTTTTTCCGGCTGTTCAAATACTTGCTCTCCGCATCTATCACTTCAATTTCAAAGGAATTGTAAAGCGTATTGACAGTGTAATTTTTGTTGTCGTTAGGGATGAGTTCGACATTATAAGATTTGCTATCCAGCAAAATTGAATACACTCCAGTTTCTACTTCGACAATATCAAGATTGTATTTTCTGTCGTCAATCAGTACTTCAATATTGTTGCCGTCCTGATTGAGGATTTCAATACTTGTCTGATCGCCATTGATTTTAATTTCGTACGACATATTTCGATGTTTTTTTGGTCCAATTTATAAACGGATAAGATTCTTCTTTCTTCCGCATTCTTTCCAATTACTTCCCTGTTCTGTTACAGGAGCCGATGTTTTTTGCTTTTCAAGTTTCGAAAGGTAGTCAACAAATGCTGCAATAGAAGCTACGTCTTTTAGTTTTTGCGATTTGACTTTCTTGGGTTTAAGGTACTTTTCATTGTCCTGGATGATGTGCGTATTGTATCTTCCTTTTACAAAAGAAGGGACTTCCATTATTCTGTTCAGGAAAGGAATTGAAGTTTTAATACCCGTAATTTTATACGCATATAATGCTCTTTTCATGCGTTCGATGGCTTCTTCACGAGAAGGCGCCCACACAATAAGTTTAGAAATCATAGGATCGTAAAACATCGGAATTTCATAGCCTTCGTACACATAACCATCGTGGCGTACTCCCAGGCCGAGAGGTTCGGTAATGTGCTTGATAATACCCGGGCTGGGCATAAAATTATTATCGGGGTCTTCGGCATAAATCCGCACTTCGATGGCATGGCCATTTTGACGCAGTTCGTCCTGTTTCAATTGAAGCACTTCGCCATCGGCAATTTTTATTTGCTCCTTCACCAGGTCGACACTCACAACCCTTTCAGTAATGGGATGCTCCACCTGCAAACGGGTATTCATTTCAAGGAAATAGTAATTCAATTCATCATCTACAATAAACTCGATGGTTCCGGCCCCGGCATAATTAACAGCTTTTGCTGCGGCAACCGCTTGTTTTCCCATTTCTTCCCGAACCTCAGCAGTCATAATAGGCGATGGAGTTTCTTCAACTACCTTTTGGTGACGGCGTTGCACTGAACACTCACGTTCGAACAAATGAACACAATTGCCATGCTTGTCGGCCAGTATCTGAAATTCGATATGATGGGGTGAATTGATGTATTTTTCAATATAAACGGCATCGTTTCCAAAAGAAGCCGCGGCTTCCGATTTTGCAGAACTTACAGACGAAACAATATCTTCTTCTTTGGTTACCAAACGCATGCCTTTGCCCCCACCCCCGGCACTGGCTTTGATCATGACCGGCAAACCAATTTCATGGATGGTTTTTACTGCCTCATTGATGTCAGTAATCGGATCAGTTGTCCCTGGAACAACGGAGACTCCTGCACTTTGCATTTTGCGACGCGCAGTAATTTTATCACCCATCGTATTCATGGCATAAGCCGAAGGGCCAATGAAGAGGATGCCTTCCTTTTCGCAGCAGTCAGCAAATTCTGCATTTTCAGATAAAAAACCATAACCGGGATGAATGGCATCGACAGCACTTTTTTTGGCTGCATCAATAATATTATCAATTACAAGATAACTTTCGTTGGATGGCGCCGGACCAATATAATAGGCTTCATCAGCATAACGAACATGCATGGAAGTGCGATCTGCTTCGGAAAAAACAGCTACCGATTGAATGCCCATTTCACGGCAGGAGCGCATTACGCGGATGGCAATCTCGCCCCTATTGGCGACTAATATCTTCTTAATCATATTTTTAGATTGTGGATTCCTGCTCTCAGTACAGGTTATTTTGCAATTTTTGAGCGGGTAAAGATAAAAAAATAGTTTTTAGTGCGAAGTCTGTTAACAGTTGAAGG
>Ga0164315_10004193_pt1 | contig 11169 bp, 10 predicted proteins | sample GuaBasSedimGuay6_FD_113737 | JGI IMG/M metagenome (GOLD analysis project Ga0164315, IMG submission 113737) | Subseafloor sediment microbial communities from Guaymas Basin, Gulf of California, Mexico - Guay6, Core 4569-2, 0-3 cm | ecosystem: Environmental > Aquatic > Marine > Hydrothermal vents...
GCGAGGCCACTCATCGGAAAGACCGCTATTCCGAGGCTTTCGATTCGACGAAAAATACTGCTAAGTAATATCTGCACCGACACTAGCCAGCTGATTAGCGAAAATGCGACGAAAAACCCCAAGTTTAACCCCGTAGGCTGGTAGATTAGATGGTTGAGTAGCAGCGCATGCAATATCATCGCCGCCAGGGCTGGCGCTAATGGTATCCACCGATTTTGGGCCTGACTATCCAGTTGTTTGAATATCAGATAAGCAGACAGGCAATATAAAACTGAGGCGAGAATGCTGGCTATGCTGGGGAACATCGTAATTAGTCAAGGACTTAGGCAGGCAAGTGTAACCGAAAATTGAACACATCGCACTATCATCACAGGCCCAACTTTATCATCAGGCCGCGGTTAATTGCATACCTTGTAAACCCTGCGAAAAGATACGCTTTTGTGATCCATTTTCGCAGATATTTCGTTGTTTCTATGAGTTAACGGGACGGCTGTAGCCCGGGTTACAGGATCTTTTGATAGTAAATAAATAACCTTGTGAGTATTTTGGCGGAATTTTCCGGATTTATTACCAATTTTTGCTATAAAACTAGGGTAATTCAGCAGTTTACTGGTTTGCCATGCGTACAATAATTAAAACTATCGATAGATTGAAATGCAGATAAAAATATTAGGCTGGGCTGGCGGTATCGGGGCAAACCTGAGAACCACCAGTTTCCAGATCGATGACGATGTGCTGATTGACGCCGGTACCGGGCTGGGCGATCTGCCGTTGAACCAGATGACCGGGATTCGACATATCTTTTTAACCCATTCCCATATGGATCATATTGCGGGATTACCCCTGCTGGTTGACAGCATGTTCGGCGTCCACGATGAACCGATTATCGTCCACGCCCAGGAAAAAACAATCGAGGCATTAAAAACGCATATATTTAACTGGATCATATGGCCGGATTTTTCTGAGTTACCCACCAAAGACAACTCTTCGATTTATTTCAGGGTAATGAAACCTGGCGACAAGGTTACCGTACGGGATCGGGTATTTGAAATGATTCCTGTTAACCATACGGTGCCAGGTGTCGGATACTGCATATCTACCCCCCAGGCTACTGTTGCCTTTAGCGGTGATACCACCACTAATGAAACGCTATGGCAGGTTTTAAACAGTTATCAAAATATTGATATGTTGTTTGTCGAAGCCGCTTTTTCGAACCATGATATCGAAATCAGTAAAATATCGAAACATTACTGCCCACAGCTGCTGGGCGAGGACATGAAAAAGTTAAATCATCGTCCGGATGTATGGCTTACGCACTTTAAGCCCGGCGAAGAAGAGTTGATCTATAACGAATGTGTCGAGGCAATGCCCGATTTCAACGTGCGCCAGTTGAGTGGCGGTGAAATATTCAGATTCTAGCCTGTTTTTCCATTCCTCCCGCATTCTCTGCGAGAATAATATTTTTTCCTGAACCCGATAATTTGCCTGAAAAGTTGATCTAAATTGCCGCTGTCAATTGCCAACTTGTTTCTTCTGTTGTTGTGACTGATATAATCTCTCCTTTTTAAAATGCCCACCCGGCGGCAACTGAGCGAATACCATGTTTGAAAACCTCACCGATCGACTGTCCAGAACCATGAAAAACCTGCGTGGGCAGGGGCGTCTCAGTGAGGACAACATTAAGGACAGCCTGCGCGAAGTGCGCATGGCTTTGCTTGAGGCCGACGTGGCTCTGCCGGTAGTAAAAGGTTTTATAGAGCGAGTCAGGGAACAGGCGCTTGGCAAGGATGTGGTTGGCAGTCTTTCACCTGGTCAGGCTTTGATCAAGGTGGTTAACGACGAACTCGTAGCGGTGATGGGCGATCGGCACGACGGTATCGATCTAAATCATAAACCGCCGATCACCATATTAATGGCCGGGCTACAGGGAGCGGGGAAAACCACCACGGTGGCTAAACTGGCGCGTCGCCTGATCGAGGTGGATAAAAAAAATGTCATGGTCGCCAGTGCTGATATTTACCGTCCTGCGGCTATAGAGCAGTTGCAGACATTGTCGAACGAAGTCAATGCTACCTTTTTCCCCAGCGATAGTTCACAAGATCCGGTTGATATTGCCCGGGGAGCGCTACGTGCCGCACAGAAAAACAATGCCGATGTATTAATCCTCGATACCGCGGGCCGGTTGCATATCGATCAGCAAATGATGGATGAAATCAAGGCTATACACGATGCGGTAAACCCTGCTGAAACATTGTTTGTAGTCGATAGCATGACGGGTCAGGACGCGGCCAATACCGCCCGGGCTTTTGGTGAGGCATTGCCGCTTAGCGGTGTTGTATTAACCAAGACCGATGGTGATGCGCGTGGCGGAGCGGCACTGTCGGTACGCCAAATTACCGGTAAGCCAATCAAGTACATCGGTTCTGGAGAAAAAACCGATGCGCTTGAGGCTTTTCATCCTGACCGTATGGCTTCTCGAATTCTCGGTATGGGTGATATTTTATCCCTGGTCGAGCAGGCGCAGGAAAAGGTCGACCACGAAAAAGCGGAAAAACTGGCGAAAAAAGTTAAGAAGGGTAAGGGATTTGACCTCGAAGATCTGCGCGATCAGTTCATCCAGATGGAAAACATGGGGGGGCTAGCCAGTATGATGGACAAGTTACCCGGTATGGGCGCGGGCGTATCGCAGGCAATGAAAGATCCGGCCCAGACCAGGCAAATGAAACGTATGGTGGCAATCATTAATTCGATGACGCCGCAGGAACGGCGTAAACCCGAGGTAATCAACGGTTCGCGCAAGCGCCGTGTTGCCGGCGGTTCGGGCACCCAGATTCAGGATGTTAATCGACTGCTCAAGCAGCACAAGCAGATGCAGAAAATGATGAAGAAAATGGGGAGTAAGGGCGGCATGGCCAACATGATGCGCGGGTTGAAAGGGAAGATGCCACCAGGGATGCCAATGTAAGTGCCTGAAATACCATTTATTAGTGGGATGTGGTTTGAAAAAAGACCCTGAATGGGCTTCACAGCAGGATATTTTTAGGTACAATACGCGGTCTTCTGACCATGGGTCAGCGCTATTCTTTTGTCTGGTGATATTTAGAGGTTTTTATGGTTTCAATTCGTTTGGCTCGCGGCGGCTCCAAGAAGCGTCCATTCTATCACGTCGTAGTTAGTGATAGCCGTAGCCCCAGAGACGGTCGTTACATCGAGCGTGTAGGATTTTTTAATCCTCAGGCACGCGGTCAGGAAGAAGAACTTCGTCTTGACCATGAGCGTCTTGATTACTGGATTTCAAAGGGGGCGCAGACTAGTGAGCGTGTCGCAAGCCTGATCAAGGTATCCCGCAAGGCGGCTTAAGGTTGATCTGAACCGGTATGCACCCGCAGGATGACGAATCTATCTGTGTTGGGCATGTTATCGGTGTTCAGGGTGTGAAAGGCTGGGTAAAGGTATTTTCAGATACCAGTCCCCGTGAAAATATATTGAATTACAGCCCGTGGATTATACAAACGGGTGAAGACACCATGACTGCCGCGGTAAGTGGGCGGCGTCAGGGGAGAAATGTTATAGCGCAACTAGCCGGGATCGAGGATCGTCACCTGGCCGCCGAGTTGATCGGTAGTAAGATTTACATAGAGCCCGGGCAGCTGCCGAAATTGAAGGAAGGTGAGTACTACTGGGCGGATTTGATTGGAATGGCGGTTGAATCGCTGGAATCCGAGCCGCTGGGCACGGTCGAGACAATGATGGAAACCGGGGCAAACGATGTCATGGTTTTGCAAGGTGACCGGGAAAGGCTGATCCCGTTTGTTATCGATGAAATAGTACAGGAAATCGATTTGGTCAATAAGCGCGTGGTTGTTGACTGGAAGCCAGATTATTAGTGCTGTTAACTAGTGCTGTTAAAATGAAAGTAGATGTAATCACGCTGTTTCCGGAACTGGTTAAACAGGTGACTGGCTGCGGAGTGGTGGGCAGGGCGGCAGACCAGGGATTGTTAGAACTCGATTGCTGGAATCCGAGAGATTACACCCGGGATCGTCATCGAACCGTAGATGATCGCCCCTATGGCGGTGGTCCCGGTATGCTGATGAAAGTGCAACCGCTGCAGGATACCATTCGGGCGGTTCGACAACACAGCCCAGAGGCGCGGCTGATTTATCTCAGCCCGCAGGGAAAGGCAGTGAAACAGGAGACGCTGGCGCGCCAGGTTGTAAAAGGAGCAGTCATATTCCTGTGTGGTCGATACGAAGGAATCGATGAGCGATTGCTACAACAGGAAGTTGATGAAGAGTGGTCCATTGGTGATTATGTCATTAGTGGCGGTGAACTCGCAGCCATGGTGTGCATTGATGCGATGACTCGATTGATCCCCGGGGCACTGGGGCATGCGCTATCGGCACAACAGGACTCGTTTAGCGAGGGATTACTGGATTGCCCGCACTATACGAGACCCGAAGAGTTTCAGGGTATGAAGGTGCCCGCGGTACTGATGAATGGGAATCATCGGCAAATACAGGACTGGCGCGAAAAACAGTCGCTCGGCAGAACATGGCAAAGACGCCCGGATCTGCTTGAAAACATCGATCTGGACGACAGGCAACAGACCCTGTTGAACGATTACATAGATGAACTTGGATAAATTCGTCGTATAGAACTAGAGGTCTGCCGATAGGCAGGCTGGAATTATTTTAGAGGAATTGAAATGAGCAATATAATTGCACAATTGGACGCAGAGCAACTTAAGACAGACATCCCGGCTTTTTCTCCCGGCGACACTGTCGTCGTGCAGGTGCGGGTAAAAGAAGGTACGCGTGAACGTTTGCAGGCTTATGAGGGTGTTGTGATTGCAAAACGCAATCGCGGTATTAATTCAGCATTTACGGTACGCAAGATTTCTCACGGTGAGGGTGTAGAGCGTGTTTTCCAGACGCACAGCCCAATGGTCGCGGAAATCAAGGTTAAAAGACGCGGTAAAGTACGTCGCGCAAAACTTTATTATCTGCGCGGACTGACCGGTAAAGGGGCCAGGATCAAGGAAAAGTTATAATAGCTGGATTCATTTTGTATAATCCGAAAGGCGTGGAGCAACAGCAACACGCCTTTTTTTATGGATATTGTTTTATGGATCTTTGTGTATAGATAAGGGAGCGCTGAAATTGACCCATCAAAAAATCAACTGTTTGATTGCCCTGCTATTTGTTAGCCTGTTGGGTAATTCGTGGGCGGATGAAAAGCTCGACATGTTGAAAAATATCTCGGCCGCCGGTGCTCCTGTTTTAACCCTGAAAATGATTGATCAGGCGCAACCAAAGTTCGATGTCGATTTGTTTGAATGGATTTTATGGGAACAGGAAAGATATTCGATACTGAGCCAATGGCAACAGTGGGACGATTTGCTGGTACGCATAGAGGGACTGCCTGGCGATTTACCGGAACAGTTCAAGGCGCAGGTGGCAACCTACAAAATCAGGGCGTACCTGGAAATTGGGCAGACCGCCACGGCACGGCAACTGCTGCGAGAGCAGTTGTGGCAGCCAACTGCGGGCGAAGTAACCGAATATCAAACCTGGCGTCGTCAGGTCATTGTTAGTTATCTGAAAGATGGCAGGATCGAAGACGCCCGTATTGCGATGTTACGTTTCAATCAGGATTTTGACAGTGAAGACGAGGCCTGGCTCATACTGCGAGCTACCGTGTTAATACAGGCGGGTCGTTACGACCAGGCAATTCAGATTTTACAGGTGCTGGATGCCTGGCAGGCCGAATTGACCAATCTGCTAGCGCAATACCGGTCAGGAATAACGAGTCACAAAGCGGTATGGGACCTGGTTAAAAGAGAAACAACCAGCAAAGAACTGCAACCAGGAGAACTGCCAACGCTCTGGGCCCTGGGTTATTACGCGGCGCAGCAAATGTCCGCTGTCGACCGTGTCGTTGCGCTGGAACAACTATTCATGTCAGGCATGACCTCGCCTCTCGAGCTTTTTCGAATACCGGCTGATCGCTTATGGGAAGCTTATATCGAATATGCTCAACTTGTCGGTAACCGGTCCGAGTTGCTGGTTGGAGACGATGCCAAATGGCTTGAGCTTGCTATTAAAGCAACTAAAATCACGCCGGTAAAAGCCCGATCATTGTTTGCTCAATTGATGCTACGAAGCCCCGACCGGGAAATTATCAATAGCGCCGCCGAGGGTTATATGCTTAGTTTTGAGGTGGTTGACGAATCCGAGCAGAATCTGCTTAATCAACTGTTTAACAAAAGTGAGACATTCTCCGATGCGACTGGAATTCCATCATTAATGCGATATCAACTAGTTGACCTGGCGTTAAAAAGGACAGATATCGAAGAAGCGACGCGATTGATGTCGGGCCTGAGTTCCTACCCCATCGGTACCAGCCGCTTTAAATGGCAGTTGCGTCAGGCTCGTGTATTAATCCTGGGGGGGCGTTATGAGGAGGGAAATCAGATATTGGAGTCCCTCATCAATGAGTACCGAGAGCCGATTGCTGAAGATACAGACCGAATTCTACAGGTACTGTTCGATTTGCAAACCGTAAATCTACACCAGCAGGCACTGGTGCATTTTAATCAACTGTTAATGCGCCCGGTCGAATTCAAACAACGCCGGGAAATAATGTTCTGGATCGCCGATTCATATAAAGCACTTGAAAAATATAACCAGGCTGCATTGTTGTATTTGCAGTCGGCAATGCTGCCTGATCCGCTGGCGATGGATCTCTGGGCGCAGACTGCCCGCTTTAGCGCGGCCCAGAGTCTTCAGAAATCGGGCCTTATAGATGACGCACGAAGAATTTACTCCGAGTTACTCAAGGTAACCCAGGAGCCGGCGCGGCGCGCTTTGTTGAAGCATAATATCCAGCAACTCTGGTTAAACCAGGATGCCCAGTAATCTAAAGCAGTATGCGGGCTAGAATTGACAGCCAGGTGTCGATGCCGACAGCTCTTTCTCAGCATCGGACATTTCGATATCGATATCCTCAAATAGCGGTGTACTAAGATAGCGTTCACCGGTATCGGGTAACATGCAGAGGATGTTAGATCCTTCCGCTGCGGTCTCGGCGACCTCCAGCCCCGCGGCCAGGGTGGCGCCGGCGCTGATACCGACAAAAATCCCCTCTTTTTGAGCCAGGTTGCGGGCGCATTCGAGTGCGCGTGGACCCGCTACCAGTAAAATCTTGTCAATAACGCTGGAGGCGACCGAATCACCGGCCAGTTTGGGAATAAAGTCCGGGGTCCAACCCTGCATCGGGTGAGGGCTAAAGCCTGGGTGGCTTTCCGCAGGTGAACCGTCTTCATTTCTTTTTTGTTCGACGCCACTGTCCAGCAAGGCGGCGACTTCGGGTTCACAGACGATAATTCTGGTATTGGGACTCTTTTCCTTTAAAACCCTGGCGACGCCTTTCAAGGTACCACCGGTACCGTATCCAGTTACCCAGTAATCCAGTTGCGCACCATCAAAAGCCTCCAGGATTTCCGGTGCGGTGGTGTTGGAATGCATATTCGCGTTGGATTCGTTTTCAAATTGACGGGTCAGGAACCAGCCATTTTTTTCAGCTAGCTCTTTGGCTTTCTGCACCATTCCACTACCTTTCAGCGGTGCGGGTGTGAGCACCACTTTGGCGCCGAGGAAACGCATTAACTTACGCCGTTCGACACTAAAACTTTCCGCCATGGTGACTACCAGCGGATAGCCCTTCTGGGCGCAAACCATGGCCAGACCAATGCCGGTGTTACCACTGGTGGCCTCGATCACGGTTTGACCGGGTTTTAGGGCGCCTGATTTTTCTGCATCTTGAATTATCCCCAATGCGAGCCGATCCTTAACCGAACCCATCGGGTTAAAGGCTTCGATTTTCGCATATAAATTGACATGAGCCGGACCCAGCTTGTTAATTTTAACAACCGGCGTATTGCCGACAGTGCCAAGAATATTTTCATGTATGTTCATAGGAATTTCCTCCAGGTTCTGTTCAGGTACGAGCTTTGAGTTATTCGTGATATCCATCCTAACCAGATAGCTTTGTGATTGAAAGATGCAATTTCCTGCAATATGTTCCTCAATCACATTGGCCAGTGTCAAAGTAGGCCAAATTGACCTGGTGATGTCTTGAAACGTGATTAACTCATCCTCATATTATGTTGATTAACCTACCCTGGAGTAAGATAGATATGACAGTAGCAGCCAATGCGGAAACCCGAGGCTTCGAAACAGAAGTAAACCAGTTGCTGGATCTGATGATCCACTCGCTGTATTCGAATAAAGATATATTCCTGCGCGAACTCATTTCCAATGCTTCCGACGCCTGTGACAAATTGCGTTTTACCGCAATTTCAGACGCCAGCCTTTATGAAGAAGATATCGAGCTAAAGGTTAAGGTTAGCTACGACAAGGAACAGCGAACTATTACGATTAGCGACAATGGCATAGGCATGACGCGCGAAGAGGTGATTGATCATATCGGCACTATTGCAAAGTCGGGCACCCAGTCATTTCTTGACTCGATTACTGGGGACCAGAAGAGTGACGCCAAATTAATCGGTCAGTTCGGTGTTGGTTTCTACTCGTCATTTATTGTTGCCGAAGAAGTAACGCTGCGATCGCGAAAGGCTGGTGAGCCGGCTGAAAATGGTGTCGAGTGGGTATCACAGGGTAAAGGTGACTATGAAATCCGGTCGATTGAAAAGGCTAGTCGTGGTACCGAGGTCGTCTTGAAGCTGCGCGAAGGTGAAGATGAATTTTTGAACGACTGGAAATTGCGTTCAATCATTACCTCTTATTCAGACCATATTGATTTCCCGGTGATTATGGACAAGACCCACGAACCGGAAGCAGAGGGTGGTGAGACGGTTATCGAGGAAGAAACTGTTAACCAGGCATCTGCTCTGTGGCTGCGCGCCAAGGCAGAAATCAAGGACGAGGAATATAAAGAGTTTTACAAGCATGTTGCGCATGATTACGAGGAACCGATTGCCTGGAGCCATAATCGGGTTGAAGGCACGACTGAGTATACTTCGTTGTTGTACATTCCGGCGCGTGCGCCCTTCGATCTGTACGATCGCGAATCTCGCAATGGCATAAAACTCTATGTCCAGCGTGTATTTATCATGGAAGATGCAGAGAAGCTCATGCCCAGGTATTTACGTTTTGTACGCGGCCTGATCGATTCTAACGATCTGCCGTTAAACGTTTCGCGCGAGATTTTGCAGGGTAGCAAGGTAATCGACAGTATTCGCAATGGATCGGTAAAGAAGGTACTGGGAATGCTGGGAAAAATCGCCAAAAACGATCCGGAAAAATATCAGAAATTCTGGACCGAATTTGGCAAGGTGTTGAAAGAAGGACCTGCAGAGGACTTCGCCAACAAGGAGCAAATCGCCAAATTGCTGCGTTTTGCAACCACCCATAGCGGTGAAGAAGAGCAAACCGTGACATTCGATGATTATGTTTCACGTATGCAGGACAGCCAGGACAAAATCTATTACATCGCCGCTGACACGCATGCTGCTGCAAAAAATAGCCCGCATCTGGAAATATTCAAAAAGAAGGGTATCGAAGTACTGTTGTTAAGCGATCGTGTTGACGAATGGCTGACCTCACATTTAGCCGAGTACGATGGTAAAAAGCTGCAATCGGTAGCCAAGGGTGAACTCGATCTGGGCGAGGATGAGGCCTCGGAGAAAGAGCTCGAGAAAAAAGCAAAATCTTCGGAGAAACTGATTAAACGCATGAAAAAAGCCCTCGGTGAAAAAGTCGAGGATGTTCGTGTGACTAATCGTTTAACCGATTCACCAGCCTGTATCGTCATCAGCGAGCAGGATATGGCGATGCACATGCAGCGTATTCTGAAGGAAGCAGGTCACGCGATGCCAAGTTCCAGGCCGGTACTGGAAATCAACCCAGATCATCCGATCGTTAAAAAGCTCGATGTCGAAAAATCGAAGAAGAAGTTTGATGACTGGTCTGATATATTATTCGATCAGGCGATTCTTGCCGAGGGTGGTCAACTCGACGATCCGGCCAGTTTCGTATCCAAGTTGAACAAAATGCTGGTGTCAATTGCCAAGTAACACGAAGATTCGAAAGTATATTCGTCACCCATCCGATGTGCCGATTCAGGTTACCCTTGACCTGGTGGAAGATGATAGCGAGGAGAGCGCCGACGAGACTCTGACCAATGTGAGTCTCGGCGGTCTTTCCTTTATTTCTCAACAGCCATTCGAGATTGAGCAAACAGTTCGAGTTTCTATTCCGCTTTTAAAGCAGGAAACAAATTTGCTGGGCACCGTTGTCTGGTGCGAAAAATCTACTGAAAACTATGAAATTGGAATCAAGTTTGAAAGTTCAGAAGACCTGTTCCGATTACGTATGGTTGAACAAATTTGTCATATTGAACATTATCGAAAGGAAATAAAGCTGGTCGAAGGTCGTGAACTGAGCACGGCGCAGGCTGCTACTGAGTGGATTTCATTGTATGCCAGCGATTTCCCCCCTATTAAAAGCTAGCCGCATGTGGCTCCGAAAATCCCCTCAATAGCCATTATCGGCGCTGGCATTGCTGGCCTTACCTGCGCCACTGCGCTAAGGGGACTCGTGCCCCATGTTAAAATATTCGAAAAAAATATCTTCCCAGGTGGACGTATTAATCGACTCAGAGTCGGAGAATATGAGTTTAATCACGGTGCCCAGTTCTTTACGGTTAATAATCCTCTGTTCTGGAATATCGTTTCTGCCTGGCAAACCGAAGGCATTGTTCGCCCCTGGGATGGCTGGATAGTCGAGTTGCAAAAGGATCAGATTATTAATAGTGACATGGCAACACAGAGATTTACAGGGCAACCGGGAATGCAGGCTATCGCCGAGAATCTCGCCCAAAATTGTGATCTTGTGGTTTCCACCAGCGTTAGTGAGCTAGAAAAACAGAAATCAGGGGAGTGGCGATTGTTTAATGACCGAGGGGACTACCTGGGTGCTTATGATATCGTCATAATTGCCACGGCTGCCCACCAGGTATCCGGCCTGACAGGCAATGTTCCCTCGATTAGAAAACTCGCCGACGGGGTGGATATGACTGTCTGCTGGACGGGCATGTTTGCCTTCGAACAAAAGCTGGATTTACCCTACGACGCCGCCTATGTCC